>ENA-OOWN01002181-OOWN01002181.1-human-gut-metagenome-genome-assembly--contig:-NODE-2181-length-12542-cov-4.223192_pt1 | contig 12542 bp, 10 predicted proteins | sample MGYA00241406_ERZ501319 | MGnify/ENA primary metagenome ERZ501319 (study PRJEB25962, sample SAMEA2042734) | human gut metagenome | biome: human gut; feature: human-associated habitat; material: faeces... | reverse complement strand
GGCAGAAAAAACGAAAACCGGTTACAAATTGAAAGTTGTCTATATCGGCACATCCAGCCTGAAGAAAACACCGCTGATCCGGGAGCACAGCAACCGTTGTCATAGAGATGTATCCATAGCTGAATTTATGATTTACATAAAACATTCGGTCGCCTTAGAATCGCTGAGCATTATTTTCATCCCCATCTATTTTCTTCTGCCTCAAAATATAGCTGCCGCGACAGATAAAAACAGTTCACAATCGTATAAAACATCGTTCATAATCATTGCATGATATCATAAAATAACTGATACAATCAACATCCTATCCTTTCATAATATCACCGCAAGAACAATATAAACAAACGGACTGCGCGCCACATATTCTACATAGAAGCATAAGATACGATGCTAAATAAGGCCCTTTTCGCACCGCACAACGCAATAAAACACTCCTGTCGGACATATTTCCGGCATGAAAAACAAGACGTTTTCACCGCAAATATTCAAGCCGATGAATACGCACGATCGTGCTATTAAATCCCAATAAAACCACCCATCGCGTCGTCAAAACAAAATAATCACCGCCAACGCCCCAATCCTCTCCTCCCAAAGAATCCGCATCCACCTTATCGTTTTGTCCGCACCATCCCCGCCACACGTCCCATACAATAACAAAAAAGCGTTTTTATTTTGAATTGCACCCATTTTCCACTATCTTTGCATAATAGATATTCATACAGGCGGAAACAGGAAAAACAGTCTCCAATCAGCCTGAAAATACCTTATAAACGATACATACGCGCGACGCGCGCCACATACACAACACATAAATGAAGATAGTAATACAGCGTGTCAGCCACGCTTCAGTAACGATAAACGGGGAAGTGAAGTCGGCAATAGGCCGCGGATTCCTCATACTTCTCGGCATTGCCGACGACGATACGCGCGAAGACATGGAATGGCTTGTCAAGAAGACCGCCGCACTACGCATATTCGACGACGAACAGGGCGTGATGAACCTGCCCATAACAGCCATCGACGGCGAGATACTCGTGATAAGTCAGTTCACGCTTCTGGCGTCATACAAGAAGGGCAACCGCCCGTCGTGGATACACGCCGCGCCCCACTCCATAGCCATTCCGCTCTACGAGGAGTTCTGCAACCGTCTGAGCGAGGCCATAGGAAAGCCCGTCGGCACAGGCGAATTTGGCGCCGACATGAAGGTGGAACTGCTCAACGACGGTCCTGTGACTATCTGCATGGACACCCGTCACCGCGAATAAAAGCGCATAATAACACGATTCCATCGAAACAAAAAACGAACAATATATGACAGACAACGACATAACCCTGCGCGAGGCACAACAGCTTGTAGATGAATGGATACACACCTACGGCGTGCGCTACTTCAGCGAGCTCACCAATATGGCGGTACTGACCGAGGAAGTGGGCGAAGTGGCACGCATAATGGCGCGCAAATATGGTGACCAGAGCTTCAAGGAAGGCGAGAAAGACTCGCTCGGCGACGAGATGGCAGACGTGCTTTGGGTGCTCCTTTGCATAGCCAATCAGACAGGCATAGACCTCACCGAGGAACTGCGCCGCAACATCGAGAAAAAGACCCGACGCGACAAGGACCGTCACCGCAACAATCCGAAGCTCTGACCCGGGCCCGGACACACGCCGCCACAGCGCGGAACAGCACAACCGTTTGCGCCCGAGACGGTTATACACATACCCTACGATATTGTAAAACACTAAATATCAATACAATATGGCTACAACAAACACAACCTGCGAGCATCATCATCATGACGCTCCGAAACAAAGTAAGTACGAAGAGGCTTTGAATAAATACAACCTCGACATCGACGACGCAGCCGTAAAAGAGGCTGTGCGCACTCTGATAGCCGAGAAAGTGCACGAGAACGATACCCCGGAGGTGAAACGTTTTCTCATGGGAAGCATAGAGCTGACAACGCTCAAGACCACCGATTCCGACACCAGCGTACTGGCATTCACCGAGCGCGTGAACGAGTTCGACAACCAATATCCCGACCTGCCCCACGTCGCAACGATATGCGTATATCCATGCTTCGCCAGCATCGTGAGCCAGTCGCTCGAGGTTGACGGCGTCGAGATTGCATGCGTTTCGGGCAGTTTCCCGTCATCACAGGCACTGCTCGAGGTCAAGGTTGCCGAGACCGCACTGGCAATAAAGGACGGCGCCACCGAGATAGACATCGTGATGCCTGTGGGCAAGTTCCTCAGCGGCGACTATGAGGGCGTGAGCGACGAGATAGGTGAGCTGAAGCAGGTGTGCGGCGAGCACGCCATGAAGGTGATACTCGAGACGGGCGACCTCGGCACAGCAGCCAACATAAAGAAGGCTTCCATCCTTGCCATGTACGCCGGAGCCGACTACATCAAGACATCCACCGGCAAAGAGAAAATATCTGCCACGCCTGAGGCTGCATACGTAATGTGCCAGGCCATTAAGGAATACTACGACGAGACTGGCATACAGATAGGATTCAAACCTGCCGGAGGCATAAATACGGTGATGGATGCCGTGATCTACTACACCATTGTGAAAGAAGTTCTCGGCGAGAAATGGCTCACCAACAAGTGGTTCCGCCTCGGCACAAGCCGTCTGGCCAACCTGTTGCTGAGCGAACTTGTGGGCGAAGAGACCAAGTTCTTCTAAACCTATCGGACAAACTATGTGGATCTGACATACGGCCGTAAAAATACGATATGGCCGTTATCTTTACTACATATGCCAGTATCATATCCGGCCCGTTTCAATATGCACCATTCCGGCTTCTGAAACGGGCCGTTTCGTGTGCTGATATAGGCCGTTTCGCACGATGATATGGGCCATTTCGGAGCCTGATACGGGCTCTTTCGCAACACGGTCAGGGCTTTATCGCAAAGCGGTTTAAGACCATCTCAAATCAAACAAAATAAAAAAGCCGCAGACAACGGATAAAAAACAATCCTGAAACACATCGTCGTGATTCAGGATTTCCGTAGTCTGCGGCTTTCGCTTTATTATTTCGTGCGCTCTATTACAAAGTCAAGATAGGCCGTAAGCGCGCTCTTTATCTCCGCGTCAGTCACATTATTCTCGATATACGACATACATTTGCGGCGCAATTCCTCCATTCTGCGCTCCGCATATTCTATGCCTCCGTGACTCTTTGTATATTCCACGAGAGCGTCTATCTCCTCCTGTGTCACGGTGCGTTCCTTCACCTTGTAGGCCAGCTCCAGCATCCTGCTGTCGCCGCTGCTGTTCACTGCGTATATGGCAGGCAGGGTCAGCTTGCCCTCCAGCATGTCGTTGCCCGTGGGTTTGCCTATCTCCGGCGAGTCGTAATAGTCGAAAATATCGTCCCTTATCTGGAATATTATACCGAGATGACGGCCGAACGTGCGTGCGTTTTCAAACTCCTCGCCCGTCACTCCTGCCGACAGCACGCCTATTCCGGCGCATGCCTCGAACAGTGCGGCGGTCTTCTGGCGTATCACCTCGAAATAAACCTCCTCCGAAATCTCGTGGCGACCGATGTTCGACAACTGCAATATCTCACCGTCAGAAAGCGTGCGTCCCAGCTCGGCAAGATAGCGCACAATGTCCTCCGAATGGGTGAACGACACGTGAAGCAACGCCGTCGAGAGTATGTAGTCACCCACCAGCACAGCCACCTTATTATCATAAGTGGCATTCACCGAAGCCTGCCCGCGCCGCTCGCTGCTCTCGTCCACCACGTCATCGTGCACGAGCGAGGCCGTATGCAGCAGCTCCAGACCCACCGCAGCGTTCTGCGTCACGTCGGTCACGTGGCCGAACGCCTTAGCCATGAGCAATATCAGCATAGGGCGCATGCGCTTTCCGGCGCGCCGTCTGATGTGTTCGAGCGCACTACCGAGCATGCCGTCCTCGTGGGTTAGCGAACGGTTGAAAAGTTCAATGAAATCGGCCAGTTCTGCCTGTACCGGTTGTTTTATGGCTGACAGGTAATCCATACTAATCCAAAATTTGACACAAAATTAATGAATTTATCGGTATTAGTACCATATTTTTAGTAATTTTACGGCAAAAAGCAACCGCGAGGCTACCACCTTGACCGCACGACACCAATAATTTACCCTTATGCCGCGACCGCCGGCACAATCAATTGTCATGCCGAGGTATGCCGCGCGTCCTTGAAATAAACAGCAATATATATGGACAAACTATTTCTAATCGATGCCTACGCGTTGATATACCGCTCCTATTACGCGCTTATCAGAAACCCGCGCATCAACTCCAAAGGATTCAATACGTCGGCCATCATGGGCTTCGTAAATACGCTCAACGAGATACTCACCAAGGAACAGCCCACCCACATGGCCGTGGCCTTCGACCACGGCAAGACATTCCGCGACGAGGCTTTCCCGCAATACAAGGCCCAACGCGAGGAGACGCCTGAAGACATACGGCGATCGGTTCCCATAATAAAGGACATCATTGCCGCCATGCACATACCTGCCGTGCAGGCCGACGGCTTCGAGGCCGACGACGTCATAGGCACACTCGCCACCAAAGCGGGCGTCGAGGGTGTGGAGACCTACATGCTCACGCCCGACAAAGACTACGGACAGCTCGTGCACGACAACGTGTTCATCTTCCGTCCGCGCCACGGAGGCGGCTACGAGAAGATGGGACCGGCGGAGGTTTGCAAGAAATATGCCATCAGCTCCCCACTCCAGGTCATCGACCTTCTGGCTCTCATGGGCGACTCGGCCGACAACTTCCCGGGATGTCCGGGCGTGGGTGAGAAAACAGCGGCGAAACTCATAGATCAGTTCGGTGACGTGGAGAACCTGCTCAACCACACTTCCGACATCAAAGGCAAGCTGCGCGAGAAAGTGGAGGCAGCCACCGACGACATACGCATGTCGAAATTTCTCGCCACCATCCGAACCGATGTTCCGATCGAGCTCGACCTCGACAGCATGAAGCTCGCCGAACCCGACGAGCAGAAACTGCGCGAAATATTCAACGAACTCGAGTTTAAGACGCTCGCAGACAAACTTCTTAACAAATCAAAAAATAAGCAAAAAACCGCTAATCAACAACTTGATTTCTTTGCAGAAATTCCGACCGACGAGCCGAAAAGTTCAGAAAACGTGAGTTTTGAGACACTTCAGACGACACCTCACGAATACTATCTCATTGAGAATGAGGATGATGCGCGAGAAATTCTTGACTTTTTTTTGACAAAAAAAATTCTCAGTCTAGACACGGAGACAACTTCAACAAGCCCGATCGACGCAGAATTGGTGGGTCTGAGCTTCTCTGTCGAAGAAAAAAAGGCGTTTTATGTGGCTGTGCCGGCCAATCGTGAAGAAGCGCAAAAAATTGTAAACATATTTAACCCTCTGTATGAGAGCCCCGAAATTCTGAAAATAGGACAGAATCTGAAGTACGATCTCGAGGTGCTCTACAAATATGACGTTCATCTTGCCGGACCGATGTTCGACACCATGATTGCCCACTACCTCATCCAGCCCGAACTGCGCCACAACATGGACTACATGGCTGAGACACTCCTCCACTACCGAACCATCCACATAGAGCAGCTCATCGGTGAACGCGGAAAGAACCAACGCAACATGCGCGACCTTCTCCCTAGCGAGGTGTATGAGTATGCCGCCGAGGACGCCGACGTCACACTCCGGCTCTACAACGTGCTGCTCCCCAAACTGAAGGAGACCGGCGCAGAACAGTTGTTCTACGAGATAGAGATGCCTCTCATGCCCGTGCTCGCCGAGATGGAACTCAACGGCGTGCGCATCGACACTGCGTCGCTCGCCGATACGTCTGCCATACTCACATCACGCATGCACCAGCTTGAGGCACAGATATACGAGGCCGCAGGCGAACAGTTCAACATCGCCTCACCAAAGCAGGTGGGTGAAATCCTGTTCGGCAAGATGAAGATTGTCGATAAAGCCAAGAAGACTAAGACCGGACAGTATGTCACATCGGAGGAGGTACTGCAACAGCTGCGCCACAAGAGCCCTATCGTGGACGACATACTCGCCCACCGCGGACTGAAAAAGCTGCTCGGAACATACGTTGACGCGCTCCCTAAACTGATAAACAAGCGCACCGGACACATACACACGTCGTTCAACCAGGCAGTTACGTCCACCGGACGCCTCTCCTCGAGCGATCCCAACCTACAGAACATACCTGTGCGCGGCGAGGACGGCAAGGAGATACGCCGCTGTTTCATCCCCGAGGAGGGCTGCCTGTTCTTCTCTGCCGACTATTCGCAGATAGAGCTGCGCGTCATGGCCCATCTGAGCGGCGACGAACACATGGCGGAGGCGTTCCGTCAGGGTCACGACATACACGCCGCGACCGCCGCGAGAATATACAAGGAAGACATTGCCGACGTGACACGCGACCAGCGAACCAAAGCCAAGCGCGCCAACTTCGGCATCATCTACGGCATAACTGTCTTCGGACTTGCCGAGCGTCTGGACATAAGCCGTGCGGAAGCGTCGCAGCTCATCGACGACTATTTCGCCTCGTTCCCAAAAGTGGCTAAGTATATGGAGAAGTGTAAGGAGACCGCACGCGCCAAAGGCTACGCCGAGACATTCTTCCACCGCCGCCGCTATCTGCCCGACATCAATTCACACAACGCCACCGTGCGCAACTTCGCCGAGCGCAACGCCATCAACGCCCCGATACAAGGCTCGGCCGCAGACATCATAAAGATAGCCATGGTGCGCATCAGCCGCCGGTTCAAAGCCGAAGGAATAAAGTCGAAAATGATACTACAGGTGCATGACGAACTCAACTTCAGCGTGCTGCCGGAGGAAAAGGAGAAGGTGGAACGCATAGTCCTCGAGGAGATGCAGAACGCATATCCGCTCAACGTTCCGCTCGTGGCCGACTGCGGATGGGGCGCGAACTGGCTGGAGGCACATTGAAAAAATATATCTTATCGCCCATAAAACATGATTAAAAGAATACTCTTTTCCGCCATACTTGTTATGGCAACAATGGTATCAGTCAACGCACAAATTGGCTATCAGGTTGCATTACTAAACAATGCAACCGGAGAGCCACGGGCAAACACAACCGTAAATGCCAATATAGAGATAACAAACAGCAGTGATGAGATTGTGTACACAGGAACACAACAAGCCACCAGCAACGATTTCGGCATACTCTCACTTGTCGTTGGTGACAAAACGACCTTTCAGAATATAGATACAGGGAAGCTGCCTCTCTTCATAAGCGTAAACGTTAACGGAACATTGATTGGGAAAACGCAGATACTCAATGTTCCCGTTGCAGAAATAGCAAACAAATTAAAATCTTCGTTTACAAAAGATGAACTAATTGGAACATGGGAGGGCAGCGATGAATATGAAACACAGAGATGGCAATTTACAGATGATATGACAGTAACTCGTACAAGATATAATAAAGAAGGGGGCACCATTTTTGACGGCCCCACGCAATTTACATATGAAATAGAAGGGAATAATATATGGTGCTATACTTATGAAAAAATTGGATCTAACAATCCTGTAATTTTGATGAGAAAAGTCGGTTCTAAACTTTTTATGGTATCTTACAATATTTGTTTAATTAAGCAATAACACAACGGAACATTCGAAATAAATCATAAATAAAATATGAAAACAATCCTCCTTATTTGTACACTACTCATTCAATATAACGCAGCCATACATTCCGAAGACTTAAAAAGTCTGGTAGTTATATTAAAAAACGGCAGTTCCATAACCTTTAACATTGACGAAATGCCTAAAATAACGTTTGAAGGCACCGTCATGAATATAGCCACAGAGCGTCTGCAGATAAGCAATGTGAGCAAATACACATTCAACGGCCTATCAGGCACGGACATAGCCACAATAGAGAACACACACAATGCAGATGTGACACTAGACGGAGACAAAGCCTATATAAAGCTTCCTAAACCTGACACAAACGTCAGATGCTATACTGTGGACGGAAAAGAATTAAGCGTCAGCAAAAGGAACGCCGGAGAAAACATAATATCCATAAACCTCTCCGAGATAGACCAGCAAGTGTTTATCTTGAATGTGGGAGGAGAATCCATTAAAATAAGAAAGCCATGACAAGAATAATCATACTTCTGCTTCTACTTGTCACAGCCATGCCGCAACAGACAAAGGCTCAGAATGACGACGAACAGGTGTTGATATTCAGAAACACCGGTGAAGTGAATCTGTTCTTCACAAGCGAAATAGACAGCATTGTGATGTCATATTACGATGCTGACAGCGTGATGCACGACAGTCCTGTTAGCCAGGTATTTCATACAGCCGACACCGCATTGGTAGTACCAATAAACGAAATAGACAGCGTGGCAATCGGCAGCAGAAACACCATGGAGTTCAGAGACAGCGTAAGACAGATTACTGCCGACAGCGTATGGATTTCCTACTTTGATGGTAATACCATACACTACAAGTCTGAAACACCTTATGACAAGCTGCCAAAGGAAGGTGAGCTGCTGTTTTACGGCACCATGGACAATCTTTTTCCCGTGGGTCTCACCGCCAAAGTCACAGGTGTGACCAAGGGTGAAGACTATTCCGTTGATGTGGATAATGTAGAGCTTGGAGAAATATTTTCAAAATTCTTCTATGCCGGAGCGCTCGACAATACCACACCGCAATCACAGCAGGCATCGCGCATCCCTGTGAGCGCAGGAGCTAAAATAGGTGGTGAGATAACAGTCGAAAATTTTGGAAGCATTGCTATAGGAGGTAATGCCGAGATAGAAGGTAAGGCTGTCGCCAACCCGCTTACAGGATACTATAACCTTGATGCCACCATAGACTTATCCTTAGAAATGGCCTCAGAAATAAAGGGAGACGACATATCTTTTGAAGGTGAGACAAAATCTGTAAGTATTCCTCTTCCGAAACCAGGTCTTGTGCTATGGCCGGAACTGAATGTTAGCGGATTTGCGGAACTTTCAGGAGAGCTAAAACTAAATACGAAAATAGCAAAAAACTCTCGTGTACACTACGTTTGGGAGCGTCGCAGAGGACAAGAGGACAAGCAGATTACAGAACAGCTGCCACTTGACGATGCAAAAGACTTCAACTATACAGCCGAAGCTGAGATTATAGCAGATGGAGAGATATTCGGAGACGGGCAGATCAATATGGACATGCGAGTACTCGGATCGCCTTGGGGCGCACGTGCGAGTCTCAAGGTAGGTCCGTCGGTGAGCGGTGAACTAAGTAGCGGTGTCATCACGACACTGAGTAGCAACGGATACAACCATGAACTATACAGTAAAGCATCACTCGAAGCCTGCCTGAAGCTCGACAGCTACTGCTCGCTATTGTACTATGACTTTAAGGAAAATAAGGAAAATGAATACCAAATATTGACCGCAAGTTTATCCTTATTTAAGCAAACCCTTAACCTCTTTCCACAATACGAAGAAAGCCGGGCTGTGAAAATGCCCAACAACAAAAAGGAAGTGGAAGTGAGCATGGCAACGAAATCGAAGGAAAAAATAGTGAAGTCACTTGATACAGGCTTCCAAGTGACCGACACTGAAAACAATCCCATAGACAGTGTCTTTGTAGGCCGTATCATCGAGAATACCGACAGCATACAAGGCATAGATACATGCCTTGTGCTACAACAATCAGAAATACCTGCTGAGACTGAGATCGTGATACGCCCCATATTCCACTACGACGGATACACAATACAAGCAGATAAAGCCACCTTAATGAGCGATATGCAGCTGCAACCGGCAGTATTCGGACAAAGTAACGGTGCTGTGACTTATCTCTCCGGAATGCCGTTCAGCGGAAGCGCACACAACGACAGCACGCTTGTCATAGCCGGGCCATACCTGCCTGTGCCTGTACGAGACTCGGTATTTCACAAACAAGAAACGGTAGTCACAGGAATATACCTTACCGACATCACGGGCACATGGAACGGAACGGAGAACGGTGAGAATGTCACTTACACTTTCTCTGACAATAGTGGTACATTCGCATCGGGAGGAACAACAACCGATTTCACATATAAACTCAATTATCCTCAAACCGGATACATTGTCATGTCGTTCAATGACAACACGGTGAAAGCACTAAAAGTCACAGGATACGGCAGTACAAGCATGACCTGTGTTAATCCACCGTCAACAGAAAAATTCACATTATACAAACAATAATAAAATCTTGGAACAATGCACGCATACATCAAAATCATCACATTTGCCATCATCCTCTCATGCATCCCCACCATGGGCTCTGCACAAATAGGCTACCAAGTGTCTCTACTCAACACCGCTACAGGCGAACCGCGCGCTAATGTTACTGTGAACGCACGCGTAGAGATAACCGATTCGAAAGACAACATTCTCTTCAGCGGCACACAGCAGGCCACAAGCAACGACTTCGGAGTGTTACAACTCACAGTTGGTGATGCCGACACATTCAGCAAGGCGGACACCGGAAATATGCCGTTCTTCATCAGCGTCACCGTAGATGGAATGCTTATCGGCAAAAGTCAGATACTCAGTGTGCCAGTGGCAGAAGTGGCAAATAAGTTGAAATCATCGTTTACGATGGATGATCTTTTGGGGACATGGGGCAACATAGATGATAACTATCATGCTAAGAATTCACAAATGTATGTCTTCTACAAAAACGGAACTGTAGATTCCATATTAAAAGACTACGATGGTACATACACCGATTCATACAATTACGAAATAGACGGAAATAATATTTACATCTACGATTATCACGGATTACAATCAAGAATAAGATTCATAAAAGGCGCCCTATACTCTGAAAGCTACGAGTTTAGCAAGCAATGATCCTACATGAAAAAGATATTCCATCTTCTGAAAGCCATTATCATAGGTTCGCTGGCAGGTATATTGCTGGTGATGATAGGCTGTGTGCTGTTCACCGACATCAGTCCGATGCAGTTTCTCAAATCTCTGGCCGACAAAGGATTCATGCCCGTCATAGTCAACTGCCTGTTGTCGTTAGCTGCACTCGCCATAGCCTTCACCTTGCAGATAATAGTTCATGAGGGTGGACACCTCGTGGGAGGGCTTCTCACGGGCTATCGCTTCGTATCGTTCAGGATATTCACCCTCACGCTACTGCGCCGCGACGGCCGCCTCATAGTGCGCCGCTTCAACATACCCGGCACGGGCGGACAGTGCATCATGCTGCCGCCGGACGGCGACGCCGTAAGTGTGCCGTTCGTGATATACAATGCCGCAGGCGTAGCTGCCAACATACTGCTCACCGCCGTGGCCGCCACGCTCTTTTTCATACACCTGCACGACGGCGGCATTTTCCTTTTCCTACTCGCACTTTTCACAGCCCTTACGGGTCTGTGGACGGCCCTTCTCAACGGCATACCGCTGAAGATAAACGGCATGTGCAACGACGCAGGCAACATACGCCTGATGCTCCGCGAGCCTGAAGTGCGCCGCCACTTCGTCCTGCAACTGCGTGTGCACGCCCTGTGTCAAAACGGCTTGCGGCCGAAAGACTTTCCACAGTCATGGTTCGAAGGGCTCAGCCACGACAGCGGATACGGTCTGATGAACGCCGTCACGGACATGATGGCCATAGCAAGCGAGATAGACAAAGGCGATTACACCCGTGCCCACGACATGCTCATGGCCATACGCGACCGCCGCCCCACCCTGCCCGACATGTATGACAAGGAGATAGACTGCGAGATTGCGTTCACCTCGCTCATGTTCGGCCGCAACGATGAAGCCGACCGACTGCTCACCGACAGCCTGCGCGCATACATACACCACACCTCGTCATACTCCTCAGCCAAACCGCGCCTGCTCTGCGCCGTGGCACTATGTCTGGAGCACGACCGCCGGAAGGCTGAAGCCATACTGCAAAACCTTGAAAACAACCGCGACCGTTACATCATGCTCGGCGAGGTGGAGGCAGACATCTGCACGATGCGAAGCATGCTCGATGCTCCCGACCGACAATGACCACAGCGCCTGACCATCCCCTGCCGCATTGGGCAAAGGCCGGTCAGGCATACACCACAATCATCTTCAAAACCCCGCACTCACCTTAACCGAAAATGACTACGACGAAATAGGGAAACGCATCCGGATACATAGATATTCAGAAAGAACCGGTCACGACAAAGAACCGAGGCATCATTGACGAATAAGCGCTGTTTGTTGCTGCCATGAGAAATGCAAAATAACCCACTTACAGATTATAACCGGATTTCGATTTTTTACTTCGGGTTTCCCGATATACCCCGAAAAATAAGCGCGTATTTGCAAGCAGACTCTTCGTCGGGCGCAAATACGCGGAAAATACGCGTTTTTATAAGATATTGAATATCAATGATTTATGTCCAAGGGGTATTTTATCACTTTGCAAAAAGCACCATTTCGGTTTGCGAAATGGCCTATATTGGAGGCCGAAAAGCACCATATCGCACCCTGAAATGG
>ENA-OOWN01002165-OOWN01002165.1-human-gut-metagenome-genome-assembly--contig:-NODE-2165-length-12641-cov-2.220324_pt1 | contig 12641 bp, 10 predicted proteins | sample MGYA00241406_ERZ501319 | MGnify/ENA primary metagenome ERZ501319 (study PRJEB25962, sample SAMEA2042734) | human gut metagenome | biome: human gut; feature: human-associated habitat; material: faeces... | reverse complement strand
GAGAGAGTGTTAAGCGAGGCGAGAGACAAGAATCTGCCCCTTTTTGAGCGACTGAAATTTTTGAGCATCACCGGGCCGAAAGCCGACATTGACCGTGTGGTCAACACTTATCTCTCAAAATATGAGATACATCTGGAAAACGCTCTGACGGAGCTGTCTACGATGCAGAATATCACACCGTATATCCAGATCAACCCATACAAAGAGACCTTAAAACAGGCGGAAGATTTTACAGCACTTCTGCCGGAAGAGAAGCGTACCACCACGAAAAGACTTTCCCTGGAAGATGCCATCAACTGTGTCCATGGTTTGGATCACACCCTTGGCCAGTTGAACCAGGAGCGTACAGAACTGGAAGCAAAAAAGAAAGACTTGATGGAAAAAGCACAGAAAATCGAGCCGTTCCAGGATCTGCACTGCAATCTTTCCTCCATTCTGGATTTCCACTTTATTAAATTCAGATTCGGAAAGATCACAAAAGAGTATTACAACAAATTTGAGAGCTACTGCTATGAGAACAGCGATACGGTATTCTACCGCTGCCATTCCGATGAGCAGTATGTATGGGGCATTTACTTCTGCCCAAGAGATCAGGTCACGAAAGTGGACGCCGTATTCTCATCCCTGCACTTCGAAAGAATCTACGTTCCGGACGAGTACAGCGGAACGCCGGAGGATGCTTACGCAGCACTTCAGGCAGAAATCAAAAAGACAGACGATGCACTCAGCGAGTGCTCACGGAAACTGGCAAAATGCCTTTCGGATTCCGCAGAGGATCTGGTTGCAGCAAAAGAGCAGTTAGAGCAGCTCTCCGGCAACTTTGATGTCCGTCGCCTGGCAGCCTGCACGAAATCCAAGAAGGAAACCTTCTATATTCTGTGCGGCTGGATGTCGGAAAAAGATGCCGATTCCTTCCAGAAGGACATCGAAAACGACACAAATCTCTTCTGCTTTATCGAGGATGATGCAAACAACGTTCTGCGTCAGCCGCCGACAAAGCTGAAAAATCCGAAAATCTTCCGTCCGTTTGAGATGTACGTGAAGATGTACGGACTGCCAAATTACAATGAAATTGACCCTACGATTATCGTAGGACTTACCTATGCATTTATTTTCGGAATCATGTTTGCCGATGTAGGGCAGGGACTGTGTCTGCTGATTGGCGGCGCACTGCTGTACCACTACAAGAAGATGGATCTGGCAGCGATCATGAGTACCTGCGCGGTATTCTCTGTGATCTTCGGATTCTTGTTCGGCAGCTTCTTCGGATTTGAGAATGTCATACCGGCCCTCTGGCTGCATCCGAAGGAAGCGATGACAACGCTTCCGTTCATCGGTTCGATGAACACCGTATTTGTCGCAGCGGTTGCATTTGGTATGTTCATGATTCTGACAGGAATGGTTCTGCATATGATCAATGCAGCAAGAAACCATAAGCTCGGCGAGCTTCTGTTCAGCCAGAACTCCCTGGCAGGCTTCATTTTCTACGGAGCCCTTGCCGTTACACTCGTTCTCCTGTTCAGCGGCCATAAAGCTCCGGCTGTCGGCGTGATGGTAGTCATGTTCGGTATTCCGCTTCTTGCGATCTTCTTAAAAGAGCCACTGGAGCGTATGGTAGAGAAGAAGGGCAATGCATTTCCGGAGACCGGAAAGGGAATGTTCTTTGTACAGGCATTCTTCGAACTCTTCGATGTGCTTTTGAGCTACTTCTCCAACACAATTTCCTTTGTCCGTGTCGGCGCATATGCAGTCAGCCATGCGGCTATGATGGAGGTTGTCCTGATGCTCGGCGGAGCAACAGGCGGCGGCAGCATCAGCTGGCCGGTTATTGTTCTCGGAAATGTCTTCGTTGCCTGCCTTGAGGCACTGCTGGTAGCGATCCAGGTACTGCGTCTGGAGTATTACGAGATGTTCAGCCGGTTCTATGAAGGAGATGGAAAACCGTTTGTTCCGTTTTTGAAAAAAGGCGAGAAATAAAAGAGGATTCAGAGCCATGCAAAATGGAAAATCGCTTGCATCGCTACGGCCTTTGGTGAGTATCGGCAGCATGGCGAACGCATTTATACGGAGGCTCTCCGTGTTCTGGCCGAAGCATGGGAAGGCGACATTGATTCGCTTCGATCCGAGGTACTGCAAGGCGTTGTCCGTTTCATCGCTCTGTACGATCACGAATACGACCCGGTGCGGTTAATTCGTCAGCTCAAGCGTACAAGCCCCGTGACAATCTATCGCAGCGGTCAGGCCATGAGCGGACCGAACTATCAAAAGTATATGCATCAGATTCTGAAAGCCTACAACGGCTCCAGCCGTACCAAGAGCCTTCCCATTAAACAGTAAAACGCTTCATGCTCATGGCAGTTTTCCTTTCTCACTGCAAAGACCGTCCGGGAGAACGGTCTTTGCCTACATAGCGAAAAGGGGGTTGACCGCTATCGTTTATGTGACTAAGAATTTTGGCTTTCGACGTGGCGAGATTTATTTTGCTGACCTTGATCCACATTACGGCTCAGAGCAAGGTGGAAAGCGTCCTGTCATCATTATTCAAAATGATGTTGGAAACAAGTTCGCTCCGACCGTAATTGTAGCTGCTGTGACCTCACGTATTTCCAAAAAGCCTAATCAGCCAACGCACGTTCTTATTGACAAAAACCCCGCTTTCAGCCGACCATCTGTTGTGCTGTTGGAACAGATTTTCACGATAGATAAAGAACGTATCAACAATTTCATGGGGCTGACAAGCGAATGGGAAATGAAGCAAATTGAGGAAGCTCTTCTGAGAAGTCTTGGGATAAACAAATAGGATAGTCGCTTTCGATAAGTACGAATTGGAGATGAAAAGAACAGAAACTGAAAAGAGGTAGATATATGGCATTTGCACGAACCGAAGTCAGAGAGCTGGAGCCTATGGTAAAGGCTGGCAAGAAAAAATTCGTCCGCTATCAAGAAGGTGCCGAGCTGTACTCAATGGGACTGCATACATTTGAGGAACTCGCTAAAGAAGCCGGTGCGATTTACAAAATCCGGCGCGTTGTCCTTGTGAATCTGGAAATCTTTGAAGAATATTTGGATACCTTTAGAATGTGAAACAGCATACTCCGTTCTTCGGAGTATTACATATTGGAGAACCACTCAATAAAATTACTTTTGCGGCATCGTTGCAGGACAGGAGCAACTTGTGTATCCTTAGAGCAGGACGGACGTAACGTACTACATAGACCGTCATCAGGATATGACTGTTCTCCTTAAATCGAATTTTACGAGGTGAGAAGAATGGCAACAAGAAAAGATTCTCGTGGTTACTCCCTGAAGAAGGGTGAATCGCAGCGAAAGGATGGCCGTTATGTGTTCCGCTACACTACGCTCCGTGGCGAACACAGATCGGTCTATGCAAAGGAGTTGAGCGAACTTAGAAAAAAGGAAGTAAAAATCCGCAGAGCAATCGAGGATGGCCTTGACCCTGATCGTGCCGAGCGTATCACGCTGAACGAACTGTTTGACGAATACATTTCTCAAAAGTATGATCTGAAGCAGTCCACCATGACGAACTATAAATATATGTATAACCATTATGTTCGGGATGGTTTTGGAAAACTTCGTATCAGCAAAATCAAGTACAGCGATATTAAGAAATTCTATTACTCACTGATTTTAGAAAAAGGATTCAAGCCCAACAGTATGGAAATCGTACATACACTTTTGCATCCAACCTTTACAATGGCTGTCCGCGATGGACTGCTGCGCTTGAATCCAACGGAGGGCGTTATGGCTGAAATTAAGAAGAGCCACTGCTGGGAAAAGACAAAGCGTCATGCTCTGACTGTTGCCGAACAGCGTGCGTTTACCAATTACATCGCCAATAGCGAAGAGTATCGCGGATGGTTCCCGTTGTTTACCGTAATGCTTGGTACTGGCTGTCGCATTGGCGAGGTGTTAGGTCTGCGGTGGCAGGATGTTGATTTCAAAAACCGCACGATCAGCATCAACCACAATCTTGTTTATCGTGTGCAGGAAGATGGCACTTGCACCAACCATGTAAACTCGCCCAAAACGAAAGCTGGCATCCGCATTATTCCAATGATTGATGAAGTGTTCGATGCCTTTCTGGAAGAATACCAGTATCAAAAGGTCATTGGTTTCTGCACCGATGAAATTGATGGGTACTCCGGCTTTGTTTTCTGCACTGGTGATGGAAAGGTTTATCTCCCCAATGCCATCAACCGCACTATCCGCTCGATTTGTGCAGACTATAATAAGGAAGAAGAATCCAAGGCGAAGGAAGAAAATCGTGACCCGGTTCTTCTGCCAAAGTTTAGCTGCCATATCCTGCGGCACACATTCTGCACTCGCTTCTGCGAGAACGAAACCAACCTGAAGGTCATTCAGGAAATCATGGGTCATGCGGATATTTCCACCACAATGGATGTATACGCAGAAGCAACCCAAGAGAAAAAGAAAGAATCCATGACCTCTCTGCAAAGCGCATTGCTTGTGCGGTAAGGCATAGATTCAAAATAACAGAAATGTTCCTCTCTGCTGGACAAAGAAGCACATCTCGTTTATCACGGTTTGACAGCGAACAACACCCGTTGTCACGTTTTCCGTCACGCTCCGTCGAAAAAGGGCTGTGACCAAAACTGTACACAACTTTCGTGGACGCTGTTGGAGCTTGTTGGAGGGTTCTTCAAAAAATCCCCCGGAATCGTGGACGTTGTTGGAGCCTGTTGGACGAAAACAGGGCTATTTCTTGCCACGTCCCCACGATGAAGCCGATTGAACAGTAAATTTCCAATTTTAAGATGACAAAGCCTGAAACTTCTTGATGTACCGAGAAGTTTCAGGCTTTTTCTTTTGATGAATTTCCAGCGAAAACTACGCCATACGCCAATTTTACGCCAAACGATGCAGGATTTTGTGCAGAGCAAAAAGAGCGTTGTTCACATTTGCGCAGCGAAGCGGAGCAATGAAAGCCCCAGTGGGGCTTTTAAGCGACCGAACGGTCTTGCGCAGCAAGATGGAGGGGCCTCGCCCCGACAAGTTCCGGTTTGCGTAAAATTCGGGTGTGTGGTGGATGAGTGTAGACCTGCAAAGGGCTGCGTCAGAAAGTGGCTTTATGGATTTGCAAACGGACAGCAGGAACTTTCCACCACAGAAGAAGTAAATGGGAAGAATATGGAGAAGAGCACAATGGAAAAGTTGAAAATCAGATTCCATCATGAAACTAATGATCTGGACTATGTCCCTGTTGGTGATTATTATCTTCCCGACCTGACTTTAGATGAACAGTTATCTGCTCACTGTTGACGAACAAGTGCACGAGCAGTTAAATCTTCTCATTCAGCAGATGTCAAATGCTGAAGGCGTGATTGAAGAATTGAAAGCTGCCAACCAGATGGAATGGGTACAGAGAATGAACGATATTCAAAATCGAGCAAAAGAAATGGTCTTTTTCGATTGATTGAGTCAAGTTATCAATAAAGAAACAGCACGCCAGGGCTTTTAGTTCTGGCGTGCTGTTTCTTTACTGGGTATTTTGTCTAAATTTCTATTGCTACACATAATGTATAGTTGTATAATAGACAAAAGTGTGCTCCCCTAATAAAAAATGAAAGGCGGAACTGAGATGGCAAAAACAGCACAGGGATTTCCTACAAAAGAGTTTTTTGTGGGAATGCTTACTCGTGATATTGATTTAAATGATGCTATTCTTGATTTGCTGGATAATTGTCTGGATGGTGTGGTACGTCAGAAAAAAGGCTTGACAACACGTGATACACCAGACTTTTATAATGGTTTCTACTCTAAAATCACAATAACCGATACCTCTTTCACCATAGAAGATAATTGTGGTGGCATCCCGATGGAAGTGGCTGAAAAATACGCGTTTCGTATGGGACGCTCTGCAGAAAAGTCTGATGATGAACTTCCAACAGTTGGTATCTACGGAATCGGTATGAAACGTGCTATTTTTAAAATCGGCAGGTCTGCTGTCGTAACTACGCGGAATGATGGCTGCCTCTATACTGTAACTATCCCTGAAGACTGGTCTTCGTCTGAAGACGATTGGAACTTCCCGATTGAAGAATTACACGATGACAGTGTTCTTCCCACTGGAGGGACAAGCATTGAAATTAAAAATATCAACAATGGAATCGCTGAGCTTTGGAACAACGCTGATAAGCTTGGTATGTACATTAACAAGCTTATAAAGGCAATCGAGCAAAGTTACAGTTTTATTATTCAAAAGGGTTTTGAAATAAGTATCAATGGTAGAAAAGTAACTCCACTCCCTATTGAACTTCTTGTTACAAAAGAAGATGCTGGAATAAAGCCATTCATCTATACGCAGAATTTTGATGACGTAAGTGTAAAGCTTGTAATCGGATTTTATGCTCCACCTCCCTCTCCGGAAGATATCGATGATGAAAACGACTTAAAGCGTTCGACAGCAGATGCCGGATGGACGGTCGTATGCAATGATCGTGTGGTGCTATACAATGACAAGTCTCATCTTACTGGTTGGGGAGAAGCAGGCGTGCCGCAGTATCATACACAGTTCATAGGAATTCGTGGCATTGTAATCTTCGAAAGCAACAACCCGAAAAAGCTTCCCATGACAACAACCAAACGCGGTGTAGATACTTCATCATATATTTATGCTGCCGTTAAAAATCGAATGCGCCAAGGTCTAAAAATGTTTACAGATTATACAAACCGCTGGAAAGGGCAAAATGAAACAGAACGTTTGTATTCTACTGCTGCAAAACGAACCTCTGTCGGCGATTTGCTCGTTCCTGCCAGTGAACTGGAGAAAAACAATCATATCAAGTTGCGTCAAAATAAGGGTGGACTTGTTTATAGTCCGGATTTGCCAGAACCTCCAAATGACAAGCCCTATAAAGTCATTCGATACACTAAAGCATTGGATGAAATTGAAGACATCATTGAATATGTATACAATGATCGGTCTTTTTCCATTTCCCCCTCAGACGTTGGAAAAAAGTGTTTTGAAATGATTCTGGACGAAGCCAGAAAAAAAGAAGGTAATTAATATGGCCAGCCAACCATTTTATCATCTTCGGCCAAATAAAAGTATTGATCGTAATCTATTTGTGCAAACACTGATAGGCTTGACGTCGGTATTTCCTGTTGCTGATTATTGGTATACAGGATTCGGATCATATATGTTTGATGATTTTAAAATATTACATGAACGCTTAAATATTTCCAAAATGATCTCACTTGAAGCCGATCCACAGGTGTTTTCTCGCGCAAAGTTCAATTTGCCGTACAATTGTATAGATGTAAAAAATATGGACAGCACTGCGTATCTGACAAGATTTATGCCCAACGATACCGACCATAATATTTTCTGGCTTGATTTTGTTTCACCATCAGGACTGGGTGCCCAATTAGCTGATTATACAACACTGCTGGAGCGATTGAATCCAGGAGATATCGTTAGAATCACATTAAACGCTAACCCGGATTCTCTTGGGAAGAAATCAGAAAATCCGGATAGTATTCGGGCAGCGCGATTAGAAACATTGAGAAGCAGAGTCAAGGATGCATACCTTCCTCCAGAACTCACAGCAGAGTGTCTTACGCGGCACAACTATCCAATAACGTTGCTGAAAATTTTAAAGGCAGCAACGTTGCTAAGCTTTGAATACAGTGCGAACTTCTTATTTCCACTTTTTTCAACAGTCTATGCAGACGGACAGCAAATGCTTACATTTACCGGCATCATTTTAAATGACCCCAGTTTGGAATCAAGAATCAGAGATTCGCTAAAGGCATACCCGCATAATACTTTTTCTTGGGATACTGAACCCAGTAGAATTGAAATCCCTGCTCTCTCGGTTCAGGAAATTTCAGAATTAAATAAGCGTTTGCCAATCACCGATCAGCAAACGCTTATGACAGATTTTCCATTTATCTTTGATGATAAGCACTTGGATGCCGTGAACAGTTACATTGCATACTACAAATACTATCCCAATTATCATTTGGTCAGCTTTTGAAAGATCACACTCAAAACCTGTTCAGCAACAATCGGAGAAACGCTGTTGCCAATTTGCCTGAAACTGTGCCATATCGTATCTGGCAGGCAAAACCAGTCCGGAAATCCTTGAAGTCTGGCCGCTTCTCGCGGCATAATAACACGAGCTTCTTTATAATGGATAGGCCGTACAGCTTGATAGCTTCCTTTTTCCGGTCCGGTACCTGCACGTAACGTTGGGCAAAATCCATCTGGATTTAAGCGCGTTGACTTTGAAATTTCATCTTTTTGGCCATAGGCCAAATTGGCATAACGTTGTGCTACCTTATCTGTATGTACTGTCGGAAGAAAGCCGTTTACTTCATGCCTTTCCATAAAGCCTTTAATATAATCAGGATCGCCAACTAATGGAGGGCGTCTTGAAACTGTATGTTCGTAAAAGAACTTCGTTTGAGAATGTTGGTGATTCGTATCAAAATAACTCGATTCCAGTATACCAAATCCGGTTTCACCATTCACTTGTTCTTTTTCGGGAAGCCCTTCAAACGCTTGGCGCACGGTCGTCATTGCGTCAGGAAAGACCTTTTTCTGTTCGATGTCTTCCTTTGTAATGGGCTTTACTTTGCCAGGGAGAAAGCCAATAAAGAAAATACGTGTACGAGTTGTAGGCGCACCATATTCGTTTGCCGCAACTTTTATGGGGAACATGCTATATTGTGAAACATGCTGGAAAGCCTTTGCTCGAATTTCATCATATTTGGGATTCATAATCCCAGGCACATTCTCTGCCAGAAAGAAAGAAGGCTGGATATCTTCAACAAGTTCAAAGAATTTAATGAAAAGGCAATTTCGTGAATCATCAACATTTCCCTGACCAATGCTGCTGAAACCTTGGCAGGGTGGGCCTCCAATAATTCCATCAGGCTTTTTGTCTTTTATCTTTACTATCTCCAGCAAAGATGAACCGGTTAATTCCATAATATCCTTACGGATATGTATGGTATTAGGAAAGTTTTTAGAATGTGTTTCAATCGCGTGTGGTTCAAGTTCAACAGCAGCGGTAACCGTAAAGCCGGCTCTTGCAGCACCTAAGCTTAACCCACCCGCTCCAGCGTAAAGATCGATTACGTTTGGCATTATTCCATTTCCTCTCCCTGACATAAAAAACCATTATATATAATACACCTTTTTTGAGAAAAAGGCAAGCAAAACAACAATTTCTTGTTGCGATAAGATTGAACCGGTGATATACTGGGAAAATAACGGTACAAAAATTTTCCCAGAGAGGATGCATACAATGTCCAAGCAGCTTCATATCCGACTTGAAGATAATGTTTTCGATGAATTATCTGATTACGCTAATGAAAACGGGCAATCCGTGCAAAACTGTGTATCAGGAGTTTTAATTAGAATGTTGAGTCAGCAGAAGTCTCAAAAAAAGGTGGATGCCTCTTTCACGTTTATTGACTTGTTTGCTGGTATTGGCGGAATGCGAATTGCATTCGATCACGCTGGTGGTCACTGCGTGTATTCCAGCGAATGGAACAAATACAGCCAACAGACTTACTTGGCTAATTTTGGCGAACAGCCAGAAGGCGATATTACTCAGGTAGATGCAAACTCTATTCCAGATCATGACATCTTGGTAGCCGGTTTTCCCTGTCAGCCTTTCTCCATTGCGGGTGTCTCTAAAAAGCAGAGCCTTGGCAGAGCGACCGGCTTTGAAGATAAAACGCAGGGAACATTATTTTTTGATGTGTGTCGAATTCTAAAAGCAAAGCGGCCAAAGGCCTTTATGCTTGAAAACGTTAAAAATCTGTGCAGCCATGATAAGGGCCGTACCTTTAAGATTATTCGTGAAGCCCTTGAAGAACTTGATTATGAAGTCTTTTTTGAGATACTCGATGGGAAGAATTTTGTACCGCAGCACAGAGAGCGTATTCTGATTGTTGGATTTGATAGAAAACGCTATGGCCATGGTTACAATTATAAATTCCGATTTGATATTACGCCCAAAACACCGAAGCCGGTTATTCGGGATATTCTGGAAACAAATGTCGATACCAAATATACGCTATCCGACAAGTTGTGGGCATATCTTCAAAACTATGCCGCAAAGCACAAGGCCGCTGGAAATGGATTTGGATATGGCATTGCCCCATTAGATGGTGTATCTCGTACGTTAAGCGCACGATATTATAAGGATGGTTCGGAAATCCTGATTGAACAATCCGGAAAAAACCCGCGGCGTCTAACTCCACGTGAATGTGCGCGACTTCAAGGATTTCCTGACAGTTTCAAAATTCCGGTTTCGGATACCCAAGCTTACCGTCAATTCGGTAATTCAGTTGTTGTTCCCCTTATGGAAAATGTTGCCACACTTATTGTAAAAGAGATTGAACGGCTGGATAATGAAAGCAGCCAGTCGAGGGATGAAATGATTATTTCTGAGGTTGGTTGAATGGAAAATATTGCACTTTATGCGATATCCGCGGCATTAAATGGTCAAAAGGTGTTTTGCAAATTCCTAGCAGCGAATGATACCGGATTGACCGGTGGTCATCAGGAAGGAATTTATATTGCAAAACCAGCCATTCCCATTCTATTTGAAACTCCGGGTGAGCGTGGACAGAATAAGGATCGGTGGGTTGAAATAAAATGGCAGGGTGATTTTATAAGGAGAAGCCGTTTTATTTACTACGGACAGGGATCACGAAACGAATATCGTATCACAAATTTTGGCAAAGGGTTTCCTTTTTTGCGTCCCGAATATACTGGTGCATTATTCGTTCTGGTTATGGATAGCGAAGAATACTATCAGGGATTTGTTCTTAACACAGAAGATGATATTAATCAGTTTCTGGATGCATTTGGTGTCAGTCCAACAGAGACAAATCGATTGATTCAAATTCGTGAAGCAGACCTTGAACTTCGCGAAAAAACAGCAATAGAAGAGTTTATTTCTGGATTGACGGTAGATTTTCCTGCATCCGAAGAAATGTCCGCAGCTGCGCGGCGAATCCAGAATGCTGTGTATGATCATGAAAACTTTATTATAGATAACCCTGATCGCAAATTGCTTGATTGGACTGATGCGGAATTCAAACTGTTTCGTGCTTTGGAATATGCACGATATGGTGATATGATAACTCATGGCTTTCCATCGGTTGAGGACTTTATAAATACAGCCAATATTGTACTGAATCGAAGAAAAAGCCGCGCTGGAAAAAGTCTTGAACACCACCTTGCTGCGATTTTTGATGGCAATGGGGTCCGTTATAAGGCTCAAGCAATCACTGAGGGCAATAAGAAACCTGATTTTATTTTTCCCTCACAGGATGCGTATCATGATGCAGCGTATTCAACTGACCGATTGGTTTCTCTTGCAGCGAAAACAACCTGCAAGGATCGTTGGCGACAAATTTTAAATGAGGCTGATCGACTTCGTGATCGGCCAAAGTATCTTTGTACCTTGCAGCAGGGGATTTCTGCTGCACAGATGGACGAGATGCAGGCTGAAAATGTCATTTTAGTTGTTCCAAAACCATATATTCAGGCATATCCTGCTGATAGGCGTGAACGAATCTGGACACTGGGTCATTTTGTCACGTATGTGAAAGAAGTTGAAAATCTATAATGGCTGATATCGTTTCAAAGAAAAAACGCAGTGAAAATATGTCAGCTATTAAAAGCAAGGATACTACTCCGGAGATATATCTTAGAAGGCTGCTTTTCTCAAAAGGGTACCGATATCGTAAGAATGACAATCGTATTACTGGACATCCAGATATTTATCTTCCAAAATACAAGGTCGCAATTTTCGTGAATGGATGCTTCTGGCATAGGCATCAAGGATGTAAATATGCCTATACGCCGAAAAGCCACATTGACTTTTGGACTAATAAATTTAAAACAAATGTAACACGTGACAAAATTGTTTATGAGCAATTAACAAACAGCGGCATCCGAGTTCTCATCGTATGGGAATGCTCCATTCGGCAAATGCGCAAAGATCCTTTAAATGCAATAAATGATTTTAATAAAATCAAAACTTTTTTGGAAAGCCAGCAGAGTTTTGATGAACTTTAAATCATTTGATACGTGTCTACAATCAAAAAACGGTGAAGCGGATTCTATCTGCTTTGCCGTTTTTTATTACAAATCAGTTACAAAGTCGCTTTCAATGCTACGAAATAGCCATTTTCGCGGGCTAGTAAGTAGAGGGGTGTTTTTTAGCTGAAATCACCTGCGAAAATGACAATTTGATTACAAAATCACCTTGAAGGGTGCCAAATGGGCATTTTCGATGGCTAGTATATGGAGGGTTCTTTTTCAGGGCACAAAATTCTGCCAGAAAAATTTTCTCAACACCCCCTATTTCAGAGTACTTTTTCTGTTAATAGTACAGACAGCGTTCTTAAGCGCTGAACTCCGAATCTGTGACTTTTCTGTTAACTTTTGAAAACATGGTTGTATTTTGGGTGTTTCCGTCGGCTATCAATTAGAGGGATAATTTTTTCGGAAGCCCTAAATTTCGAAGATTTTCTATAAAATCTGCACCTTGAAAACAGAATAGTTCAATCGTCCGGTACTTCGTAAAAGGTACTTCTGTAACTCGTAGCCCGGCCATAACGAAGGCGGG
>ENA-OOWN01002153-OOWN01002153.1-human-gut-metagenome-genome-assembly--contig:-NODE-2153-length-12700-cov-2.843575_pt1 | contig 12700 bp, 14 predicted proteins | sample MGYA00241406_ERZ501319 | MGnify/ENA primary metagenome ERZ501319 (study PRJEB25962, sample SAMEA2042734) | human gut metagenome | biome: human gut; feature: human-associated habitat; material: faeces... | reverse complement strand
CGTCGTGGGGAGCCGTCACGGTAACGTCTTGCGCCGCGCAGAGTCCGTAGCGCACAAATCCTTCCGCCATAGAGCCGCCCATTGCGCCGGCCCCTATCACTGATATTTTCATATTACGGATGTTTATGATATTTTCTTAAACGCTTTTTCAAGCCTTAAAATGAAATCGTCGGCCATAGCCTTGGTGAACGTCAGCGGCGGCAGCAGGCGCAGAATGTTGGTTGAGGCGCACCCCGTGAAGCAGTGCTGGCCGTATACAAGCTCATGGCGTAGGGCTTTATGCGGCATGTCGAGGTCGATGCCTATCATCAGTCCGCGGCCGCGCACGTCGGTTATGCGCTTCTCCTTAGCTTTCAGTTCCAGCAGTTTCGCGGTAAGGTAGTCGCCCGTCTCTCGCGCGTTGTCTACCAAATGCTCCGCTTCCATCACGTCGAGCACGGCCAAAGCGGCGGCGCAGCCCAAGTGGTTGCCGCCGAACGTGGTGCCCAGTTGCCCGTATTCGGGCTTGAAGTCGGACGAAATCAGCACTGCGCCCATGGGGAAACCGTTGGCAATACCTTTCGCCACGGTTATCAGGTCTGGACGTATGCCAAGCCACTGATGGGCGAAAAACTTGCCCGAACGGCCGTAGCCGCACTGTATTTCGTCACAAACGAGCGCCGCGCCATGCCGCTTGCAGGCCGCCTGAAGCCCTTGGACGAACTCCTTGTCGGCCAACTTTATGCCGCCGACACCTTGTATACATTCTATTATGCAGGCGCAAACGTCGCCCTTGGCAAGCTCCGCCTCCCACGCCGCAAGGTCGTTGAGAGGCAGGTAAGTAACGTGCCCGTTAGCGTTGACGGGCGCTATTATCTTCGCGTTGTCAGTAGCTTCGACGGCCAGCGAAGTGCGTCCGTGAAACGCCTTTACGGCCGACAGCACCCTAGTGCGCCCCGTCTTGAACGATGCCAGCTTCAAAGCGTTCTCGTTGGCCTCGGCCCCGCTGTTGATAAGAAACAGCTGGTAATCCTCGTACCCGCACGCCTTGCCCAGCCGTTCGGCCAGCCGCTGTTGCAGCGTATTCACCACGGAGTTGCTGTAAAAGCCGAGTTCGGCTGCCTGACTGGCTATCGCCTCAACATAGTGAGGATGGCAATGGCCTATGCTTATGACGGCATGGCCGCCGTAAAGGTCAAGATATTCCTGCCCCTTGTCGTCCCATACGGAGCAGTCTTTGCCCTTGACGATGTTAATGTCGAATAAGGGATAAACGTCAAATAACTTCATGTTTTTGAGTTAAAAGTGAAAAACGAAAAGTGAAAAATCCATGTGCTTTACAAGCATATACTCACTTTATCGCGTCACAGGGTTATTTATTGTTTCGTTGTTTTGCCGTTTTGACTGATGCAACAAGAATTGCAAGCAGTTCCTTGCAATCGCAAATGATGCTCTCGGCTTCCTTTTCTGTTATATAACCGGTGTCCCTAAGTAAATTAAGCCAGTAAAAAGTTTCATTACACTCCTTTAATGCGATTGACAGTTTGTTGATAAAATCCGACCCACTTTGGGCAAACTCAGCTTCACGTACAAGCGCACCGACTGCCGTCCCAGAGCGCAACACTTGGTTGGTAAGCGCGTACTCCTTGGCAGAACATTTGATATATTTCACCATATTCACAATCCTTATGGAGAAGCTGTAGCTTTTGGTGTGCAACGGCGAGCCGTCACGGTTGTACGGATAACTGTCTTTCATCGCAAAACATTTGGATTTTTCACTTTTCACTTTTACCTTTTCACTTAGAAGGCCGACGGCTTAAGCCTTAGTCCTGCGGTCTCGTCTGTTCCGAACATGATGTTCATGTTCTGCACGGCTTGGCCTACCGCACCCTTCAAGAGGTTGTCGATACAGGACGTTATGAGCAGCTTGTCGCCGTATTTCTCGCAATGCACGAGACACTTGTTGGTGTTCACCGCCTGCTTCATGTCTATTGGTTTGTCAACGTAGTGGGTGAAAGGCTCGTCCTTGTAAAAGGCTTTGTAGCCTTCTACTATCTGCTCGATGCCGGCCGAAGTCTTGACAACCTCGGTGGCGAAGATGCCGCGCGCGAAGTTGCCTCGGTAGGGAATGAAATCTATCGAGCCTACGGGAGCGCCCTGAGTTTGCTCCAGACTTTGGCGTATCTCAGGCACATGCTGGTGGGTGAACGGCTTATATACGCTCATGTTGTCAGCCCGCCAGCTGAAATGGGTGGTCGCCCCGGGCTTCTGCCCCGCCCCGGTGCTGCCCGTTATGGCGTTTACTGATATGTCTTCGACCAACAAGCCCATCTTCGCCGCCGGCAAAAGACCGAGCTGTATGCACGTGGCGAAACAGCCGGGGTTGGCTACATGGCGCGCAGCCGATATTCGTTCACGGTTGATTTCGGGCAGTCCGTACACGAAGTCGTTGCCTTCGGCCTTGAGGCGGAAGTCCTGCGCAAGGTCGATTATGCGCACCGTGCCGGGCACATGGTGCTCGGCGAGGAACTGACGGCTTTTTCCATGGCCGAAACAGAAAAATAAAACGTCTACTTCATCCAGCGGCATTGCGTCGGTAAAACACAGCTCCGTGTCGCCGTAAAGCCCCTCGTGAACGTCGGCCACGAGGTTACCTGCGTTGCTCTCGCTGTTGGCAAATACGATTTCCGCCTGCGGATGGTTCAGCAAAAGGCGGATAAGCTCGCCGCCGGTGTAGCCTGCGGCACCAAGAATACCGGCCCTTATCAAGCCCCCCTCACTCCCCCCAAGGGGGGATGACGTAGCCGTTTGCGTAGTGTTATTATTGTGTTTTGTTGTCATTATGTTCTGCCGTTAATATTCTCTTTTATCTGTTTTATCACGGTTTCAGTAGCATTTATGACTTCTTCATTGGTAAACCTTATTACATTAAAGCCATAATTGTTGAGCCATTGCGTTCTTAGCATATCGTTTTCTTGCTGTTGCAAGGTTGCATGATACCCTCCATCAATCTCAACAACAAGTTTGCATTCCAGGCAAACAAAATCAACTATATACTCACCAATAATGTGTTGGCGCCTGAAACTAATGCCGAGTTGCTTTCCTTTCAGCAGTTGCCACATTATCGCTTCTGCCTGCGTAGGATGCGCCCTGTTGTATTTGGCGTTTTCTTTCAACAGCTCATACACCATGGGATTTGCCGTTTGATAAGAGAACGGCCTGTCTTTTTCAGCATTACTCATAAATACATATGACCGTATCATTTACCTGCAAGAGGATTTGTAAATCCCCCTTGGGGGATTATAGGGGGCTTCCATGTATTCCGTAATACACTCGGAGCGGCGTAGAGAGCACCTTGATGAAACCCTTGGCTTCTTCAGCGGTCCAGCCGTGCTGCATTTCGCCGTACTCGCCGAGCTTTGATTTCAGCAAGTCGTCAGGCGAATCTACGCCCACGCACTCAAATCCGAGAGGACGGAGCTTCAAGATTGCCGTGCCGTTCACGTTCCTTTGGCTGCTCGTGAGCATGGCCTCGATATCGGGCATGACCGGCTCGAGATACTGGCTTTCGTGCAGGAACATGCCGTACCAGTTGGCAACTTGGTCCTTCCAGTACTGCTGCCACTTGCTCAAAGTATATTTCTCAAGCATACGGTGAGCCTCGATGATGAGCTTGGGAGCCGCCGCCTCGAAGCCGACGCGGCCCTTAATACCGATAATGGTGTCGCCAACGTTGCAGTCGCGGCCTATGCCGTAGGCTGCGCCCAGCTCCTCTATCTTCTGTATCGCGGCCACTTTGTCATCGAACTTCTCGCCGTTTACGGCCGCGATCTCGCCCTTGCAGAACTCTATGCGCAGCTCGCTCTCGTCGTGGCGGGTGACGTGCTTGAGGTAAGCCTCTTCGGGCAGGCCCTGCGCCGAGTCGAGCAGCTCGCCGCCGCAGATGCTCGTTCCCCAGATGCCTACGTTGTAAGAGTACTTCAGCTTGGCGAAGTCGGCCGTGAAGCCGTGGGCGTTAAGATAGTCGACCTCTTCCTTGCGCGAGAGCGCCTTGTCGCGCGTCAGGGTGATGATTTCCACGCCCGGAGCCATTACGAGGAACGTCATGTCGAAGCGTATCTGGTCGTTGCCGGCGCCGGTGGAGCCGTGGGCTATGGCGTCGGCGCCTATCTGCTTGGCGTAGCGGGCTATGGCTATGGCCTGGAAGATGCGCTCCGACGACACGGATATGGGGTAGCAGTTGTTGCGCAGGACGTTGCCGAATATCATGTACTTGAGGCTTTTCTCGTAGTATTCGTGCGTTACGTCGAGCGTGACGTACTGCTTGGCGCCCAGCTTGTAGGCGTTCTCCTCGTTCTTCTTCAGCTGCTCGGCGCTGAAGCCGCCGGTGTTGGCGCACGCGGCGTAGACCTCGTAGCCCATGTCGTGCGACAGTTTCATTACGGTGTAGGATGTGTCAAGCCCTCCCGAGAAGGCTACCACCACTTTCTTCTTGTCTGGCATAATCGTTTGTTTTTATTGTTTTTCTAAGGAGTAGAGGAGTAAAGAGAGAAGGAGTAAGTACAAATGCCATGCTTATATGGCAAGGTCCAATGAGCCGAATGAGCCTGATGCTCCCTTGGATACACTGGCTGCAAGGCTTTTCTACTTACTCCTTCACTCCTTTCTCCTTCTCTCCTTACCTTATTTCCTAATCCTCTCCATCACCTCACGCGGCAGCTCTATGGGCGCAGGCTCGCCTTCGTGAAGGGCCGGATCATAAAGCATACCGGTGCAGATGCAGTACTTACGGCCGGTGCGTTTAAGCACGTCAACGTTTACACAGCCCTCACATCCGCGCCAGAATGCCTCGTCGTCGGTCAAGTCGGCAAACGTAACGGGCACGTAGCCTAGCTGAGTGTTCATGCGCATCACGGCCGCGCCGCTGGTAAGGCTGAATATCTTAGCCTCCGGCCAGCGCGTGCGTGCCAGCGTGAAGGTCATGTCCTTAATGCGTTTCGATACGCCTTGGCCGCGAAAGTCGGGATGAACTATGAGTCCGGAGGTTGTCACATAATGTTTGTTGCCCCACGTTTCTATATAGCTGAAGCCTGCGAAGCGGTCGCCGGCAAGGGCTATAACGGCCTTGTTTTCTTTCATTTTCGTGGCCAGATAGTTGTGGGTGCGGCGGGCGATGCCCGTTCCGCGCACCTTGGCGGCTGCCGCCATAGTGTCAAGAATGGTGTCGACGTACTTCTCGTGCGAGGCATCGGCCACCAAGACTTTTATTTCTTCCATTTCTTTTTAGTAGTTAAAGGAGTTAAAGAAGTTAACGCTCATTGCGTTCGCCAAGAAGTTAAAGACAAATGTCTTGTCGCCTGCGCCAACACCGACAACCGTTATTCCTCTTTTTTTACCTTTTTACTTTTTTACCTTTTATTTAATATCCGGTATCACGCCGCGCAGTTCTTCCACCACGTCGGAGTAAGTGAAGCCTTCTTTTACGACGATGAATATCGTATCGTCGCCGGCTATCGTGCCGATAATCGACTGCAGGCCGCCGTTGTCAATGTTGTAGGCAAGGCTGCTGGCATAACCGGGACGGGTCTTTATAACGCCCATGTTGCCCGAGAAATTGACCGACAGGAAACCCGAAGTAAGCAGCATCTCGGCTACGCTCTTGGGACTTGCCACACGCTTGTACATCGTCTCGTTGGGCAGCACGTAGAAGTATTTGCCGCCCAGACTGGTAGCCTTGGCCACTTTCAGCTGTTTCATGTCGCGGCTCAAGGTGGCTTGGGTGACGTTATACCCTTCCTTGGCGAGAGCCTTCAACACGTCTTCCTGACAACACAGCTCTTGACTTGAGATGAGCATCCGCAACGTCTGCAACCGGCTATTCTTCGACTTCATTTTCTGTATATTTATACGTTTACAGGCGCAAAATTATGCATATTTATTCAAAACGGCAAGAAAATATGCAAGTTTTTGCATATTTTCTTGCCGTTTTAAAGGAGTTATAGAATTTAAAGAAGTTATCGCCCGCTGCGCTCGCTGGGAATTTAAAGACATTACCTTTATATAATGTTAACGGTAATAATCTGCCAAAGCATTTGTCTTTAACTTCTCAGCGAGCGCAGCGGGCGATAACTTCTTTAACTACTTTAACTTCCAAAAAGAACTACTCCCTGTTCCCTCCGAATATGCGGAGCAGATAGAGGAACAGGTTGATGAAGTCGAGATAAAGGGCTAGCGAACCCATGAGGGCTATCTTCTGCGCGCTTTCGCTTACGTCGTCGGCCTCAACAAGCATACGCTTTATCTTCTGGGTGTCATACGCCGTAAGACCGACGAAGATGAGAACGCCCACATAACTCAAGATGAGACCGAAGCCCGTGTCCTTCAAAAGGAACACGTTGACAACGGTGGCGATTAAAAGTCCGATGAGAGCCATGAACAATATCTTGCCAAGGCTCGACAGGTCGGCCTTGGTGAAATAGCCTACAAGCGACATCACGGCGAACGTGCCGGCGGTGATGAAGAACACCGAGGCTATCGAGCTCATCGTGTAAATGGCGAATATCAGCGACAGCGTGGCGCCGTTGAGCACCGAATAAAGCACAAAAAGAAGCGTTGCCGTGGTTAGCGAAAGGCGGTGTATGCGCGCCGAAACAGTCCATACCAGCGCCAGCTCGGCTATTATCATGCCCCAAAAGAGCATCTTGTTGGTGACGATGGCCGTCAATATGCCCGGACTGGTGGCCACGCCGTAAGCCGTGAAGCCCGTTATGACGAGCGCCAGCGTCATCCAAACGTACACCTTACGCATCAAGGCAGGAAAGGCCACGGCGGCCGTGCGCTCCTTTTCTTGTATCAGTTCATACAGTCTGTCTTCGTTCATAATCTTTTCTGTTAGTTTTGTCTATATATAATATAATGTGAAAATAATTTGTGCAAACATACGTATTTTAATCGACATTCAAGCCCCTTTTAATAAAATTCATTTATTATTATTCTTATTTTAGCAATCGTCGGCGTTGCAGGATGCCGTCTTTCGGCCTGTGAAAGGCCGTGTTTTAGAAGCCAAAAGGCCACCTTTCGGCCTGCGAAAGACGGCATTTTGGATTGTAAGCAAATACCGCATTTAAAGTTAACGAATAAAACCGACGACGCGCCTAACAATCGTCATCGAAACCTCGGCACGCACGACTGCTTACGATTTTAAGCAGCCGGAACGGCGGCATACCGTAAAAGATGGCGCGGATAACGGCTTTCCGTTATTCTGAAAAGAAACATTTTAAGAAATTTTGCATATCAGGCGTTTTTTCGTATATTTGCAAAAACACATTTATGAAACACGCCTTAGCCGCCATAATAACGCTTGCGATGCTCGCCGCGTGCGGCGGAAAACAGGCGAAAAGCATATTGCCGGAAGGCTGCCGCCTCAAACCGGGCGACCTTGTGTTCCGTCGCGGCAATGGGTTGGCCAGCCGTGCGGTGCTGACTGCCGACAGGCACGGGGCTTACTCGCACATAGGCATAGTGGTAGACTCGGCAGGGGTGATGATGGTTGTGCACGCCGTACCGGGCGAACCCGACTATAAGGGCGACCCCGACCGCGTGAAAATGGAGACTCCTGAAAAGTTCTTTTCGTCGATAAACGCGAGAATAGGAGAAATAAAACGCCTGCGGGGCGACACCGCCATACCGGCCGAAGCCGCGCGCATAGCCCTCGGCGTATACCGCCGCGGCACCCTGTTCGACCACGATTACGACGACAACGACACAACGAAAATGTACTGCTGCGAGCTGATAGAGTCGTCATACAAGAAAGCCGGACTTACGCTAGCCCGCGGAGCGCGCCACTATTTCAAGCTGCCCGGCCTCGACCCTATACGCTGCATACTGCCGTCAGACATCTGCAACAACGACACTTTGGACACGATTATAAAATTCTAACCATATTACTAACTAAAACTTTACAATCATGAAGAAACTATTAGGATTGGTGGCTATCGTAGCCGCGATGTTCGCAATCACCTCATGCGGTGGTGGAGGCAACACGCCTAAAGGCGTAACCGAGCAGTTCATAAAGGCCATACAGGAGCAGGACGGCGAGAAAATGGCCGAACTGGTATACTACAAGGAAGGCAAAGCCCCGTCAAGCGACGCCGAGAAGCAGCAGGCAGCAGCCATGATGACAAGCAAGGCAAGCATGACTTACCAGAACAACGGCGCCCTGAAATCTTACGAGATACTCTCTGAGGAAATATCCGAGGACGGCAACGAGGCCGTAGTAAAAACAAAAATAGAGTTTGAGAAGAAAACCGACGAAGACGATGTAAAACTGAAGAAAGACGCCGACGGCAACTGGAAAATAGACATGAGCAAGTAAGCCCGGCGCGCGCCACTGCGTAGAGACGCGGCTGCCCACCGTCAGCACATCTTTTGCAGGCCAAAAGGCGGCATATTGGATTGTAAGCAAACGCCTTGCGTTCGCTTACAATCCGTATCCGACAAAGCGATAAAATGATTTTACGGTAAGCAAATATCAGCGTTTTGCTTTAAAAAAATCTTGCATCAGGCGGCGGCAGTCCTCCTCAAGCACGCCCGCCGTTACCGTAGCCTTGGGGTGAAGGGCACCGGGGGCGAAGCGCGTGAAGCCCCGTTTCTCGTCAGGCGCTCCGTAAACGACGCGCCGTATCTGCGCCCAGCATATTGCACCAGCGCACATCACGCACGGCTCTACTGTCACATAGAGCGTACAGTCGGCAAGGTACTTGCCGCCAAAGTAATTCTCCGCAGACGTAATGGCCTGCATCTCGGCGTGCGCCGTAACGTCAGAGAGAGTCTCGGTAAGGTTGTGGCCGCGCGCCACAATCCTGTCGTTGCTCACTATCACGGCGCCTATCGGCACCTCGCCAGCCGCCAGCGCCGCCTCGGCTTCGGCCAAAGCCTTGCGCATATACTGCTCATCCTTTTGCTGTTGAGTATCTTCCATATTACTAATGTATCATATCATTACTTTCAGGTTTCCGTCTTTTGTAGAGACATGATTCATCACGTTTCCTCCCTACCGCACGTTTTTACAGCCCCGCTGAAGACGCGATAAATCGCGTCTCTACAACCGCAGGCTCCACGGCAGGCGGTATGCCGGCATGGACTAAATGCCAGTATGCGTCGCAAAAATAACCATTTTCGCCGCAAACGGCAATCGTATGTGCCCGAAATGTTGTATTTTTGCCATTGAAAAGAAGTAAAAGAATTTATAGAAGTTACAGAAGTTAAAGCCATTACCCGGCATGGCGGACTTTTTACGGCATCCGGCAAAGCATTTGTCTTTAACTTCTTAGCCCGCAAAGCGGGCGGTTACTCCTATAACATCTTTAACTCCTAAGAAAGAAAAACAATGGCCGAACACAACGACAAGGGGCGGTGGGGCGAGCGGCTGGCCGCCGAATACTTGGAGCGCAATGGCTTCCGCATATTGTGGAGGGACTGGCGCGACGGGCACCGCGACCTCGACATCGTGGCCGTTGACGCCGACCAGTTGGTTGTAGTCGAGGTTAAGACGCGCCGAGCAGGCTCGTTCCTCGCGCCAGAACTGGCCGTCGACGCGCGCAAGCGGCGCAACCTTGCCATCGCTGCGGCCAAGTTCGTGAGTGCCTACGGCATAGAGTTTCCGTTGCGTTTCGATATTGTAACCGTTACGGGCGGCGACGGCGGGGAGTGCGAAATCAACCATATTGAAGACGCGTTCAACCCCATGCAGACTTGAAAGACATGGAACAGATACAGACGATAAGGCTCGGCGATACTGACTCTACCAACCGTTACCTGCGTGAATACACAGGCGGAGAAGGCCGGCTGATGACCGTCGTCACCGCCGAACACCAGACGGCGGGGCGCGGACAGGGGCGCAACACGTGGGAAAGCGCGCCCGGCGCTAACCTGCTGTTCAGCGTAAAGACCCGCCCGCAAGGGCTTGAGGCGCGGCGGCAGTTCGTCATGCTCGAGGCCGGTGCGCTGGCCGTGCGCGACACCTTGGCGCAATACGCCGACGGCTTCACCGTGAAATGGCCGAACGACGTTTACTGGCGCGACCTGAAAATAAGCGGCACACTGTCTGAATGTACCGTCAGCAAGGGGCTCGTGGGCTGCTGCATCCTCGGCACGGGCATAAACATAAACCAGCGCGAGTTCGTAAGCAACGCGCCGAACCCAGTCTCACTGTTCAATATCCTAGGACACGAGACTGACCGCGAGGCCGTGCTTCAGGCCGTAACAGGCCGTTTCGCCGAATATCTCGGCATGGTGGATGCCGGGCGTTACGATGACATCCATGCCGCCTACACAGCCTCGCTGTACCGCCGCACAGGGCTTCACGCCTACCGCGACGCTACTGGCGGGTTCATGGCCTGCATCGAACGTGTGGAGCCCGACGGACGTATTGTTCTGCGTAAGGAGAACGGCGTAGTAAAGGAATATCTGTTTAAAGAGGTGGAATATGTCATACCCACCCCACCCCTCCCGAAGGGAGGGAGCTTGGTTTGTCACGTATGAAATAGGAAACAACCGTGCAGAATACATCAATTTAATCCCATTCCTGCGGCAGTATTCAAGCCCCTCCCTTCGGGAGGGCTGGGGTGGGTGTCAAATATACTTTTTATGGCAAATTACAAACGTATCTTACTGAAGCTCAGCGGCGAGAGCCTCATGGGCAAACAAGGCTTCGGCATCGACCCGGAGCGTCTCTCTGACTATGCAAGCCAGATAAAGGAAGTGCACGAAATGGGCGTGCAGATAGGCATCGTGATAGGCGGTGGCAACATATTCCGCGGCCTCAGCGGCGCGGGTAAAGGCTTCGACCGCGTCAAGGGCGACCAAATGGGCATGTGCGCCACGGTCATCAACTCGCTTGCGCTTAGCTCCGCGCTCGGCGCCATAGGAGTTAAGAACAAGGTGATGACGGCCATACGCATGGAGCCTATCGGCGAGTTCTACAGCAAATGGAAAGCCATAGAGGCCATGGAGGCCGGCTACGTATGCATATTCAGCGCCGGCACGGGCTCGCCCTACTTCACTACCGACACGGGCTCGTCGCTCCGCGGTATCGAGATTGAGGCCGACGTGATGCTCAAAGGCACGCGCGTCGACGGCATATACACCGCCGACCCCGAGAAAGATCCTAACGCCGTGAAGTTCAACGACATAACATACGACGAGATTTACACGCGCGGACTGAAAGTGATGGACCTCACCGCTACCACCATGTGCAAGGAGAACAATCTGCCGATTTACGTTTTCAACATGGACGTAAAGGGCAACCTGAAGCGCGTTATGGACGGAGAGGAGATAGGAACACTCGTTCACAACTAAGGGAATTAAGAACTGGTTAAATTAAGAATTAAGAGTTAAGAATTAAGAAAAACACCCATACCAAATGGCAAGGCATATTTTCTTAATTCTTAATTTTTAACTCTTAATTCGTAATCTGCTGGAAATCAGCACGTTGCCGAAGCCTTTATAAAAGGCCGTCTTTTAGCTTCCAAAAGACGGCATATTGCAGGCCGAAAGGCGGCCTTTTGCAGCGTGAAAGGCCATGTTTTAGAAAACAGTAAAATATGGCATGTTTGTTAAATTTGCATAACACGCTACCTGAAATCAAGCTTTTTATATCTTTGTAAAGTCATAAGCCGTCAATGATGCTTATTGACGCTTTTATTGGACATAAACCTTTCAACCTGACGCCAATGTACAAACACTGCGTTAAACCACAACGGCCACACGGAATACGCCTAGGCAAGGCGGCTACTGCACGCGCACGCCAAGGCGGAAGCGTAATTCCGCCTTGCGGCGCGGATTCAGGGGCTTCCGGTTTTTACCCCCGTATGCGGATTTAAGCCCGTCAGAAGGCTTTTAAGCGCTTTTACGGCGATTTTTTCGCCACGTCCACTTAACTTGTTCTCCACTGCCTTGCTGCTCATGGCACTGACATGCGCGGCAGGCACGGCCCGTGCCGCACGGCATGCGGCGGCAGACTCCACAGACAGACGGGGCTGGTACGCCGGCATCGAGGGTGGGGTGCCTTTCGCCGTAAGCTCGTTCGCTGACGGAAACGTGCGCGCTGGATGGCAGGCCGGGATGTTCGCGGGCTACGCCTTCAGCCGCGCCGTCTCGCTCGAGGCGCAAGCCTCATGGGGGCGGGCCGGAACGGGGGCGAGGCCGTGCTGCACCGAAACCGGATACTGGCTGGGAGCCGACGGACGGCAATACTACGCACCCGCCGACGGCATGGACGGATGGGAATACGGCTCGCTCAAGAGCCGTGTCGCAACGCAAAGCTACGGACTGCAGCTCAACCTGAACGTCCTACCGTGGCTGGGGGCGAGCCCGGAGACAAGATGGAGCCTCGACATCTCACCGCGCGCCGCAGCCATGGGCACAAAGGCGAGGCTGTACGACATCCCCTCGGGCAGGATGGCCGCAAGCCGGCCTACGCGATGGCGCTTCGCCGCGGGATTCCGCCTGCAGGGCTCTTACGAAGTGGACGGCAGGATAAGGCTCGGGATGTACACGGGATTGACGTTCCTCACGGGCGACGGAATGGACGGCATACCACGCCGCGCACACTCGTCTAACTACCTGTGGGAGAGCGGGGTGCGACTGGCCGTCTGCTTCGGAAAGGGCAAGGCGAAACCAGCCGCGCCCTCCTGCACGCCGGCCACAGCCCCCATACGGC
>ENA-OOWN01002147-OOWN01002147.1-human-gut-metagenome-genome-assembly--contig:-NODE-2147-length-12719-cov-2.694725_pt1 | contig 12719 bp, 10 predicted proteins | sample MGYA00241406_ERZ501319 | MGnify/ENA primary metagenome ERZ501319 (study PRJEB25962, sample SAMEA2042734) | human gut metagenome | biome: human gut; feature: human-associated habitat; material: faeces... | reverse complement strand
AGCTGCCGTCTGCCCTAAATAGATCAGCTCACCGCCGTCCATTTTTTCCAAAAGCGTTGCACAGCGAAGCAGTGTGGACTTTCCGGAACCGGAGGGACCGATGATGGAGACCACCTCTCCCTTTTTCACGGTAAGGGAGATATCCTCCAACACTCCGTTTCCATCAAAGCTTTTTTTCACATGATTCATTTCTAAGAGGATTTCTCCGTCTGTCTGTTCCATATACGATACTCCTGTCTGTCACCTATCTGTAATAAGATGTCTTCTTCTCCAGGTATTCCATGAAGGATGCCACAACGAGATTAAAGATATAATAGAATACACCTGCCGCCAGCAACGGAACCACACTGGTCTGTGCCGCTCCGATCTGCTTCGCGACTGTAAACATCTCCGCGATGGAAATGGTAAATGCCATAGAAGTATCCTTGACTAATGTGATAGTCTCATTGGTCACCGGCGGAAGCACCCGCTTCACCACCTGCGGCAGAATGATCTTCACGAAAGTCTGTGCCTTACTGTAGCCCAGTACCTGCGCAGCCTCATACTGTCCCACCGGAATAGATTCGATCCCCGCACGGTAGATTTCCGCAAAATATGCTGCATAGTTGATCACGAATGCCACGATCACCGCCGGGAAACGATACCCCGTTCCCACCTGCATGCGGAATACATAAAAGGGGGCAAAATACACCACGATGATCTGTAACATCAGAGGGGTTCCTCTCATGATGGATATGTATATTTTGGAGATAATGCGGATCACCTTACATCCTGACATTCTTCCGAAGGCTACGATCAGCCCCAGAGGAAGGGAAAACAAAAGGGTCAGTACAAATATTTCCACCGTTATCAGAAAGCCCTCTGCCAGCTGGGCACTCATGGTCAGCAAACTCATGAAATCTACTCCTTAATTATCCTGACTTACATCAATTATCTTTTGTTATTTACCGAGGCAGACACTGTCGGTCAGTCCCCACTTTTCAGCGATCTGTGTGAAAGTACCGTCTGCTGCCATCTCATCAAGGGTCTTCTGCACGGTATCTCTTAACTCATCGTTACCCTTTAAGAAACCAACGGCATACTGCTCTACTGCCAGCTTGTTGTCCTCACCCTGCAGCATAACGAACTTCCCTGCTTCTCTCTGGGCGATCTGGTACTGTGCTACACCGATATCGATAGCTACGGCATCTACCGCACCCTGCTCCAGATCCATGAAAGCGGTATTGTAGTCCGCATATTCGATCAGCTGGGAGAAGGAATCACGCAGTGCAATGTTGTCTGCATTTTCTTCATCGTTCAGAGCAGCCAGCGCAGAGGAATCCTTCTGTACTGCTACCACCTTGCCTGCCAGTTCTTCCTTGTTCTGTACACCGGAAGCAGACGCTACGACGAATACCTGACTGTTGTCGATATAGGGCTCTGTCCAGGTATAGGCATCTTCTCTGCCGTTCATGGTGAAACCGTTCCAGATACAGTCAATGGCTCCGGAAGAAAGCTCCATATCCTTTGCATCCCAGTCAATGGGTTGCTTTACCAGTTCCCAGCCCTGTCTCTTGCATACTTCTGCTGCCAGATCCAGGTCAAAGCCTACATATTCTCCACTGTCATCACGATATCCGTAAGGGGGAAATTCCGCATCAAAACCTACGGTAAATGTTTTCTCAGATCCTTTAGAACCACAGCCGGTAAGAACACCTGCTGCCATGCTGATCGCCAATAATGCCACTAATACTCTTTTCATAATACATCCTCCCGTTCTGCCACTCACTGTTGGCCGCATTGTATACTTTAGCATGGTAAATTGCTAACACGGTGTCATAGTAACATAACGGGAGGGTCTTGTCAATTCTTTATCGGTCGTAACGCTCCACCATCGAGAGAATTTCCTTTGCATATCTGGGGTATGCTGCTGCTACATCCTTCACTTCGTTCCTGGCAGTCTCCGCCACCTCCTGGTTGTAATCCATCTGTTTGCGGAGCGCCTGTCTTCTCTGAATGAGTTCATGTCGGATTTCCACCATTTCGCGTTTATCCAAAAGAGCTGCCGTCTGACCGATCCAGCGTTCCGGCATCTGTACCCGATAGTTAGACAGCTGTTCCACCAGTTGCTTCTGGTAATATTCGATCTTGGCTTCCGCCTCCGCGAACTGTTTCCGTTCTTCCTTTTCATCCTGGTACATTTTCCACAGCTTTTCCAGTCTGGCTGCACTGTCCGTATTATATTTCAGATACAGGTATTCCATCAGCTGACAGTTGTTCACATATCGGATCTTTACTTTGTTCTGCAGCTGGATCAGTTTATTGATGGTCTTCTCCACACGCTGCAATTCCCTGTCACTGTCCATGTATTTGATACACACATAGGAGATTGCCACTGCGCCGGCGCCTACCGCCAGGAAATATCCCACATAAGTATCCATTTCAAATGCAAACTGCAGAACAGCCAGCATGATCACGCACACGATCAATGCCGTCAGGAAGATCACCGCCATTCCCCTCTGATTGTTCATCAGATTCTCCAGTTCATTTCTGCGATATTCATAGGCATGCCGTTCTCCATCCAGTCGATGCAGATCCTGTCGTACCAGATTGCCGTATTTTTCGCCTTCCCGGATCTTCTGAATCCCTTCTTCGATCTCATCTTCTCTTTTACGGATGGCATAATAATCCGCATCTTTCATCCGGTTTTTCTTCTCACGATATTTACTGCGTTCCTGTTCCAGCGCAGATATTTTACCTGCGGTACGGTTGATCTCCCCTCTCTGCTGTGCAGGTAACGCCTCAATCTCTTCCATATCCGTCAGGTACGATGTTACCAGTGTATATTCTCCGGTGAGCAGATCGATCTCCCTGGAAGCTTCCGTTATCTGCTCCAGGCAGTTCACAATGTAACGCTTCCGCTGATCTTCCTCTTCAAAATTTACACCGTTACGTGTATAGACCACCTGTTCCCAGTCATCCTCTTCCACCGGCTCTGTTTTTTTCTTAAAAAAGCGTTTCCACCACACCATAGTTTTCTCCTGTCCGTTCTGGTCCTGTTATATGCTGACACTCGTCCGATAACTGTTTTTCAATGCTGTGATGAGTCTCTCATTTTCCGCATCGTATTTCTGTCTGTCATTTGCGCGCCATTCTCTTCGCAGTTTCAACTGCCGGAATTCCGGCTGCTGTTCCCATTCTCTCCCGAATTGTTCCATACTTTTCTCCAGTTCCAGAGATTCTGTATAGAATTCCGGATTTCGGGCCGCAAATGCCACATAAGCATCTTCTGTAAGCTCCATGCGTTTTGCCGCAAGATAAGCATCCAGATGGCTTCTGTCCGGATCCGCCTGCCATGCCTCACGAAAATACTCTGCCGCCTTATCATAAAGCATCAGTCCGGTAAGGGCCACGCCTTTATTATGCAGGATCGCCGCCCTGACTTTTCCGGCCGGGAGCTCTCTTCCTTCTCTCTCCAGATCACTCCAGGTTTCCAATAGCATATCATATCCGCGAATAGCCGCGGCATATTTTCTTTTTTCCACCATATAGTCGATCTGGCTCTTACGTTTCTCCAGGTTGCTGAGTCCGGATCCCTGCTTCAGCACCTGTGCGACTGCCTGCAGCTCTTCTTCCCCATAGATTCCCACATACTGCAGAATCGTCAGTACAAAAGCACTCAGTGACCCCTGTTTATGTACCATGGGGTACAATTGCTTTGCCAGCTCTCTGACCCTACATTCCTCTCCGATCCAGTCCACCAGTTTATCGTTCATGATAGACATATCCAGAAGAAACGCATTTTCCTTCAGGCAATAACACAGTTCCTCCATGCAATAGACCCGGATCTCCAGTTCTTCTATATTATAGGCTGTTTCACAATATTCACCTACACACAGACTTGCCTTCATTTCCATTCTCATCTCCATCCATCTTCATCTCCGGTCAGAGTTCGATCTCTTCCTTCCAGATGTGATGTGTTGCAGCACGAAATGTGCCAAATCCCAAATCCTCCAGTTCCACCTTGAGGTGCGTGTCATCCCGCATTTCCACGCTGATCCGCAGGCGGATGATTCCCTCCTGTAATTCTTCCGGTACGATTCTGGCGATCCGGTTCCCCTTGCCGGTCAGGGAAGTGATCAGGATCTCCACAGCTCGTCCCTCCAGCAGATAGAATTCCATGGTATTTTTGGCTTCATACCAGTTGATTCCGGCATCCAGCAATGCCTGGTAGGATACCTCTCCCCGCCTGAGAACCTTCATTCCGATATTGGATTTGAGTTTATCTTTTCCCAGAAACACATGATTTTTACCGGTTTCCCCGGGAGTCAGTCTCTCCATCATGCCATAACAGGCACCCTTGCTGAACAGATTATTGCCTTGGAAAACTCTCCTCCCCTTACACAGATAGCGCAGGGATTCCTTCATCCAGTCCCGGGAAAAAGCTTCACCGATCAGATATACCGAAGATATCATCTGATTTTCACACAGTTTTTTCGCGATCTCCTGCATTTTCTCATCGGATTCCGGTACCGGGAAAGGAAATTCCCTCTCCTCCATATATGCCACTACAGGTGTGGTATGCCGGTTGCATTCCATGCAGTAGGTACGTATGGAAGCATCTCCATATTCGCATAATATCGTCTTATGCTGCCACAGTTCCTCCGGCTGGTACAGATTATAGTAATAAAAGCTCTCCACATGACTTTGGAAGCAGATCTGATCCGTCTTCAGATGAAGTCCCTCTGTGGCTGCTGTCAGCACTTCCAACATCCGATGATCCAATTCTTCGCAGGTGATCATCAGGGCACCGATACGTTCCGTATTTGTCACCTGAGATAAAAGACCTAGACTTCGTTTCAGGAAAAGCGTCAGCAACGCCACCGGATCAATCGGTGCGCCGTCGATCTGCACCGGTTCTCCGTCCCTGGCCAGCTTCAAAAGGTTCTCCACCAGAATTCCTTCTTCCTCCCCGGCATATCGTATTGCTTCGCTTCCGTAAAACCACTGGTTGACTCCCTGTCTCTTACTGAGCGCCAGCGGAATGGTATAGACCGAAGATCCCGCTACGGAAGACAATGTTCTGATCTCTTCCTCACTACCCGTAACATAGCAGCTGATCTGCGCATATTTGTTGCCAAGATCATATCCGACGATTACTTTTTCGCTTCCCGGCAGTCGCATCTTCCTTCCGCCTCCTCTCTGTGGTCTGTCTGATCTTACTGCAGAGTGAACAGTCTGTGATCCAGATATTCTCTGCGGTAATATTCCTCCAGAAGATGATCCAGTGTATCATCATCCTGCAGCGACATACTGATCATCATATCATTGACAATCTCGTATTTACTGTCTGGATTATCATTCATGATATCACTCTTCTGTAAGCTTCCGCTCTCCGTCAGTTGTTCTCCGTTTGCGGATTCTTCCATAATATAATACTGAATATTCTCACCAAAAAAGAGCACAAACTCTTTGAAAAATACTCCACTGTATACTTCCTGCATGTATTCCGACAGATAATCCTCCGCCTGTCCGTTCTCATGCAGCATCACATAATGAATTCTTGCCCGGACACCGCCTCTGGTATGATACTCCACAATGGTCTTGTCCTTTAGTTCCTGCAGCTCGGGAAGGCAGTCCTTATATTCCCGGAAAAAGTTCAGATGAATATGCTCTTTCATCATTTCCTGCAGGAAGTCCCGGATCAGCAGCTCATCTTCTCTCTCCAGCCTGTCTCTGTTCTCCGCATAGAATTTCAGATATGCCAGTTTACAGATTCTCTGTGTCTCTTCCCCCCGCAGATAGCAATTACGGATTTCATGAAAAATGTATTCCTCCGTCAGTTTTTCTCTGCAGAAGTAATCATAAGAGCTCTGGATCAGAACCGCCTCTTCAATCTCCTGTCCGGCTCCCTGGGATACGTAATAGCGGAAAATATCCAGCCGTTCTCCCACAAATGCACCGGAAAACAACATTTGTACCAGAATTTTCTCACTGAGTTCATAGCAGTCTACTTCAAAAGATCTGGCTGCTTTCCAGATATCACGCAGCTCTTTCGTCGTTCCCTGTACATAATGAGACAGATACTCCAAAACATTTCCGTTGTATTTTCCTCTGCGAAAAACAGACAATGCCGCCGCATATAAGGCAGGTTCTCCGTCATGTACGGACTGTGAGATCAGCGCATCCGTCAGGCGCAACAATATTTTAGCTTCCGCAAAATACGGTGTATACCGTTCGATCCACTGATATGCCTTCTCATAATTCCCCCGCAGTATCAGGAAACGCAGTACGGTCTCCCTCTGTTCCACCGTCAGATGTTCTCCATCAAACTCCTGCAGATATTCATCCAATGCCTGCACATCATCGGCATCAAAATAAGCCTGCGCCAGCTCTACCGCTATTTTATGCCGCAGCTTCGGCTCCACGGCATCGGATGCCGCAAGTCTTGCCATACGCATTAACTTTGCGGAAGGCATAGCTTCTTCTCCTCTGTCATTTTGTGCAAAATACAGATCCAGTTCCACAGTATCCGGCACATAATGTTCCAACAGCCGCAGATATTTTCCGGGCACCAAAAGCTTTTCCAGCGTGTATTCCACATTTTTCAGGAATCTGTTCCCATAGGCATCCTCAAATGCAATGGTATAATCATTTCCGTAGATTGCCACCCATGCGATACCGTTCTGCAGTAAAGTCTCCGTCATTTTCAGGTTGCCCGGCTGACCGACGATCACCTTGCGTATTCTGTTATCTTCCACCCGTACCAGATGTGCAAACAGAAGACGGGAAAGGGGCTTTGCCATTGTCTCCGTCACAATCGCGGGCGTCAGGAATCCCTGATACAGCACCGCCAGATGTCTGTTAATGTGCTGTTTCTGAATCTGATCGATGACAAACCGTTCGATACGCGGTTCGTAATGTTCATACAATTCTTCGTATTCCGCCCTGTGTTTCAACAGATACGCATATAAAAAGGCACTGTGTTCGTAATCCAGATTGTTCTGGAACGAGAAATACATTAATATTACCTTCGGCAGTTCCGTTACGGAATCCATATCTGTCGAGGCCATATAATATTCATACAGATTGGTGATCCGCAGATGGCTTTCCACACCCTTCTCATACCAGCCAAAAGCATCCGTACCGGTCTTACCTCCTTTGATCAACAGACTGCAGATTTCCTGCAGGATACGTACATCTTCTTTTTTCCCATATACTTTTTTCAGAATTCTGCACAAAAGCGGCGAATATTCCCGCACTCTGCCAGACAGATACAGAAGCTGCTCTAACAGGCTGTCACTGATCGCCTCCTGTCTGGCGCCAAAATGCAGCACCTGCAGTTCAAAACCGTTCAGCTTCCGCAACAATGCAGGATTGCTGTTCAGAAGTGCCAGTGCCTCCAGATAGATGACCGGACTGGTACATCCATACTGATATTGCTTCTCCAGGAACAACCATTTTCCGGAAGCAGACCGGTTATACTCTTCCGACAGATACAAAAGCAGCCACGCCACCCGCCATCTGGTCCTGTCATAGCGATAGATCTGCTCCACCTGTTCCGCCATCTGCCTGGTATACTGGGGATCTCTGTGGATCAGTGTCGTCAGATACAGATAATATGCCCACAGATCCCCGCCGGCAGCTTTCTGTTCCTCCAGCATATCCGCTGCATGATCCAGGATCCAGCCGGCTTCATTGTATCTCTCTTCGGTGATCAGAAGTTGTGCCTGAAACAGTCTGGCCGATGCATCCCGTTCATCCATAGTCACCATACGTTCCACCAATTTGCCGGTCTCTGCCAGCCAGGTACCTGTTCCGATCTTACGTAATCTGAAATCCTCATAATATTTCATGATCTGTGCTCTGCACTGCATATGACTGTGGTCCGCATGCCGCACCGCCGTCATATCCCCCAGCTGTACCGTCACCGGGATCTCCAGCGACGTATAAGCATTGTATATATAGATCCTGCCGAAATTTTTACCGGGCCTGCATATACTGCTGTCGATATAGACCGGGAGTCTGCACCGGTTTCCCAGAAAATCGTCATCACTTAATGTTTCTTTTTCTGTGAAGACAAACTCTCCCTCACATTCGATCTGTAAATCGGTATATCCCCAGCCGTTTCTGACAATATTCAGGCTGTTCTCCGTCACCCCGTAATTACCTTCCGCTCTGGAAAGCTTTTTCACCAGTTCCTTTTCCTCTATCAGAAACTCTATCTGCTGTTTTTTATTGATACAGATCAGAAATTCCTCCACGTTCTGCTCATTGCCCTCATAGGCGGACAGCATACGATAGCAGCCATAAAAATGTTCATCATTCCCCTGGAACAGACGCCGGAAATCCGGATCATAGAATAACCGTACCGCTTCCGCCCAGTTACTTTTCGCCAGATTAGCAAAATGAAACAGATTCCTTATGGTACCGATGGAAGAATTCAATACACCATGCTCCACGGTCACCACGAAAGGCAGATTGTATTCTCCCCTGTTGCTGACTACAGAAAAAGAGCCCTTCACCACATCCCCTTCCTCCAGATTCTCTCCATGGAAGCAATAAAAAATTTCTGCATCGGAGCCGGTAAACTGGTCTGTTATGCATTCCATCAGCAGATGGTCCGATATTACAGATCCTTTTACATAGCCTTCCGATGCAGAAAGGATGTGAAAAGAGCCTTCGTACGCTGTTCCCTGAGACAGGGAAATCTCTATTTTAGAGCAGGAGAATTCCAAAGAACCATTCTCATAATCGAAGTTTCCTCCTAAAATTCTATCAAGTATCTCCTGCATGTACCTTCACCCGTTCCCTGTTGTCATTTAGATTTATTATACCAAATTTACCAGTTGAGGGCAAGGTGTAGACCCGGTTAGTCCAGGTTTAATTTTCGGTTCATGATGTAATAAGATACGCCGTACATGATGGCCGCAATGAGCAGGCTGGTGATCACGTTAATGTCATAGGCCATATTGGTCGTTACCGAAAATCCGCCGGAGCTGCTCATGACATTTGTGCCAAACATGAAGGCACTCTGTACAGTACTTCCGATGATGGAAGACAGGATCGTCACTCCCGCATAGGCCAGGATTCCCATGAACCCTTTATGTTTAGAAGACAGCTGACCGATCGTCAGGGCTCCGAACAGGGTGACCATAGCAATGAAAGGTCCTGCCACATAGGTTAAGAGCAGCGTGATCCCATAATGCAACAGATTGATCCCCATCTCTTCTTCGTATGTTCTGCCAAGTTCATAAAAAGCATCTGCCAGAAATTCCCAGATATTCCCATTATATTGTGTCAGTACACTACTCAGTTCACCAATATTTAAAAGTCCTGTCATCAAAGAGACGACCAGTGCCACCACTGAAATACCAATGCCTATCGTAATGAACAGATACCAGACACCGGAGACCAGTACCTTGCTTAAAAACAGCTGGTTAGCTGTTACCGGCAGGGTGTGGGACAGATAGCCTTCATCCGTATACATACTGCGGTAAAAGCGGATGCCCAAAAAAATCAGCATTCCCCAGGTGGACGCCAGCAGCATGATCACATACAGGATCAGTGTTGCCACAAAGGAAGAGAGTACAAACCAGCTCTGTGTCGCATTCATGTTATTGCCGTCCGCAATCTCCGTTACCAGTCCTCCCGGCATGCGTAATACCACGCAGCCAATCACGGTGACCACAAGCATTCCCAGAAGCATCAGTGTACCGGCTTTCCAGATATTTTTCCATTCATATTTCATTAACTTTCCTAACATGCGAACACCTCCCTGAAGTAAGCATCTACAGACTTACCTTTCTCTTCTCTGATATTGTCAACGGATGTATATAACACCAGCTGACCATAGCGCATGAAGATCACTTCATCAAGCACCTGCTCCACATCTTCGATCAGATGAGTGGAGATCAGCACGGTGGCTTCCGGATTGTAGTTGTTGATGATGGTGCGCAGGATGTAATCTCTCGCTGCCGGATCCACACCGGCAATCGGCTCATCCAAAATATACAGGCTGGCATTCCTGCTCATCACTAAGATCAACTGTACCTTCTCCTTCGTACCTTTGGACAATGTCCGCATTTTCACTGCAGGATCGATCCCCAGACTCTTTAACATCTCTTCCGCACGTTCCCTGGAAAAGTCTGTATAAAAGTCCTGAAAGAAATCCAGAATCTCCCGGATCGTCTGATTCATGGTCAGATACGTGCGGTCCGGCAGATAAGCTACCTTGCTCTTGGTCGCCGGTCCTACATAATTTCCGTCGATCATAATAGTGCCTTCCGTCGGTGTCAGCAGACCGTTCAGCATTTTGATCAGTGTCGTCTTACCGCTGCCGTTGGGTCCCAACAGGCCAATGATCTTCCCCTTGGGGAGACTTACGGTCAGATTGTTCACAGCCACATTGGCACCATATTTCTTGGTCAGATTTACAATTTCTACCAGATTATTCATTTCTATTTCCGCCTCTCTTTATTTTCATCATAAATTTGCACCCCTGTCAGGCCTGTACCTTATCGAAGAGATTCCGGATCTCCTCTCTCTGATATCCCAGTTCCTGCATGTTGTTGATAAAATTCCGGACATGCCCGGCTGCCAGCTGTTCTCTGGTATTCCCGATCAGCTCAGTGTCCTCCGTCACGGTTCTGCCGCTGGTGCGCTGTGTCACGATCAGGCCGCTCCGCTCCAGTTCCGCAAAAGCTTTCTGCATCGTATTCGGGTTCACCGCCGCCACGGCCGCAAGATCTCTGACACTCGGCAGCTTCTCTCCCGGCTGATATTTGCCGGACACGATCTCTTTCTGGATCCGCTCCACCAGCTGCGCATATATGGGTCTGTCAGCATCCAATTCCCACGCCATTCCTATCATCCTTTCTTGTTTCTTATTTTCTGTTTCTTATTTTCTGTTTCTTATTACCTGTCACGCATCGTTTCTATCGATGCCTCCCCGGGTCCCTCATTGTCTTGTTGTTTTACTGTATTATTTGTTTAATACAATAATACGTTATTTATTTTTATCTGTCAAGCGGATTTTATGCTTGTCCGGGAAAATTGTTGGAATTACACTTGTTACAACATGGTAAATGGGAAGTTACGCGGCTCATTGCTCGCGTAACTTCCCATTTACTACGCATCCGGCTCCGAAATACGTGTCACCCCCACATAAATATCCGAGATTTCAAACCATGTAGGATAATCCACGATTCCGGTCTGAGGAAGATTAAATATCTTCTGGAACGTCCGGACAGCCTCCGCAGTACCGGAGCCATAGATTCCGTCGGGTGTCAACGTAGGAATCGCCGGATAATTTCTGGCGATCCGGTTCAACTGCTGTTGCAGCTGACGGACTTTTTCCCCGGAAGAACCGATAGTCAGATCATACCCCGGCCAGGAAGAAGGCACTCCCGAAATAATATCTGCGGAATTGATATACATATCATTGCCGTAATAATAATGAATGATATCAATAGCGGAATATCCCTGATCCGCCAATGACTTGGAGCCCCACTGGCTCAGCCCCCGGCAGGTAGTCCGATTACCGTCACAATACGATGTGAAAATGGGCTGTCGTACACCGGGCCTTGACAAATAGTTGGTAAAAATGGAATCTACCAGATAGTCGATCTCTTCGAACACATTTCTGCCATAAATCCATTTTTGATCATACGCCGTAGAAGAAGTTATCGTAAAATCGTACCCACGTCCCCTGTACCACTCCGTATATATACGGTTTAACGTAAATGATTGAATGACCAGAATATTGGCATAAATTGCACTCTCCGGCCAGGTGGAATAAATCTCGCTGGAGGCCACATTTTTAATGTAATCCTTATAGCGCACCCAGTAATTCCGGGCAGTGGGATCCTCCGGGACACCGTCATGTACGATCACATATTCCGGAATCACCACACGGCTCAGTACGATCTCCCCGGTCTCGTTCATAGGTTTGATTTCTTCTTCCGGAATCTTCGGAGGATACTCTCCGAAAAGCGTATGTGCAGGTATTACTACTACTTTTTCTTCCTCTTCTGTTACATTCAGCGGATTCATGCGGATCGGTTGTAGGGAAAATTCGCCTGCCAGAATTTCGGAACCAGATACCAGTACCGGTTCAAAGCCTTCTGCAGTCACCTGAATGTTGTACTCCGAATAGGGCTGTGCCGTAATATCCGGAGATAAAGAAAGCTCTCTCGGCGGCGCATCCAGTGTTATCGTAGGGGTTTGCCCGGATTCGTCAGTAGTCATCGTCTCCAGCGGGGAATCCGGATCCCCGGTATAGGAGACAGTGACGGTCGCGCCGGGTATCGGTGTCATCCCCAGAGCGGAGACAACGCTGATCTGAAGTGTTCCTGTATAAGTAGTGTCCATGGACAGAGGTCCTTTCTGCCTATGCCGTTTTGTCTGTCTTGATCCGGTCAGGCAACAAATGTTCCTTACAGAATATGCAAAGTCAGAAAAATATGTGCATGTTCCCATATACTAAGTAGACTAACTTCTATCCGTTTTGTCTTCATCATACATCTACTTGATTAACAGACGGGTGATATGCATTCACTAAATACTAATTCCGGTACCGGTCTGCATCTGTCCCCGAGCCGCCGTGTAGCCCAAAAAAGGAACCACAAACCGTTCCCAGATTGTGATTCCCTTTGTTTTTAATCCGTCATTTTTATTTGGTCAACAGCATCATAATGTCATTGCTTCTTGCCACGAACTTGGTCATGGCATCGGCAGAC
>ENA-OOWN01002146-OOWN01002146.1-human-gut-metagenome-genome-assembly--contig:-NODE-2146-length-12728-cov-2.691154_pt1 | contig 12728 bp, 10 predicted proteins | sample MGYA00241406_ERZ501319 | MGnify/ENA primary metagenome ERZ501319 (study PRJEB25962, sample SAMEA2042734) | human gut metagenome | biome: human gut; feature: human-associated habitat; material: faeces... | reverse complement strand
GCCAGCGGGTGAAGACCTGATTGTTCTCCCAGTCGTAGTGGTAGTAGCTCTGGAACGTATAGTCGCCTTCGTGCAGGTCGCTTTCGAAACGTACGGGGCGCTTTGTCTCCGGGTCGATCCATACCGTGTAGATGTCTTCGAGGTTGAAGAACCAGCGGTAGGTGGGCAGCGTGCGCCCTGCGCCTTCGACCTTGTAGTAGGACTTGCCGTCGGCCGTATCTTCCGAGGTCTTGACCTCCACGGTCCCGACCTCCGTATTGGGGAACATCTTGGCCTTGTAGCTCACGCGGTAGAAGAGCTGCTCGCCCGGATGGTAGAGCTGGGCCGGGAGGGGCAGGACGGCCGAAAGGAATAGTATCGTGATAAGCAATCGTTTCATGGACAGGGTTTTTTAGGATAAACGTTCGGTGGTTTTGAAATATTACGAAATCATGGAAAAATCAATCTCTTCTTGTCCCGAATACTTCCGCCTCAGCTCCCGCAGTCCGCGGTGTTCCGGGAGCGAGAGATCGCGGTCGGCGGTCAGGATGGCCGCCGCCGAGTATTTCTGCGGCCGCCTCGCGCGAGACGGTGAGTATCTGCACGTCGAGCGTGGGATTGGCGATTTTCAGATCAAATGCCATGCCGCTCTGGAGCGTGCCGTTGATGTCTCCGGCGCCCCGCAGCTTGAGGTCGAGTTCCGCCAGTCGGAAGCCGTCGTTGGTCTCGCACATGGCCTGCAGGCGCGCCCGCGACTCCTTCGAGAGCTTTTCGCCCGACATGAGGATGCAGTAGGACTGTTCGCCGCCGCGGCCCACGCGTCCGCGCAGCTGATACAGCTGGGACAATCCCATTCGGTCAGAATCGTGGATGATGATCGTGTTGACGTTGGAAATGTCCAGTCCGGTTTCGATGATCGTCGTTGCAACCAGGATGTCGATTTCGCCGTTGATAAAGCTAAACATGATTTTTTCCAGCTCTCTCTCCGACATCTGTCCGTGTGCAAATGCCACATTCGCATCCGGCACCATTTTCCCAATCTTTGCTGCCATATCTGCAATCGTATTGACGCGGTTGTATACATAATACACCTGACCATTCCGGGACAGCTCACGGGTGATCGCCTCACGCACCATTTCTTCATTATATTCCATCACATAGGTCTGGATCGGCTGACGTTCCTCCGGCGCTTCCTCCAGCACGCTCATGTCGCGGATACCGACCAGAGACATATGCAGGGTCCGTGGAATCGGCGTTGCCGTCAGGGTCAGCACATCCACGTTCTCTTTCATTTTCTTGATCTTTTCCTTATGGGTCACGCCAAAGCGCTGCTCCTCGTCGATCATCAAAAGACCAAGATCCTTATATTGCATATCCGATGAAAGCACGCGATGCGTCCCGATCACGATATCCACCAGACCTTTTTTGAGATCCTCGATCACCTTTTTCTGCTGCGCAGGTGTCCGAAACCGCGACATCTGCTCAATCCGGATCGGATAATCCTTCATCCGCTGCACAAACGTATTGTAATGCTGCTGCGCCAGAATCGTCGTCGGCACCAGAAAAACAACCTGTTTGCCGTCCTGCACCGCCTTAAACGCCGCGCGGATTGCAACCTCGGTTTTACCATAGCCAACGTCCCCGCAGATCAGGCGATCCATGATTTTGTTGCTCTCCATGTCCCGCTTCGTCGCCGCAATTGCCATCAGCTGGTCATCCGTTTCCTCAAACGGGAACATTTCTTCAAACTCCCGCTGCCAGACCGTATCCTCCGAAAAAGCGTAGCCCTTCCCGTTCTGGCGCGCCGCATACAGCTCCACCAGATCCTTTGCGACCTCATCCACTGCCGCCCGGACACGGGTCTTGGTCTTATGCCACTCCTGCGTTCCGAGCTTGTTTAACTTCGGCTTTTTCGCTGCATCGGCGGACGCGTACTTCTGAATCGCGTCCAGACCGGTTGCCAGCACATAGAGGTTTCCTCCGTCCCGGTACGAAATTTTCATGTAATCCCGGACCGTTCCCTCCATCTCGACCTTCTCGATGCCCTGATAAATACCGAGACCGTGTGTCTCATGTACGACATAATCCCCGACCTTCAGCTCTCCGAAATCGCGGATTTTCGTGCCCTCATAGCGCTGAATTTTCCGCTTTTTCTTTTTGGGCGCGCCAAAAATATCTCCCTCCGAAATAACCGCGAATTTCAGCATCGGATATTCAAAGCCTTTTTCCACATGTCCGTAAAAAAGCTCTGTCTCGCCAGGCAAAACCTCCCGGTCAGGGTCTTCGCTGTAAAAAGCGCTCAGCTCCTGCTCCCGCAGATCGGCTGCCAGACGCTTCGCCCGCGTCCGGGATGCACATAACAAAAGCACCCTGCTGCCATTTTTCTTGTAACGTTTTAAGTCCTTTAACAGGGCTTCAAAACTGTTGTTATAGGACGGCATGCTGCGCACCGTGATTTCAAACCTGCGATCCGGCTTAAACAGGCTGCTCTTTGCATCCAGCGCGGCGAGTGACACTGCCCGATACTGCAACAGCTTCCCTGCGATTTCCTTTTCGGGGTACAAAAGCTGCGCCTGCCCCGGCAGGATATAGCCTTTTTCCAGACGTCCGGTCATGCTCTCCCGAAATTCTGTCTCAAGTGCGTTCGCCGTCTCCGACAAATGCTGTGGCTCATCCAGAAAAACTGCCGTCGTTTCCGGATGGAAAAATTCCAGAAAGGACTCCGTCTGCGGATAAAAATAATGCACGAAACTTTCCAGATTGACTACACTGCCAAACTCCTGCGCAGACTCTTCGATCTCTTTGATCTGCGTCTCAATCCGGTGCGCTGCCTCCGGATTGCCCTGTTCCCGCAATTTTTTGGCATATTGCTTCGTCTCTTTTTTGATTCTCGCAAAGCCGTCCTGCCTGCGCGCCTCCGAAAGCATCAGCTCCGTTGCCGGATAAATCGCAATCTCATCCAGATTTTCCACCGAACGCTGGGACAGCACGTCAAAGCTTCGAATCGACTCTACGCTGTCTCCCCACAGCTCGATTCGATACGGATTTTCTTCCGTCATATCGAAAATATCAATAATTCCGCCGCGAATGGAAAACTGTCCCGGTTCCTCTACCTGCGGGCTCTTTTCATAACCCATTTCCACCAGCTGAGCGGAAAGCTTCCTCTCGTCTACCGTTGATTTTTTATCGAAATGCAGTATTCTTGACACAATCCCGGAAAGCGGCGTCTGAGGCATCATCAACGCGGACATCGTCGTTACGATCGTAACCGGACGCTTTTCGAGCAGCGCGCGCAGCACACGCATCCGCTCCCGCACCAGATCGCCGCCGGAAACATCCGCCTGATAAAAGATCAGATCCTTGCCCGGATACACCATCGTCCTGCGGTCGTAAAACCCATATTCTGCGCCGATTTCCCGCGCTCTTTTGTCACTGAAAGTAACGATGATTTTCTGTGTAAAACCATCGCTCAATCCATATACCATATGAAGCTTCTGGGAATCATACAGCCCGGAAAAGGCAACATGCCCTTTTCCTCTGTCCAGAAGTGCTTTTCCCTCTTCAAACTCCGCCAATTCCCAAAGCGGAGCTGTCAATACCTTCATGCTATGCCTTCTCCACTTTTCGCCCGTTATACACGTTCATCGCTGCATCCGGACCTTTTTCCAGAATCATCTGCACCGCTTCACAGACTTCCTCCGAAACCTGCTTCATCAGCACCTGCTCCTCCCGATCAAAATGTCCCAGCACATAGTCCGCAAGGTCGTAGCCTGCCGGTTTTTCCCCGACGCCGACCTTAATCCGCACAAACTGATCTTTTCCAAGATGCTGAATAATATTCTTCAAACCGTTATGACCACCCGCGCTGCCTTTTTTGCGCACCCGGATGATGCCAGGCTCCAGGCTGATATCGTCGTGAATTACGATCAGGTTCGTGCTGCCGTCTACCTTATAATAATCCAGCACTTCCCGGATACATTCGCCGCTCAGGTTCATATAAGTCAGCGGCTTTACCAGAATTATTTTCTGCCCGTTTAAATAGCCTGCACCCAAAAGTCCCTTGTGCTTTGCCGTGTTTACAGAAATTCCGGTCTTATCTGCCAGCATATCTATGACGGAAAAGCCGATATTATGCCTTGTATTATCGTATTCTTTTTTCGGGTTTCCAAGTCCTGCAATTACATACATGTTCTGTCCGTTTCCTTCCTGCTTCTGCCTGCCCTTTTCTGCTTTTGCAGGCGCTGTCTGTTGTGCTTTCATGTTAGCACAGTTTCCCCCGCTCGGGCAAGTGAGAATGTACCCTGCTGCCCTTTCCATCTGCGGCGACATACAGATGGCTTTTCTAACCGGATATCCGGTCAGGAAAACAGTCCCGGTACATCGCTGCACCGGGACTGTCTGTTGTAGTCTGTATTTATTTTCTGTATTTATTTAAGAAGTTATGCAATCGGTTCTTCCAATGCCGTATTGTATGCTTCCAAAATAATTCCCTGGATCTTTTCCCGGGTTCCCTGGCTGATGGGATGGGCGATATCGCGGTATTCCCCATCTGCACTGCGCTTGCTCGGCATCGCAATGAACAGTCCCTTATCGCCCTCGATCACTTTAATATCATGCACCACAAACTCGTCGTCCACGGTAATGGATACAATCGCTTTCATTTTACCTTCTTTGGCAATTTTCCGAACCCTTACATCGGTAATCGTCATAACTTATTCCCCCTCGCGTTTCAGATAATGTATCTGTCGTTTTTCTCTATTACAATCTTGATTTCATCTTCTCCGCGATAGAAGGAATTTGCACGGATCGTATCCCGGCTTTCTACGATACAGTTCTCGATGTGCGTGTTATCGCCGATGTATACGTCATTCAAAATAATGGAATTCTTGATGTAACAGTTGTTTCCGATAAAAGATTTTTTGAAGATTACGGAATCCTCTACCGTGCCGTTGACAATACAGCCGCTGGAAATCAGGCTGTTCTCAACCTTCGCTCCAACATTATACTTTGCAGGCGGTAAATCGTCAACCTTTGAATAAATATCCGGATACTGTTTGAAAAAATAATTACGGATTTCCGGTTTTAAGAAGTCCATATTGGCATCGAAATAGTCTTCCACCGTTGCAATATTCTTCCAGTAATCTTTGATCTTATATCCGAAGATCCGTTTCTGATTTTTGTAGCGGATCAGAATATCCTTTACAAAATCATAACGGTCTTCCATTGCACAGCGCTCGATCATATCAATCAGGAGACGTCTGCGGATAACATAAATACCACAGGAAATGGTATTGGAGCGTGCCTCAATCGGCTTCTCTTCAAACTCTTCGATCCGGCTTTCCTCGTTCATCTTGATGGTACCGAACCGCTCTACGTTTACATTTGCCGGCATGTCCTTGCAGACAACGGTCACATCCGCTTTTTTGGAAATATGATATTCGAGGACTTTGTTGTAGTCCATCTTGTATACACAATCGCCGGAGGTAATAACTACATAGGGCTCATGGCTGTTTTTTAAGAAGGAGAGGTTCTGATAAATGGCATCTGCCGTGCCTCTATACCAGGAGCTGTTCTCCGCGGTTACCGCAGGAGTAAACAGAAACAATCCACCCTGTTTTCTTCCAAAATCCCACCATTTGGAGGAGCTTAAATGTGCATTTAAGCTTCTGGCGTTATACTGGGTCAGCACGCCGACTCTCTGGATATGAGAGTTCGTCATGTTGCTCAGCGCAAAATCAATACTTCTGTAGCTGCCTGCCACCGGCATCGCGCCGATCGCGCGCTTCTGGGACAGTTCTCTCATCTTGCGGTTATTGCCGCCTGCTAAAATGATACCGATTGCTCTCACTGTTTGTCACCTGCCTTAATCAATGTTTTGCCGCTTGCCAGATATCCATCCGGATAATCGTCTGCTGTCGTAATGCCGAATACAACGGAATTCTTGCCTACAGATACATTGGCAGGCACAACGCTCTTCTCACCAACAGTGACAATACCGTCGCAGTAAATATGCGGTGCAGTATCGTTCGGTGCTTCCTCCCCGACGCCCAGTCTGACGTGATCACCGATCTTCGTGTTTTCCGCTACGATTGCCTTGCTAAGCTCACAGCTCGCCCCAATCTCTGTATTGTTCATGATAATGGAGTCACGCACAACCGTATCTTTACCGATCGTAACACCACAGCCGATTACAGAGTTATAAACCTGTCCGTAAATCTCAGAGCCTTCTCCGACGATACTGCGTTCGATTACACCGCCCTTTGCAACGTACTGAGGAGGCAGGATCTCGCTCTTTGTATAAATCTTCCAGTATTCTTCATAAAGATTAAACTCCGGAACAACATCGATCAGCTCCATATTCGCTTCCCAGTAGGAGGTCAGGGTTCCGACATCTTTCCAGTAACCGTTAAATTCATATGCATACATCGGTGCGCCGTTTTTATGACAATAAGGGATGACATGCTTGCCAAAATCCAGGTTTGGCTGATCTGCATTATCGATCAGTGCCTGCTTCAGCGTTTTCCAGTTAAATATGTAAATACCCATGGATGCAAGGTTACTGCGCGGGTTGGCAGGCTTCTCCTCAAAATCCACGATCCGCTTGTTCTCATCGGTGATCATGATACCGAAGCGCTTGGCTTCTTCCATCGGAACCGGCATAACGGCGATCGTACACTCTGAACCGTTCTGCTTGTGGAAATCCAGCATCACTTCATAATCCATCTTATAAATATGGTCGCCGGAAAGAATCAGCACATATTCCGGGTTAAAGCCCTCCATATATTCGATATTCTGATAGATCGCGTTTGCTGTACCGGTGTACCATTCGCTGTTTTCATTTTTTTCATAAGGAGGCAGAACAGTAACACCTCCGATATTCCTGTCCAGATCCCACGGAATACCGATCCCAATATGCGTATTCAGCCGCAGAGGCTGATACTGTGTCAATACACCGACTGTATCAACACTGGAATTGATACAGTTGCTTAATGGGAAATCAATGATCCGATATTTTCCGCCAAATGAAACTGCAGGCTTGGCTACCTTTGCAGTCAGCACGCCCAGTCGGCTTCCCTGCCCGCCTGCCAGTAACATGGCAATCATTTCCTTCTTAATCATGTCCTCACCTCGTTGTTTCTATCAACTTTCCCACGGCTGTCGCCGGGCTTAAGAAAAGTATATCACACGCATCTGTAAAAGTGAATAATAATTTTACATTTGCACGCCCTTTTCGACCTTTTTTCTTGTGAAATATAGACACAAATCAAATTAGTAGGTTTATGTTTTTATTCAAAATATTCAATTTTCTCAAGCTATCGCTCCCATTTCCTTCTTTAATTATTCACAAAATGTCCTTTTTCGTCTTTTCCGGTATGTTTTGTCAACCGATAACACATTGTTATTTTGTCGAAGAAAAAAAGTGCTGCAGACAGCGTCGAAGTTTCTATTTGTTTTTTCAGAGAGTTTGCGCTACAATTGACCCAGTACAGTATTCCAATTCAGAAATGGAGATTCTTTATGTATCAGGTAGATTTTAACCATCCAATTCACGTTTATTTTATCGGCATCGGCGGCATCAGCATGTCCGGCCTCGCCGAAATTCTTTTATCCGAGGGCTTTACCGTATCCGGCTCCGACTGGAACCGCTCTGCCCTGACCGAGCACCTCGAAAAAAGCGGCGCACACGTCAACTATGGCAAGCCCCAGAAAGCGGAAAACATCACAGACGACATCGACCTCGTCGTATACACCGCCGCAGTACATGCAGATAATCAGGAATTTTCCCGTGCCAAAGAGCTGCAGCTTCCCATGCTGTCCAGAGCGGAATTTCTCGGACAGCTGATGAAAAACTACGACACGCCGATCGCTGTCAGCGGCACCCATGGCAAAACGACCACCACTTCCATGATTTCCGAGATTCTGCTGCAGGCAAATACCGACCCGACCCTTTCTATCGGCGGCATTTTGAAATCCATCCACGGCAATATCCGCGTCGGCCACTCCGGTCTGTTCGTCGCAGAGGCATGCGAATATACCAACAGCTTTTTAAGCTTTTTCCCGAAAATCGGCATCATCTTGAATATCGAAGAAGACCATTTGGACTTCTTTAAAGACCTGGCAGATATCCGTGCTTCGTTCCGCAAATTTGCACAGCTTCTGCCTGCGGACGGCACGCTGTTTATCAACGGCGACATCGAAAACTGGCAGGAGATCACAGAGGGGCTGGCATGCCGCGTCGTTACGTTCGGCACAACCTCTGCTTCCGACTATTATCCCTCCGATATTTCCTATAATAAAACAGCGGACGCAACCTTTACCGTGCACAGCTTAAACGGTCAGACCAGACAGCTTACCCTCGGCGTTCCAGGGGAGCACAATATCTCCAACGCCCTCGCTGCAGTCGCCCTGTCCGATCTGCTTAGCATCGATTACCGGGATACCGCGGAAGCGCTGCTGAACTTCCACGGGACTGACCGCAGATTCGAATATAAAGGGACGATAAATGGTATAACAATTGTGGACGATTACGCACATCATCCGACTGAAATCGCCGCGACCCTGCACGCTGCACTCAACTATCCGCACAAGACGCTCTGGTGCATTTTCCAGCCTCACACCTACACCAGAACGAAAGCGTTTTTACCTCAGTTTGCCAAGTCCCTCGCGCTGGCAGATAAGGTCATCCTCGCAGACATCTACGCCGCCCGTGAAACTGACACCCTCGGCATCAGCTCTGCCGATCTGCAGGCTCTGGTACAGAAAGAGGGCAAAGAATGTTTTTATTTCCATACATTCGAGGAAATTGAGGACTTCGTTTTAAAAAATTGTATCAACGGAGACCTGTTGATAACTATGGGAGCCGGAGATGTTGTAAATATCGGCGAAAGCCTGCTTTCCAGATAACTTATCCACATTATCCACAGCCAGAACGTGGAAAACTTTCCTCTCTGGCTGTGGATATTTTTTTTCAAAAAAAGAGGATATTTCTGCGCCTTTGACAATCTTTTTCACATTTTCCACATTATCCACATCCACGAAAACCCCAGTGTTTATCAGCCCTGAGCCGGAAACTTCCTGTTTCCTTTTTAAAATGTCTGTGTTAAAATGGGGCTTGCCAAAAGGAATTGAAAAGTTTTCCACAGTCTGCAGGACGCAGACAAACTGCAGCAATTTTTACAAAGAACCGGGAATACTAGTATGAGTGAGATTTTTTTGTGCGGCGGAGCAGCGGATGCTACCGTCCTTTCCAACGTTTTTATCGATGAATATTTAAAAGATGCCAACGATGCACAGTTAAAGGTGTATCTTTTTCTCGTGCGCCGTCTGCAGGCAGGCGATCCTGTCAGCATTTCGGACATGGCAGACCGCTTTAATCATACGGAAAAGGACATTCTGCGCGCCCTCTGCTACTGGGAAAAGTGCGGCGTCCTGACGCTTAAGCTTTCGCCCGACCGCACAACCCTGCAGCAGATCCGTCTGCTCCCCCTTTCCAAGGGGAAGAGACAGGACGCAGGACAAGCTGATTTTTCTACGGAGCAGACCACCGGACATATTTCACGCGACGTCGGACGGCTTGCGGACACGACTCGCAGCTCTGATGCCGAACGCTTTGGCGACGCAGCCCGCAATTCTGAGCAAGGCGCTGACGCGGCCCTGCCCGGAGCAGCTGCGTACGATACGTCCAACACTGCGGTTGCTCCCTCCGGACGCACGGCCGCACCGCAGATCCGCAGCGTTACGATGCTTTCCCACCAGTCCCTTGAGCCTGCCGATCCCTATGCCAAACCTGCATACAGTCTGGACGAGCTCAAATCCTTCCAGCAGCAGGAGAACACCGCGCAGCTGATTTTCATCGCAGAGCAGTATCTCGGACGCACATTAAGCCCCGCCGATATGAAGTCGATCCTCTTTTTCACGGATAAGCTCCATTTCTCCGATGACCTGATCGATTATCTGCTGCAATACTGCGTCGAGCGCGGCAAAAAGGATTTCCGCTACATTGAAAAGGTCGCGATCGCCTGGGCGGAAGCCGGAATCACGACACCTGCCCAGGCAGAAGGTCATATTTCCCGTTATGACAAGAACGTCTATTCCATTATGAACGCACTCGGCAAGACCAATACCCCCGCACGCAATGAGCTCGCCTATATCCGCCGCTGGACAGAGGAATTTTGCTTTGAGCTCGACGTTATTTTAGAAGCCTGCGGACGCACCGTCCTGGCTACCGACAGACACCGCTTCGCCTATGCAGACAGCATCCTCGCTGCCTGGTACAAGGCAGGCGTCCACCATGTCGCGGACATCGCCAGACTCGACAGCTCCTATCAGAAAGAGCGTGCATCTCGCCCGGCGCGCAGCGGCTCCACAGCAGAATATAACAGTTTCATGCATTCCAGCTATGATTTCGACGCGCTTGAAGAGGCGCTTTTGAAACAGTAAGGAGGTTTGATGTGGCACTGACTGTTTCCCAATACAATTCCATCCTGCGGCAATACGAAGAACATCAGACCCGCAACCGCCATCTGCACGATCAACGGCTGCATCACATTTATGAGACAGTCCCCGGCTATCAGGCCCTCGACGAAGCCGTTGCATCCACCTCTGTCGCACAGGGCAAAAGGATGCTCGCAGGGGATACAAATGCGCTTGCACAGCTCAAAGACCAGCTCAAAGACCTTGCACAGAAACGTGCCTCCCTTTTGCTGGAAAACGGCTACCCGACAGATTTTCTCGATCCGATCTACGACTGTCCTGATTGTCAGGACACCGGCTATGTGAACGGTCAGAAATGCCACTGCTTCCGTCAGGCGGAGATCGCGCTTCTTTACGAACAGTCCAACCTGAAACGAATGCTCGAAAAAGAAAACTTCGGCACGCTCTCCTATTCCTTTTTTCAGGGAGACGAACTGACTTCCTATCGCCAGGCTGTCGAAAAATGTAAAAATTTTTGCACAAATTTTAAAACGTCCTACCAAAACCTTTTCTTTTATGGTACAGTAGGTACGGGCAAGACATTCCTGACCAATTGCATTGCAAAGGAATGTATCGAGCAGGGCTGTTCTGTGCTTTATTTCAGTGCAGCATCCCTTTTCGACTTACTCGCCAGGAACACGTTTGACTATAGGGCACGGGAAGAGCTTTCCGCACTCTGTGCGGATCTCTACAGCTGCGATCTGCTCGTTATCGACGATCTCGGCACCGAAACTGCCACGGCAGTGACGCTCTCCCATTTCTTTACCTGTTTGAACGAACGTCTGCTCCGGCAGAAATCCGTTATCATTTCTACCAATCTTTCTCTGGAAGATTGCAGAAACCGTTATCAGGACCGAATTTTTTCCAGAATTGCCAGCAATTTTGAATTCTGTAAACTCACCGGCCCTGATATTCGTATGTGTAAAAAGGTATCCGCTGTCTCGGGTCCGGTCCGCTGACACAGATATCCAAAATATTAACTTTTACCTTCAGAAAGTGAGGAACTTCCATGATGGAACGTGAAGAAACCAGAAATCTCGAAACCATTCCGGTTGGCTCCCTGGGGATTATCCCGTTAAGGGGTTGCGAATCCCTTGCACAGAGAGTTGACCAGTATCTTGTAAGATGGCGCACCCAGCGCGAGAGCGAGCACAAAGACAGCCTTGCCTTTGCAGGCTACCAGCGTGACTCCTACATTTTAAAAAGCAAGGTGCCGCGTTTTGGTTCCGGCGAAGCCAAGGGCGTTATTCTGGAATCTGTCCGCGGTACGGATCTGTATCTGCTGGTTGACGTAACCAACTACAGCCAGACCTATTCCCTCTGCGGTCATGAAAACCATATGTCTCCTGACGATCATTATCAGGATCTGAAGCGTATCATCGCTGCTGTCGGCGGTAAAGCAAGAAGAATTACCGTTATCATGCCTTTCCTTTATGAAAGCCGCCAGCACAAGCGCACCGCACGGGAATCCTTAGACTGCGCACTCGCTCTGCAGGAGCTGGTAAAGATGGGCGTCGACAACATCATCACCTTTGATGCCCATGACCCGAGAGTCCAGAACTCCATCCCGTTAAACGGTTTCGAAACCGTTCAGGCTTCTTATCAGTTCATCAAAAACCTGCTGCGCACCGAGCCCGACCTGCAGATCGATTCCAACCACATGATGGTTATCAGCCCGGATGAAGGCGGTATGGGACGTGCAATTTACATTGCAAACGTACTCGGTCTGGATATGGGTATGTTCTATAAGAGAAGAGATTACACCCGCATCGTCAACGGTCGTAATCCCATTGTAGCTCATGAGTTCCTGGGCACCAGCGTAGAGGGCAAGGATATGATCATCATTGATGATATGATCTCCTCCGGCGAAAGCATGCTGGAAGTAGCCGCTGCTCTGAAGGAGCGCAAGGCAAATAAGATCTTCGTCTTCTCCACCTTTGGTCTCTTCACCAACGGGCTGGACAAGTTCGACAAGGCTTATGAAAACGGCATCATCGATAAGGTACTGACCACCAACCTGATTTACCAGACTCCGGAACTGCTTCAGAGAGAATGGTACATCAACTGCGATATGAGTAAGTACATCGCTTACATCATTGATACTTTGAACCACGATTCTTCCATCAGTGATCTGCTGAATCCGAATGAAAGAATTCAGAATATCGTTGCAAAATATAAGAAGGGTGAGCTGTAAAGCTCACCCTTCTTATTTTAACTTGAAAGTTAGTGAAATACATTGGCAAAATCCACGAACTCCCGGAGCATGCGATACACAT
>ENA-OOWN01002127-OOWN01002127.1-human-gut-metagenome-genome-assembly--contig:-NODE-2127-length-12803-cov-14.043850_pt1 | contig 12803 bp, 10 predicted proteins | sample MGYA00241406_ERZ501319 | MGnify/ENA primary metagenome ERZ501319 (study PRJEB25962, sample SAMEA2042734) | human gut metagenome | biome: human gut; feature: human-associated habitat; material: faeces... | reverse complement strand
ATTTTGCAAACCCTAATAATTATAAAGAAGAAAATGAAAAAAATGAAATTGGCAGCAATATTTGCTGGGTTAGTATCGGTGTTTACTTTTAGTTCTTGTTTGAATGATGGTGATAGCGGCTCCAATTATGATCTTTATGAGATCGTTACTGTGGAAGAAGGTAGTATTTTTGGTGGAACCGTTCTGAAAGGAGATGCATGGGGATATACTTATACTCCAGTGGCTTCAAGTGTATTGGCTGGTCTTAAGGCATCTGACGGCAGTTATTACAAGCGTGCGCAGGTAGGGATCAAATTGATGGAAGGAGAAGCAATTACAGAAGGGAAAAAGTCTTATAAGGTAAGTGAAGTTGGCGTATTGGCTATTTTGAATTATAAAGATTTTAATGTTCAGTCTGATACATTGAGAACTGATTATGCACTAGTGTCATTGGAAGATTCTAATAATAAGATATGGGCCATAAATGGATATGTTAACGTACCTTTTACTTTTAAAACTAAAGAACAGCTGAGTATGAACGATTTCCATTTATATGCTGTAGAAGCCAAAGAGGATACATTGGTGACAAAACTTCAACAGACCAAAGGAGCTGATGATGCTTATCAGACAGGGAGTGCTTTGATTAGTTTCCATATGCCTTTTAATGATATGAAATTTCGTGATATTTTCGATCAAGTAGTGCCTAAGAGTGATACTATTGTAGTTAAGGTGACGGCAAAGGGAGAAAATGATAAAGAACTTGTTTCTACAGTGAAATGTAGTGCTTCGAATATGCAAGCAAGCTATTAATGATATTTTATTATATAGTAAAATCCTCTTCAGCTACGGTTGAAGGGGATTTTTTATTTAATGGAACTATATGGTTCAATTCATAAGATAAGGGGGATAGAAATTTGACGGGGACTACTTCTTATTTTCCTGTTCATATCTTTCTTTAGATTCAGTATATACCTCCTGCATGTGAAAAGAGTTAACATGAATTTTTAAACGGTTCGATCTTTCTGCTGCCGTAATAACAACATATCGCATTCGTTCCTGTTGCATAAACATTTTCTATCTCTTGATTAAACCTTTTTATGCGGATGTATTCTATCTCCATAGCCTTTGGAGTTATCTCCATAAGTTTTGGAGTTATCTCCCAAGACTATGGAGTTAACTCCAAAGGCTTGCGGAGATAAAACAAACAGGAAGAAAGCCCTTAACCATACAGCAAGAAATGTTTAGGGATGCGGATAAGATATTTTAAGGATGAATCTGATTTTAAAACCACACAATTCCTTACGGATGAAAAACTCCCCAATGTCCTTCTTTAAAAAAGTGAAACAATATATGACAGGAAGATATACATCTGACTATACATACAGGACAGAAATATGAAGTGAGGGCATATATGCACCCAAACTTTTTATGAAAATACAGGCACTCTTGAGAAATCGCAAGCGGCTGCATAAATGAAATTAAGAGAACAACCTAAAATTCCTGAAAAACGTAGTAAAGGCCGCCCTTTTATTAAATCTTCCCAAAGCCATAGATACCCCCCACAAACCACATATATTATAATGTTTATGCAATGAAATACGAAGGATGGTATGGATATAGCATTGCAATGCATTAATCAGCTCCGGATCATCCACATAATCGGAAAACATATTCCTCATCCATCTCAAGAAAAGAATAGTAGCGTGCAATTTATCTTTGTCATGACCGGCAGAGTTACTGATGTTTGCACCTTCAACATTCCTCCAACATACAGGCTGCCCCGGCAAAGAAATAACACCCCCCGCATGACAGGCAAAAGCAGCCCACGTAGCATCATCCGAACACCAAGCCATAGGAAAATGAACAAAACCACCCGCCGACTGCCATATCTCCCGACTGAACACGTACTCTACGGCAGCCGAATCTATCTTTCCCTGTAACTTATCTAGCAGCAGCCGGTAACAAGACACACTTCCTTCTTCCAAAGGACGATTGGCACGTATCCGCTTGTTTTCACCATCAATGACAGCTAATGGAAAACGAAAGAAATATCCTCGCTGATGGTGTGGGCGCGACAAAGCCTCCATGACACGTTCCACACCATCAGCCGGCATCAAATCATCATCCGAGAAAAGCCAGATAAACGGCTCTGCAGACAGCTGGATACACCTCTCCCAATGGGCCACCAAATCTTTGCCCCCCATATTTTCGCTAAAGCGATGATACACCAGATTTACCTTATTCTGATAAGATTCCACAATCTTATCCAATCTTTCAGGACTTGCATCATCACCTATATATAACACGAACTCATCTTTATGGGCCTGAACTGCAATTGAGTCGAGCGTTTCCTTAAGGAAACGCCCCTTGTAGGCAGGAATAACAATTGCCAATTTCTTTATTTGCTCCACTTTACAAAGACTGCATATCGTTCAACTTCTTGTAATATCCATTTAAGGCTATCAGTTCATCGTGAGTTCCTCTTTCTACAATGTCACCTTCATAAAGTACACAAATTTCATCGGCATTCTTAATGGTACTCAATCTATGTGCGATAGCGATAGTAGTACGCGATTTCATCAAACGCTCCAACGCTTCCTGAACCAAACGCTCGGACTCTGTGTCAAGAGCCGAAGTAGCCTCATCTAATATAAGGATAGGAGGATTTTTCAAAATTGCACGGGCTATACTGACACGCTGACGCTGACCACCGGACAAACGCCCTCCACGATCACCAATCATCGTGTCATATCCTTTTTCCGTTTCCATAATGAAATCATGTGCATTCGCTATCTTGGCAGCTTCTATTACTTGCTCCATAGTGGCATTCTCTACACCAAAAGTAATATTGTTATAGAAGGTGTCATTAAACAGAATAGCTTCCTGATTTACATTACCAATCAGAGAACGTAAACTGTGGATGGATACATCTTTCACATTCTTGCCGTCAATCAGCAATGCACCCTCCGATACATCGTGATAACGCGGTACCAAGTCCACTAAAGTAGACTTTCCGGAACCGGACTGGCCCACCAGTGCAATCGTTTTTCCTTTAGGAACCGTCAGATTGATATGGTTCAAGACTGGACGCCCTTCTACATAGCTGAAACTTACATTTTTAAACTCTAACTTATCTGTGAAAGCGTCCAATGGCAAAGGCTGCTCCGGCTCTACGATATGATTTTCCGCTTTCAATATCATATCAATTCGCTCCATACTGGCCAATCCCTGCGGAATATTATAAAATGCTCTTGAAAATTCTTTCAAAGGATTGATGATACTATAAAGGATAATCAGATAAAATATGAAAGTAGCCGCATCCATCGGAGCATAGTTTGTATTTAAGATTAAAGCACCGCCAAACAACAGCACGGTCACAATCACACAAGTGCCTAAAAACTCACTCATGGGGTGGGCTGAACTTTGCCGGATAATCATCTCGTTCATTGCATCGCGGAAGTCATTGTTTGTTTTAGAGAACCGAGCAGACATTTTGCTTTCGGCTATAAACGCTTTGATAACCCTTAAACCTCCTAATGTTTCATCCAATTGGGACATAATATCTCCCCATTGCGCCTGTGCTGTAGAGGACTGTCTTTTCAGCTTCCGGCTGACAACCCCCATTATCCAACCTGTCAGAGGTAAAATAAAGATAACAAAAAGCGTCATTTGCCAACTTACCGAAAACAGAGTGACAAAACAAACCAAAAGAGCGATAGGATTACGGATAAGCATATCGATGGAACTGGTCAACGAGTTCTCCACCACCGTAACATCCGCACTCATACGGGCTATGATATCTCCTTTACGTTCTTCTGAGAAAAAACTCAAAGGAAGACTTAACACTTTATTATAAACCTGAATACGGATATCCCGGACAATACCTGTACGCAAAGGTACCATGACAGCCGCAGAAGCAAAATAACCGGCAGTTTTCAACATAGTCATAAAGATAAGTATTCCTCCCATCATGGCAAGTGTATAGAACGCACCATTTGTAGCCACAAAATTGCTCACAAAGTAATAGGCATTATTTATGAGTACATCCTTATCCAAATTATGAATATCCATAGGAATGTACTCATAAGACTTGGTATCAATTTTGAACAGAATGTTCAAAATTGGCACAATCGCCATGAACGAAAACACATTAAGCCATTGCGACAGAAAGTTCAGTATCAATGCCCATGTCAAATATTTGCGGTATGGAAGAATATACCGCTTCAACAAACTAAAGAACTGTTTCAGCATAATTATCAATTATATATAATGCCGCAAAGGTAACAAAAAAGAAATAATCACCCAAGATTACCCCACTTTATCCCCTAATATTTGTTCATACACGGCAAGCCTTCTTTCCTGCATCTGTCCGGGGTTATATACTTGCCGCAAACTGTCTTCCGCATGGGTAACCAACTGTCTCTGCAACTGCGGATTACTTGACAAGGCTATGACAGCTTCTGCAAATCCGGCAGGGTCATCAACAATCAAGCAATCTTCACCATCCTTAAAATCAATGCCTTCCACACCCTTTGCCGTCGTTACAAAAGGTACTTTTGACAATACAGCATCTAATATTTTCATACGCATACCACTACCGATACGTATTGGAACAACAGCAACACTGCCTTTTAAAAAAGAGCCCAGATCTTCCACATAGCCTACCAGCTTCAGTTCCGGGTATTCGGACTGCAAACGATTGATACACTCTCCACGCCATTTACCAATTACTTGCAATGTAAACGAAAAATGACGTTTACGCAGATGCGGAATCACTTCGTGACAGAACCATGCCACGGCATCCAGATTGGGAAAATGATCCTCACTTCCCACAAAAGTCAGGCGTCCGCTTTGGACCGGAACAAAAGGCTGTTCCAGCCTGTCACCCACTTGCACCACAGCCGGAGAAGTGTAGATATGGTCTTTCCGTCCTATGAAGTCCTCCATAATTTTACGGTCTACTTCAGTCAGAACAATAACATCTTTATATTTCAATAATGCACTGCGCTCAAAATCCTTTGCTATATGAAACAACATCCTGTCACCGGCAGTCTGTTCCCTGAACAAAGTAATCTCCTTTTCATTACGGATGTAGCGGAGTTCATGATGCACAAAAATAGTCTGTACATTTTCAGGCAACAAGAATCCCAATGACAACAGTTCATAAAACTCTACTTGAATAATATCAAAACCTGAATGAGCCACCTGAGAAACATACTCCACATACCCCTGGTCTAGCGGCTGGAAACAAGAGCTGAACAAAGTACTCTTCCCCCGTACTAAATCCACAACTTCGCCCGTTTCATCCGTCCATATCTGTTGCCGGTTCATTTTACGGGTTACAGACGCATGTATCTTTTGCAGCCATTTATAATAAAAAGGATGTTTAATTTTGGGTAATCTGACAGTTTTAGTTTTAGGAGTATAAATAAAGAAATCCACATTATCCCAAATTTTCTTCAATGACTCTACATCTTGCATACGTCTCCCTGTTTCAGGATAAAGCAATACAGATACGGCCATCTTATGACGCAAATACTCCACCATATTAAAGAAAGCCTGATTACCGCCCGAATCCAGCGGATAAGGAATGTACGGAATAATAAAAAGAATTTTCTTTCTCATACTAATTGAATTTAAACAATAGTCTAATGTCTAATTTAATTTTTAGTTTAATACAGCAAATGCTATGTAGTGTATAATGCAAAGGTACAAGAAAGACTGCATACTAAAATGTTAATTATCGTTTCTTTTTAAAAGTTCAACAAAATTCCTGTTTTTTGAAAAAAAAACAAAGAAGCAACTTGTTTATTTACCTGTATAACATTACATTTGTAGAAATAAAACAAGAACTAACTTAACAATAGAGCATGAATGCACTTCCCTTGGTCAGTGTAGTGGTACCTAATTATAATTATAAACGATACCTCAATCTACGAATTCAGAGTATTCTGCAACAGACCTATCAGAATATCGAACTGATTTTACTTGATGATGCCTCAACAGACGGTAGCGAAGAGGTATTATCGGACTATCAAGACCATGCCAAAGTGAGCCATATTCTATTAAACGAACACAACACCGGAAATCCATTTAAACAATGGTTTAAAGGCATGCAATTAGCCAAAGGAAAATATATATGGATAGCCGAAGCCGATGACTTGTGTGAGCTTACTTTTTTAGAGAAAGTAGTTCCTTTAATGGAGAAATACCAACAAGCCGCCGTATGCTTTGCCGGTTCCAAGTATATTGATAAAGACGGTAATGTGCTGAGTTGCGACATGAACAAATGGAAATCTGCCATACCTCCATACGCCGTGTTTAATGGGGAAACTTATGCCGAACATAACCTTTACTGGCGTGGTTACATAGCCAATGCAAGCTCGGCCATTTTCAGAAAAAGCATGGTAAATGTCCAAAATATGGAACAATGCCTGCAAATGCGCTACAGCGGCGACTGGCTGTTCTGGTTTTATATGGCAATGCAAGGAGACATTATAGAAAGATATGAAGTACTGAACTACTTCAGACAACATACCCAGAAAGTTACCGTCAAAGCTGAAAACAACGGAGGGGGTAAGAGCGAAGATATTGAGATAGTCCGCATTATGGAACAACACCTTACCCACCTGAGCAGATACAAACGATGTATACGGAGAGGAATGCTTTACAACCGCATTGCCAAATTAAGCACAACAGAGCAAGTAAAACTGCAATTATGGGAACTCCTCCGGCAGAAATTAAACGGAACGCGGAAAGACGGACGTCTGGAGCGCCTCAACCGGATAGCACGGCTATTCTGTCCTTTTGTTCTGACTATGAAACGAGACCGCCTTACTCCTTCCCGAAAATAGAATAAGAAACGGAAACTGCTTGCCCATATTTTCGGGCGGACTCACATGTTTGCCCCTAAAGTGAACAAATTGGCAGCCAATTTTACTTTTGGCATACCCTCTTTTGATATTTCTAAAATTCTGTTTACCTTTGTTGTTAATCATCCGAATTGATTCAAACAAATGCAAACTTTACTAAAACAAATGAAATATCTCCGTTCACTCATGCAGCAATTTGTAACAGCATGTAAGAATCAAGCTAAGCTTATCCAACAGTTTACTCTTTCTTTACTTTACTTATTTATCATACATATAGTTGCTTTACTTTTTTTCTTCCTGTTCCGGCTTGTCCTGTTCACCTCAATAGATTATCAGTTTCCTCCCGATATACAAAACAACTTTCTCATGCAAGCCACTGCATTTATAAAAGGGCTATGGTTTGACAATGTTATAGCTTGCTACATATTGCTGTTACCATTAGTCATTTTATGGATAACCGCTCTCTGCAACTATCACTCCAAGTGGGTATTCAGATTTATCTCTATCTTTTTCATTCTATTTTATTCACTGTCGTTCATTATTTCGGCAGCCAACATCCCTTATTTCTCCTATTTTTTTAAAACAATCAATTCTTCCATTTACAATTGGTTCGGATATGGAGCCACTACTGCCGGAATGGTATTGGGTGAGACATCATTCTATTTCCCTATTTTTCTAGGACTGATATCTATTCTTCTGCTGTCAGGAAGTGTACTACGGTTATCTTCTTATTTCTATCATCTCATCAATTCGAAATCTACTTCCATCAGCCCGATAAACCGCCTATGTATATTCGCCACCGGTGCTGTTTGTATAGGACTTTGTCTATTCGGAATACGGGGACGCATGGGATATAACCCCATCAGAGTAAGTCAAGCATACTATTGCACCGATCCATTCCTGAATCAGCTAGGGGTTAATCCTGTCTTTAATCTACTTACCAGCACACTGGATGATAACCGTAAGGAAAACCGCTATCTTCACCTGATGCCGGAACAGGAGGCAATAACCAATATGCAAAGTATATTGCAAAGAAAAGGAATAGAAGGCATCTCCCCCATTGCACGTGAAGTGAAATGCGCAGCCGTCCCTACACAAAAGAATGTTGTTCTTATTTTCATGGAATCAATGTCGGCCAACTTGATGGAGCATTTCGGATCTACCAAAAAACTGACTCCTTTCCTAGACAGCCTTTATCTGGAATCTCTCAGTTTTGACCATTTTTATTCAGCGGGCATACATACCAACCACGGAATGTATGCCACCCTCTACTCTTTCCCTGCCATCATGAAACGGAATGCCATGAAAGGAGCAGTGGTACCTGTCTATTCGGGGTTGCCCACCGTATTAAAGGATAATGGCTATCGGAACCTATTCTTCATGACGCACGAATCACAATACGATAATATGAACGCTTTTCTCCGCACTAACGGATTTGATGAAATATATGCACAAGAAAACTACCCAAAAGATAAAGTCGTTAACAGCTTTGGTGTACAAGACGATTTCCTATACCAATATGCCTTGCCCATTCTGAACAAAAGAGCAGAAGAAAGACAACCTTTCTTTACCATATTGCTTTCTATCAGCAACCATCCCTCGTATGTGATACCTGACTATTTCAAACCACACAGCACAAAGCTTGAAGATCAGATTGTGGAATACGCGGACTGGGCCATCCGGCAATTCATGCAAGAAGCACGCAAACAACCCTGGTTTGAAAATACAATCTTTGTTTTGCTGGGTGACCATGGGAAATTGGTAGGAAGTCCGGACTGTGAAATACCACAATCCTGCAACCATGTTCCACTAATGATTTACGGAAAAGGCATCAAGCCCGAAATCAGACAAGAGCCGGGCGGCCAGACTGATGTGGCACCGACTTTACTCGGACTGCTGAACATGAGTTATACCCAAAACGACTTCGGCATAAATTTGTTAACAGAACAACGCCCGTATGTCTATTTCTCCGCCGATAATTTGATAGCGGCTACAAATACAACCCACCTATATATTTATTCTCCACATGACCGGCAGGAATTCAAATATAAGAAGCAAGGAAATGCCTTGCAACTTGTAACAGGGGAGGACAGTACATTCTACGTGATGAAAAAATACTGTTTCTCCACATTGCAGAGTGCGGAGTATCTGGTAAAAGAGCACAAGACTGTCAATAAAGCTAATGGACAATAAGGTGGGACGGGTTTCACCGCCTTGCCTTCCTTAACGGTCATACCCCAACCTCTCCTCGTTATAATCAGAGGCTATGTAGGTAGGACGGCCTTTGGTTTCCTTGAAAATGCGCCCCACGTACTCTCCTATAATTCCCAAAGAGAAAAGCTGGATGCCACCTAAAAAGAGCATGACAATGATCAAAGTGGGGAAGCCGGCTGTTTCATCACCATAAAGCACGGTCTTTATCAGAAAATAAATGGCATAAATAAAACTGGAGATTGAACAGAGCACTCCGCATACTGTGGCGATGCGCAAAGGGGCGATAGAGAAAGAGGTTATTCCCTCGACAGCCAGATTCAACAGCTTGAGAAAGTTCCAAGAGGAATGGCCCATCAGCCTGTCTCCGCGATCAAATTCAATGCTTTTCTTCTGATAGCCTATCCAGCAAAACAATCCTTTTGTATAACGCTCGCATTCGCGCAGACGACGCAACGTGAGCACACAACGACGGTCCAGAAGCCTGAAATCGCCCACATTGGGCAAAATATCAATACGGCTCATCCGCTGAAGTATACCATAAAAAGCCAGAGAGAACTGACGACGCAACCAGCTTTCCTCGCCACGGGTACGCCGTTTGGCATAAATGTCATCATATCCTTCTTCCCAATATTCCAGCATCTGGTCTACCAGTTCCGGAGGGTCCTGCAAATCAGCATCCATCACAACGCAGCAATCGCCGGTGGCGTAATCAAAACCCGCCAGCATGGCTACCTCTTTACCAAAGTTACGCGAAAGGTTGACATAATTCACCCGCTTGTCCTGCTGCCTCAACCGGCGGAGGCATTCCAGCGTAGTGTCGCTGCTGCCATCATTGACAAACAGGATTTCCCACTCATAAACGGCATTGCGATTGACAAGCTCTATCAAACGTTGATACAGAGTGGGCAGCATCGCTTCCTCATTATATACCGGAATCAAAAGAGTCACTTTCTTCATATCATTCTTCACTATCATAAAGACTCCTCAAAGATATTACTTTTGTTTGAAAACAAACCTCACTAATAAAAAATTTACCGGAATGGCAATGAGAAACACTGGGATGGGAGCCAACGGACGGGAAAAACCCAACCGCAGAAAGAGATTCAACAATCCGATATGTATCAGATAATTTGTCAGATGTGCCCCCCCGAAGCCAAAAGCTTTCTTCCAGGAAGGAGGCTGCCCGAAAGTAAAATAAGCCGTAAGATAAAAGTTGGCAACAAAACTCAGCACATATCCCAAGGTATAGGCTACATTGACCTGAATGAATTTTTGCAAGACAAAATAAATGCCATAGTGCAGCCCTGTAGCAAAAAGGCCTACCATTACAAATCGCAGGAACTCGGGTATCTGTTTCAGTTTATTCATTTTCATTGATTTAAAATGCAAAGTTAGGTATTACTAAAGAATTATTCGTACTTTTGCGACAGTAAATATAAAAGACCGAAAAATATATGTCAGACAAGAAAAAAGCATTTTGGTTCATAGCCTTACTAAGCACACTTGTAATAATCCCCTTTTTGGGAGAAACTATTTTTTACTCTAAAGGGGAACCGCGCGAAGCAATTGTGGCATACTCGATGTTGGAAAGCGGCAACTGGATATTGCCTTTGAACTACGGAACAGACATCGCCTATAAACCTCCTTTCCTGTATTGGTCTATTGCAGCTATTTCCGCCATTTTCGGAGGGGTGAGTGAATTCTCGTCCCGTCTGCCGTCCGCTATCGCTTTTCTAGCTATGCAGTTCGTGTTTTTCGGATTCGTAGCCCGCTATAAGAATACAAAGACAGCAGTCATTACCTCCCTTTTACTGCTCACTTCATTCGAAGTGCACCGGGCGGCGGTGGCTTGCAGGCTGGATATGCTACAGGTTTCCTTCATCGTCATCTCACTTTGCTTACTATTTCGCTGGGACGAAAAAGGCTGCAAGGGAATACCTTGGACGGCTGTCGTGCTGATGGCATGCGGCACGCTGACCAAAGGACCTGTGGGTTCTATATTCCCCTGTATGTGTATCGGTATTTACCAGCTGATACGGGGACGCTCATTCGGCAAGACTTTCCTTTCCTTATTCAGAATCGGGCTGCTTTCCCTTATTCCATTGGGAATCTGGTTTTATGCGGCCTGGCTACAGGGAGGACAGCCGTTTATGGACCTGATGCTGGAGGAAAACACCGGACGCTTTGTCGGCAAAATGTCATACCCGTCGCATCACAATCCTTTATGGTATAACTTCCTGACCATTATATGGGGGTGGATACCTTGGACATTGGTCTTGCTTATTTCACTCTTCGGACTGAAATGGAATGAAATGCACCTGCTGCCCGCAGGAAACTCTTTCACCGGACGCATCAGGAAGGTTTGGGATAACATCCGCTCACAATCCCCCATACAGCTGTTTATCTGGATAGTGATTATCGCTATTTTTGTCTTCTATTGTATTCCTAAAAGCAAACGCAGCGTCTATTTGTTGCCTATCTATCCATTTATGGCTGTACTGATTGCCCAGTATCTGGAGGCGTTAATGCAAAAAGGGGCGAAAGTGTTCAAAATATCGGCTTATATCTTTGCCTCGCTCTGTTTGTTACTCACCGTGGTGTTTTTTGCTGTACGCTGTCAGATGATACCGGACAGCATATGGGGCAACGGACGTCATGCTGCCGAAAACATAGCGTTTATGCAAGCTTTGGAAAGCACGTCCTTTTCTATTTCCAAATGGCTGATTATAGTATTGCCGGTAGTGGCTGCCATCTGTACATTAAGGCTGGTTATCAAAAAAAGTAGTACGGGGTCACTCCTCTATGGAATCACCGGTTGTGTTCTTTGCCTGTTTGTCGCTTTAGACGGGGTATATCAGCCAACAATACTAGCTGTAAAATCCGATAAACATCTGGCAGAAGATATCAGAAAACAGGTGCCTGAAGGAGTCGTTTATTCATATACAGACAGAATGATACGGTTTTATTGTACAAATTATTATATGAATAACCAAATGCGGAATTTCACACTGGAAAATCCGCAAGAAGGGTATGTCATACTTTCTGCAAATGCACAAGAGGAGTTTTTAAAGAATTACAATGCAAAGTATCAGCTGGAAGAGGTCTTCCATACAGATTACAGAAGTTGCGACTTACGCAATACGGTAATCATGTACAAGTTCAACGAGAAACGGAAATAGTTATATCCGGCAGATTCTGCACCGATTGGGACGCGGACTATATGAATTCCATACTGATTCATATAGGGATATTCAGTAAATGTCTCTAAAAAATAAGATGGCATATGAAGATGATAGGGCATGACCATTTCATATGCCATTCTTATTGTCATTTTTCCGTGCTTTCTCACATACTTCTATCCGACAGGACATGACGTTCCGGAAGAAGTCTGATGACCTCTTCTGATTCTGTGAGTAAAATCATATCATGCTGCTTTAGCTGTTTTGTTTCTGATTTTTTCTATCATCAGTATGGCATTTGCCGTATGTATTCCAAAGAAAATCCACAGTATTTCCGTCTTCCTGTTTCTGGCCTTTATCCTTGAGAGCGAGTAATGTTGCTTTTGAGTGCCGAAGCTTCCTTCAAGCCGTGTTGCCCTTTCTTTTGAGAGTTCGCTTCTAAGCACCTTCCTCAAAGGCTCATCTTTGGCCGCCCTTCCCTTGCGCACAAAGGATGTGGATATCCCATATTTTGTACAGAACTTTCTGTTGGCATTATTGGCATATATGGAATCGGCAG
>ENA-OOWN01002121-OOWN01002121.1-human-gut-metagenome-genome-assembly--contig:-NODE-2121-length-12838-cov-3.007275_pt1 | contig 12838 bp, 10 predicted proteins | sample MGYA00241406_ERZ501319 | MGnify/ENA primary metagenome ERZ501319 (study PRJEB25962, sample SAMEA2042734) | human gut metagenome | biome: human gut; feature: human-associated habitat; material: faeces... | reverse complement strand
AGCTGCCGTACTGGCTAACGCCTGTGTCTCGATAAGGAAAGGGCGTATACCCTCTATCGTGACAGCAATGGCAACACCGCTCAAACCTTCGTGATTTTGAGTCAATAACATTTCCGACGGGTTGCTCACCTCACGTAACCCGTTTTGCCTCATCTCGTAAATACCCAATTCGGAAGTGCTTCCGAACCGATTTTTTATCGAGCGGAGAATACGGTATAAATAGTGTCGATCTCCCTCGAACTGCAATACTGTATCGACAATGTGCTCCAACACTTTCGGCCCGGCAATGCTGCCTTCTTTGTTAATGTGGCCTACGAGAAGAACCGGCGTATTGGTCTGTTTCGCAAATTTGAGTAACGAGGCAGCACACTCCCTCACCTGTCCCACACTACCCGGTGAAGACTCCATCGCACTGGTAGCAATCGTCTGTATGGAATCGATAACGACAATATCGGGGTCGACATTACGAATATGCACAAATATATCTTCGAGCGATGTCTCGCACACGATATAACAGTCGGGAGCATTCCCGCCGATACGCTCGGCTCTCAATTTCAATTGCCTTGCACTTTCCTCTCCCGATACATATAATATCTTCTGTCCTTTTAGAGCAAGTACAGTTTGTAGGATCAACGTCGATTTACCGATACCGGGCTCACCGCCTATCAGCACCAATGATCCCCTCACAAGACCACCACCCAATACTCGGTTCAATTCACCATTTCCCAAATCGATTCGCGACTCTTCCGTAATCTGAATATCGTCTATCCGTTGCGGACGTACTTTACTCTGTTCCATCGTGCCGAACTCGCCCCGACCACCAGCCGCGGATTTCGTGCTCACGACCTCTTCCACATAGGTATTCCACTCGCCGCAAACGGGACAACGTCCTATCCACTTGGGCGACTCTGCCCCACAGTTATTGCAAAAGTAAACCGATTTTGTCTTTGCCATACTATTTATACTATTTGCCTCCTACGAAACTCAGCACATGTAATCGCTGCTGCAACCGCCACATTGAGTGACTCGGAAGTAGGCTGCCCGACCGGATAATTAGGAATATACAGCCGTTTCCCAATATAAGGTTCCAATTTGGCCGATATACCATTTCCCTCGTTCCCCATCACAATTACCCCCGATTTCGTCAAAGAGGTATGATAAATATCCTCCCCATCGAGAAATGTACCATACACGACCGACGAATCCACCTGAGAGAGAAAATCGGGCAACGACGTATAATAAACTTTTACCCGAGCCAATGCCCCCATAGTGGCTTGCACAACCTTAGGGTTATAAAGATCGGCGGTATCGGGAGAACAAACGATATGGCGAATACCGAACCAATCGGCCAAGCGAACGATAGTACCCAAATTGCCGGGATCTTGCACCGTATCCAAAGCCAACACCAACTCCTTTTTCAGAGTCTCGATATTTAAATGATATTCGGGTATGCGATATACAGCCAAAACATCGGGCGGCGTAACAAGCTGAGAGACTTTCGACATCTCTTGTTCATCGACTTCCTGTATCTTAGGCAACGATTCGTGAGCGTGCGAAACAATCCAAGACGGAGTAGCCAATATCAAATCACACTCGAAAACCGACAGTGTGTCTTCCACGAGTTTATTACCTTCGGCAATAAAACAGCCCTCCTCTCTCCGTCCTTTCTTTCGAGCTAACGATTGTATGCGTTTAATTTGATTTTTACTAAGCATTCTTATCCGGTAATTCGAAACTAAAACAAGATTTTTCTCCCGAGGTAACCCAAAGGCTCTCTTAGTTTCCCGCCCTCATAATCCATGCATTCGCAAAAAGAGGCTGCTCCTGTACCAAACGAGAATGGTATCGACGAGCTTCATCAAAATCATCGAACGATGCTACATAGAGTCGTGATTTACGTGCCGTCTCATAAATCTGTAAATCGGCAGAAACGCCCTGTCGGTGAAAACACTCGATTTGCTTCTCAGCCATCTGTTTTGACGGAAGCGAAGCCACTATAATATAGTAGGTATTTCTCGCTGTTTCGATATCGTGTATAGCGGTTTCCAAAACATTTTCTTCCCCCGCGGCAATCGTATCGGGCATTTCATCGATTCCCAAAACGGATTCAAAATCATTAACGACAGCTTCGTCGGTCGTAGTATCCGCCTGACCGAATAACTCGGCAGACAATAATCCGGCATAATTGGCAGTGGTATCGGGTGTATTGATTGGCTTAGAAAGCATTAATAAAAACACAATTATTGCCGCTGCTACTGCTGCCGCACGCACCGTACGACGATGAAACGATATATATACACGGTCACGAACTTTTTCGGCTTCAACCGTCGGTATCTCCCTCTCTTCCGCATCTTCCTCACGAGGAGTTATTTCCAATAGGGAGAAACCGAAGCGGGGATTCTCGATAGAATTATTTTCCTGTGGCTGAAAACACACGTTACCATCGACTAAGACCAATCGTCCCAACCGCCCGAAACCATAATCGCCACCTTGCTCCAAGTGTTTATAAACAGATTCGACCTCTTCGGCAATAGCCTCAACCGCCTCGTTCCAAGAAATAAAACCGGCACGCATAACCGAACGAACCAATAACCCGGAATCTCCCGTCGCAACGGATTCAAATGCGACTTTTCTCACAGGTGGGAGAAACGATGTACCGCCCGATTGTATCTTCGCTTCGTCACAGAGAACTGTAAAACGGCCCAAACCGGGTATAAAAACATCATCGTTATGCAACAATAAATACTCAATATGGCGTACCAATCCAATCATACAACAAAGGTATATATTTTCTTTTGCCGGTACAACAAAACGAATAAAAATCTCTCTTTATTCTTGTCCCTGAAAAATATAAAAAGGATTCTATTCCTCTTCCAATAAACGCTCGGCCTCTTTGGAATCATAACCAAGTTCCACGGCTCGTTTCAAATCGGCCTTCGCCGATTCTCTTTCATACCTCGCCAATTTGCCCAACGCCCTCAATACATATACTACCGGGTCATCGGGAGCCAACTCGATAGCCTTTTCTATGTCTTTATCGGCTTTGGCATATTGTCCGGCGAACAAATAGGCTTCCGCCCGCCCTACATAGAGTATCTCCTTTTCGGGATTTACCCGAATTACCTGCGAATAGACCTCTATGGCTTCGGGATAATAACCCATCACTTTCAACAACGAAGCAAAACCTATGCGACCGTTGGCACTCGCCGGATTCAATTTCAAGATTCGTTCAAAATCGGCACGGCTCGAAATCGTATCTCCCCGCTCCAATGCAATCAGTCCCCTGTGATACAGCGCATCTTCGTCGGTATCGTCGATTAACAGTATCTGGCTATAATCCTGATAGGCACGATCTATACTGTCTATTTCGGAAAAAAGAGCCGCCCGATTCCGCAACAAAGTGACCGAATGAGGTGTCATCAACAATCCATTCGTATAACTCCGAAGTGCAGCTTCATAATTACCTGCATAACGTTGTACCGTACCCAAATTGGACATAAGCAACGAATTTTGCCCATTCGCGGGCTCGGTTCGCAACGCACTTACCAATGCCGACTCTGCTCCCGCCCAATCTTTCGCCTTGATGCAACTATCGGCCCTCTCTACCCATTGATAATAGGACTGTGACAATACATAAAAGGGTAACCCTACCACACAAACGAGAACCAAAAAATTTTTCATATCCCATATTTTATATAACAAAGGTACGGGTTTAGACGTTACATTCACATATTAGATATGCAAAAACGAATCAAAAGCAACAGACATTCTAAATTTTTCTGTTAATTTTGCAAATGATGAGTAATCATAAATTTATATATAGTATTTTATTCAGCCATCGGATTATCCTCTTCTTAGGAATTGTCATTCTGTTTTCGGGATGCGCCAACGAAGATGAACCGGAACAAGGACCTGTAAACCGTACGGTACTGATTTATATGTTGTCGAACAACAACTTAGGATCGACATACCGTTTCGATACGCAAAATATCAACGACATGTTACAAGTCGCTGCATCGGGAGGTCTAAATGGAGGAAATCTCATTATTTACCGCGACGGATACGATACAAATCCCCAGCTTATACAGATTAAGAAAAACGAATCTGGTTCGGCTGAAAAAGCGATTATAAAGGAATACCCGGACCGTAACTCGGCTACCACGGAAGTCATGCGTTCGGTAATCGACGAAACGAAAGAACTATTTCCAGCGAAAGAATACGGATTGATACTTTGGTCTCACAGCACCGGCTGGGCTCCGGGAAACTCCTCGTTAGCTCTTTCACCGGCTCGACGGTACGAATTGCCCACACGCTCTTTCGGGCAAGACGGAAAAAATTATATGGAAATAGACGAACTAGCAGAAGCTATACCCGATAAACAATTCCACTTCATTCTCACGGACGTTTGTTTCATGGGTGGAATAGAATGTGCCTATCAATTACGAAACAAGACCGATTATTATATAGGATCGGCAGCCGAAGTTCTAGGAGCCGGAATGCCCTACTCGTTGACCATTCCAAAACTATTCGATTATCATCTCGATCTCAAAGATGTTTGCAATACAATCTATACTTATTACAATGCTCAAAGCGGAGCATATCGCACATCTACCGTGGGATTGGTGGACTGCCATAGATTGGAAGCATTAGCCGATAGTATCCATGAAATTTTCGAGGCTCATCGAAACGATGCCATGCCCGATATTTCCAATATCCAACATTTCGATCGTCAACCGCCATATATTTGTTTTGACTTACAAGATTTTCTATCGCAAATCGCTACTCCCGATGAAAATACAGGGTTGGAGCAAGCCCTCTCCCAAGCCATACTCTACCATGCGGCAACCCCTTCGGTCATGGGAGATGTCTCCATTTACAAACATTGCGGCCTGAGCTGCTACATTTTAGGAACAGGAAACACGACCCTCGACCGATATTATACGACCCTTGATTGGTACAAACGAGTCTATCCCGACAATAATTAAACTCTTAATTCTATTCATAATGTCAATTTTCAATTCTTTACAATCCTTACTGGCTCAAACGCCAGAAGTTCCGGCTCCGGAAGAGATCGCCCAAACGTGGCAACAAAAATTATCGGCACTTTCGTCTCTATCGTTCCAGCAATTCATGGAACAAGCCATCAGTGCCATATTACACGGAGCAGTAAAAATAGCTATCGCACTGGCTGTATTTTTTATCGGAAAGTGGATCATCAACCGTATCTATCATTTTATCTCCAAAGCATTCATACGCCGTAACGTCGAACTGTCCCTGCGGACCTTTCTACTCAGCTTGATACGCATCATCTTGATGCTTATTCTCATCGTTATCGTGATAGGAATACTCGGTATCAACACCAGTTCGTTTTTAGCCATATTCGCCTCTGCCGGACTTGCCATCGGTATGGCTTTGAGCGGTACGCTTCAAAACTTCGCAGGAGGGGTCATGATACTTCTGTTCAAACCCTATAAAGTCGGAGATTTTATCGAAGCGCAAGGTTATTCGGGAACCGTAAAGGAAATACAGATATTCAATACCATACTCAATACACCGGATAACAAAACGATTATCATACCCAACGGCGGATTATCGACAGGCAGCCTGAACAACTATTCCAAAGAGGGACGCCGACGTGTCGACTGGAAAATAGGCATCGCATACGGCGACGATTTCGATACGGCTCGCAAAGCCATTCTCGAACTGCTTGCAGCAGACAAACGAGTATTCGATGACCCGGCTCCGTTTGTAGTCCTAAGCAGTCTAGCCGATAGTGCGATCGAAATAACCGTACGAGTATGGACAGCTTCCGAGAATTACTGGGGAGTATTCTTCGACTTTAACGAACAAGTCTACAAACAGTTTGACAAATACGGGCTGCACTTCCCTTATCCGCAAGTAGATGTACACATGATACAAGACAATCAATAATCATCGTATCGAACGAGAAAGGGGCGAATAAATTTTTGCCCCTTTCTCGTTTTCTTATAAAACACGAACCCACGTATATAACAGTTTACCGATTCTTTATATATCCGTATCGTAAAACAGAGAAACAATGATAAGAGACGTAAAGCCACAAGATGCCACAGCAATCACGAAAATTTATAACGAATATATCACAAACAGCATAATTTCATTCGAAACCGAACCTTTAACCGAAGAAGATATGCTGTCACGTATCGTGCAAATATCGTCGAAATATCCCTATCTTGTCTATGAAACAGACGGCATAGTGGTCGGATACTGTTATGCCCATACATGGAAAGAAAGAGCTGCTTACCGATATACAGCAGAAACAACCGTTTATTTATCTCCCGCATACACAGGCAGAGGCATAGGAACTCTGCTCATGCAAAAATTAATCGAAGAGTGCCGTAACAAAAATTATCGCGCATTGATAGCTTGCATAACAGACGACAATATAGCCAGCAAGTCACTCCACATCAGACTCGGATTCAAACAAGTATCCCATTTCAAAAAAGTGGGACTAAAATTCGACCGATGGTTAGATGTCGTGGACTATGAATTATTACTAACGCCATAACACTATTTACACTCATTGTTTGAAGGAGGTTAAAAATTTGAAGATTTATAATTTTAATTCCTAAAAACGGCTCAACATTGAATGTCTTTTTATAACTTTACGGCAATAATAAGGTGTAAAAGGATTGTCTGTAAAAAATACATCTCCTTCTCACCGCGATAGCCTCATGAGGGTAAGGAATTTAAGGTAATCCTACCTCGTACACTTTCCCGGTTATATCGTCGAAAATATCTTTCTCGATTATATAATGAGGCATTAAGACAGATAAAAAATAAAAAACATATAAATGATAAGTAAATGGAATTACTTACCCCTTACATCAAACGAACAACAAATAGCCCGGACATTAGGGGACCGATATCCAAAGGTCCCTGCACTCTGTAAGCTACTCGCTCAACGAGGGGTTACTTCTGCCGCCGAAGCGGAGAAGTTTTTCAAGCCCCAGCTGTCCGATCTCCATGACCCGTTCTTAATGAGAGATATGGAAAAAGCTGTAGTTAGGCTTAATCGTGCATTAGGGAGTAAAGAAAAAATTATGATTTACGGAGACTACGACGTAGACGGGACGACTGCCGTATCTCTGGTATATAAGTTTTTACAAAACTATTATTCGGGACTCGACTACTATATCCCCGACCGTTATGAAGAGGGATACGGTATTTCCGACAAAAGTATCGACTATGCCGCCGAAAACGGTATCACGCTGTTCATCGCTCTCGACTGCGGCATCAAAGCCGTAGAAAAAATAGCTTACGCCAAAAGCAAAGGGATCGATTTTATCATCTGCGACCATCACATGCCCGATGACCAATTGCCTGATGCCGTAGCTATACTCAATCCCAAATTAGAAGGAGAAACCTATCCCTATAAACACTTGTCGGGGTGTGGCGTCGGCTACAAATTCATGCAAGGGTTTGCCATCAATAACGGTATCGACATAACTTCCGACCTGGAACCGCTGCTCGATCTCGTCGCCGTGAGCATAGCGTCAGACATCGTACCCATAACCGGAGAAAACCGAATCCTCGCCTATCACGGTCTTAAACGACTCAACTCCAATCCCAGCATGGGTTTAAGAGGTATATTGAAAGTATGCGGATTGAATAACAAAAATATTACAATCAGCGACATCGTATTCAAAATAGGGCCTCGCATCAATGCTTCGGGACGTATGCAATCGGGAAAAGAAGCGGTAGACCTGCTGGTCGCCAAAGACATGGCAGGAGCTTTGGAAAAAAGTCAAAATATCGACCAGTACAATGAGGATCGTAAAGAGCTCGATAAACGTATCACCGAAGAGGCGAGCAGAATATTGGAAGAACATATCGACATAAATCGAAGGAAATCGATTGTCATTTACAATAAAGACTGGCACAAAGGAATTATAGGTATCGTGGCCTCACGCCTGACGGAACTATATTATCGCCCGGCCGTCGTTCTTACCCTATCCGACGGACTGGCCACAGGGTCGGCTCGGTCGGTACAAGGATTCGATATTTATAAAGCCGTAGAATCTTGTCGAGACTTACTCGAAAATTTCGGAGGACATACCTATGCCGTGGGATTATCGATGAAAGAAGAACACATCAAGGAATTTACGGCTCGATTCGAGGAGCACGTTGCCCGGCACATCTTACCAGACCAGATGGAACCGCAAATCGACATAGATACAGAAATCAATTTCAATGAAATCACGCCCGATTTCTTTACTATGCTGAAACAATTTAATCCGTTCGGCCCGGGAAACCAAAAACCTATTTTCTGCACCCGGCGTGTAACCGATTACGGAACAAGCCGCCTTGTTGGAAAAAAGAACGAACACGTGAAATTGGAACTGGTGGATAGCAAATCGAAAAATATCATGAATGGAATCGCATTTAATATGAGCCAGCATTTCGAACATATCAAAGCCGGCAAACCATTCGATATTTGTTACACCATAGAGGAGAACACCCACAACAATGGTTCGATACAGTTATTTATCAAAGATATGCGCCCCTCGGAATAATACTATTTGACACAATATAACAGTAGGGAGAGATTTCTTGTAAATCTCTCCCTACTGTTTACCATTTACATTTTCAAAAACAAAATTACAAGACAGGATTGAATATAATCATATCTTTACCTTAACCGTTCTACCTGCATATTTAACAAGATAAATACCTCTCTCTTGTAACCGAATCTCCATACGCTCGCCAGTTGCCGGCAAAGTTTTTACCAATACTCCGTTTATATCATAAATCCAAACATACCCTTCGGTTATACCATCTATTATTATTCGGTCTTCTTTTCCCGATATTCTCACAGAATTTTGAATTTCTACAATCCCTGAAAAATCAGATTCTACAATCATAGGAAAATCTTTCCAAACATGCGCATTCCTATAAGCAGCCAATCGTCCTTTCGGAACATATAGTACACAATCCTTCTTATTTACATTATCAAAGCTACTAGAATCACAAACAGGTGGAACCTGTCCCAAACAATAGATTTGCACCAAAAACAAACAATTTTGGAAAGCACATTTATTAACTGAAACGATACTTTCAGGTAAAGTCACAGTTTCCACCCCCAAACAGCCTCCGAAAGCATTTTCTTCAATCGATGTCACTCTATACGTCTTTGAATAATCAACCACAGGTGGCCCAACAATCTCTCCACCCGGCCCAACAATAAAAATTCCATCTCCACCTTGAACCTCTTCGGGGATAACAATTTTCCCAATATACTCAGTCGCTCCCCTATCTACACCAACAGTCGCCTTAGACTCAGATGTAATTTTATAATAAATCTTCTCATGCTCAAAGTCATAAGCCTTTATGTTAAAAATAGTAGAGAAAAAGCAGCCGAATAATAAAATTCTCCGTATTTGATTCATCTTTCTAACTAAAAACACATATCATAATAACGGTCAAACTTTATTTTTATTATATATTGCTTTTTTTAGATATTGCAACCCTCTTTACTTTATACTAATCAAGAACTAAAAAAATTCAAAAAACGCCCCTCTGACCTTGAACGAATCGATAACAATCAGATTTATTTCGCTATTTCTACATCATAAAAGATAAAATTGTAATTTTGCGCCGAATCTGCAAAAGGAATGAACGAAATTATCCACGAAGTATTGCATAAATATTGGGGCTATTCCCAATTCCGTCCTATGCAGGAAGAGATTATCACCTCACTGCTCGACGGGCATGACACGTTGGGATTAATGCCGACAGGGGGAGGAAAATCCCTTACATTCCAAGTTCCCACCCTTAGCCGGGAAGGCATCTGTTTAGTAATTACCCCATTGGTCGCTTTGATGAAAGACCAAGTAGATAACCTACGCAGCCGAGGGATACGGGCAGCTTATCTGCACGCCGGTATGACGCGCCGTGAGATGATCGTCACTCTCGACAATTGCCTGTACGGACGCTATAAATTTCTGTACATTTCACCGGAACGTCTGGATACGGAATTATTCATCGCTCGTATTAAAGGATTGCCGGTTTCCTTTATCGTCGTGGACGAAGCTCACTGCATTTCTCAATGGGGATACGATTTCCGTCCGGCCTATTTGAAAATAGCAGACATACGTTATATTCTGCCCGAAGTCCCTATACTGGCACTCACAGCTACTGCTACCCCCAAAGTAGCCGAAGATATACAACGTAAACTATCCTTCCGCAACGGGCAAGTTTTCCGCACCGGTTTCTCACGTCCCAATCTTTCATACGTGGTAAGACAAGGAGAAGACAAGCTCCAACAACTGCTACGCATACTCAACCGTGTGCCGGGCAGCGCTATCGTGTATGTGAGGAATCGAAAACGGACGAAAGAAGTCGCCGAAGAATTGCGCAAAGCTGGTATATCGGCAGATTTTTTTCACGCTGGATTGAACTCGGAAGAAAAAGCCGATAAACAACAAAAATGGAAAGCAGACGAAATCCGGGTTATGGTTTCGACAAATGCCTTCGGCATGGGTATAGACAAACCAAACGTAAGGGTTGTCGTCCATATCGAAATGCCGAACGCCCCCGAAGAGTACTTTCAAGAAGCGGGACGAGCGGGGCGTGATGGAACCCGTTCCTATGCGGTATTGCTTTATGCCCGAAGAGATAAAGCCACGTTGCACAAAAGGTTGACCGAGGAATTTCCCGATAAGGAATTTATATTGAAAGTTTACGAACGCGTAGGCAATTTTCTCGAAATAGCATTAGGCTGTGGCATGGATTCGATTTACGAGTTTAACTTGAAACGCTTTTGCACCACATTCAAGTATGCTGCCACACCTGTACTCAACGCGCTGAAAATACTTACCATTTCGGGATATATCGAATTTATCGAGGAAACCGACTCTCTATCCCGGATCATGATTCTGGTACACAAGGACGAACTATACGAATTACGAGAAAGTGATCCCCAAACCGACCGTGTGCTGCAATGCCTATTGCGATCTTATACCGGACTGTTCGCCGACTACACATATATTCATGAAGATTTGTTGTGCCAACGGCTCGGCATGAACCAGCAGGAAGTGTATGAATCGCTGCTAAAACTGAACCGCATGCATGTACTGCATTATATTCCCCGGCGTCGCACCCCATACATCGTCTATACCCGGGAACGCATGGAGCCCCGCTATGTACAAATTACCCGCGAAGCCTATGACTACGGAGAGGAATTCAGGGAGCGAAGCGATAAGTCAGAGGGAAAGGATTTTCTGGACACATTGATGGAGGTTGGATTCTTTCAGAAGTACCAGGAAGAAATGGATAAAATCCCAAAGCGTGTGGTTCCCAAAGAAAAAGCAGATTATGAATGTGGCTATTGCGACAACTGTATCGAACGAAAAAAACGAGAGACCGTCTCAAAAAATACTCCGATACAAATTGCGAAAGAGATACAGCGACTGCTCGGAAATGGGGCAATCAGCCGAAACAAAATCGTGGAAAGCCTCCCCTATCCAGAGAACGAGGTTATCGAGAGCTTGCGCTTTTTACAGGACGAAGGATTCATTACCGCCTGCGAAGACGGTATTCACTATAAAAATAAATAACAGAAGGTATTCAGGTATTATCAAGATTAAGTAAAAATGATTAAAGGTTTTTGTTACATCATGCTTTTCTATGTATTAGGAGAGATGATGAGTCTGCTAATCGGGAAACTCATTCCCGGCAGCGTATGCGGCATGATATTGCTATTCATCGCGCTCACTTTAAAATGGATCCGTCCGCACGATGTAGATAAAGCAGCCTCGGCACTCACCCGCAATATGGCTCTGTTTTTCGTTCCCGCCAGCATAGGGCTAATGCACGAATATAAAATACTCATGAGCAATTGGGTAGTATTACTCACCGTATCGGTTGTGACAACATTGCTGGTAATCGTTGTCGTCGGAGTAACCGAAGAACAGCTCGACCGCAAATTATCCCATAAGAAAGGAGGTGAAAAAATATGAGTGAAATATTTTCTTCTACTCCCTTTATACTCCTATTGGTATTGGGAAGCTATTTAGCCGGCTGCAAATTGTACCGAAAAAAACACATAGCTCTGTTTCACCCTCTTCTAGTCGCTATGGTGCTTATCATAGCTCTCCTTTCATTACTGGACATTGACTATGACACGTTTTGCGCAGGTAGCAGTTTCATCAGCTTTCTTTTAGGACCCTCGGTCGTTGCACTGGGATATGCCCTTTACGAACAAATCGAGCAAATCAGAGGAAAAGAGATACCTGTACTTACTGCTGTCTTTGCCGGCGGTATCGTAGGTATAGTAAGTGTCATAGCTATTTGCAGAATCATGGGAGTAGACGAGGCTATCACCTCGTCACTGCAACCCAAATCGGTAACCATACCCATCGCTATCTCCTTGTCGGAACACTCGAATGGCATACCGTCGCTCACCGCAGTTATCGTATTTGGCTGCGGGCTTTTGGGTGGTATCGTCGGTCCTGCCATTCTCGACCGCTGCCACGTCAACAGCCGAGTAGCCAGAGGGCTTGCCTTAGGTTCGGCGGCACATGGGCTAGGAACGGCACGAGCCATCGAATTGGGAGCCGTCGAAGGGGCTATCAGTGGCTTGGCCATCGGGCTGATGGGAGTTATCACCTCTTTACTTATACCTCTCTTTGAAAGTATTATGCGCTAATAATCAAAGCATAAAATAAAAATATGACTTTATACCGATAAAATTAAGTATAATAATTTACAGATACCGCTTGCATATTCCAATAAAAGCCGTATCTTTGCAACGCTTTTACAAAAAGCAACAAGGTTAGATTCGCTAGCTCAGCTGGTA
>ENA-OOWN01002114-OOWN01002114.1-human-gut-metagenome-genome-assembly--contig:-NODE-2114-length-12884-cov-2.021903_pt1 | contig 12884 bp, 8 predicted proteins | sample MGYA00241406_ERZ501319 | MGnify/ENA primary metagenome ERZ501319 (study PRJEB25962, sample SAMEA2042734) | human gut metagenome | biome: human gut; feature: human-associated habitat; material: faeces... | reverse complement strand
ATATTGCAGGAAGTCGCCGCCGCCATTCATGGTCCGGGCAGTCTCATCGTATGTCATGTTTTCCCGGAGATAGTCAAAGATAACGGTACGGATGTCGCCAATGGTCCGGGCCTGGGTGTCCAGCTTCAGCTGCCGCTGGAGAACGGCCCAGCTGTCCTGGGTCATTTGCAGGTCCACAGCCCGCAGATAGTCGGCGTATGCCTGCTCCTTGGATAGATAGGTCTCGATGTTTTCTCGCCCCTGAGCGGTGGAGAGGTTCCGCTGGATCTGATACCAGTCCGGCACACTGCCTTTCAGATAAGACAGATTCTCTGCGGCGGGCAGGTCCGTGTCTCCGATGCGATCCGCTGCCAGCGTTTCACTGCCATAGACGGCGTAGGGGTAGTAGCCGTGGGCGGAACAGGCGGAGAGATTTCGTATAGTCATGGACAGCGGTGTGGCCGTCTCCGTATAGCCATCCGCCAGTGCAATTTGACTCTGGCCGTAGAAACCCGCCTCATGGAGCCAATAGAAAAGGTCCTCATATTGGGCGGTTTCTTCGGTATCGGCTGCTTTCCAGCCGGTGCCGGTGTAGGTGTCGTAGACCTGCCCACGCAGATACACCTTTTCCGGCTGCTCCATTGTGACTTCCAGCGCCGGGGTGTCGCTTTTATTCCAGACGGGTAAGTTCTTGAGGTTTCCTTCCGGCATGGAATTGGTATCGCTGTCGTAGTGCCGCTGGTGAAGCTGGGTTTGCATCGTCTCGACCATGTCTGTATTCAGCTTGTCTTGGCAGGACAGGCCAATCAGCAGACACAGCGCTGCACACAGGACCGGCAAAATCAGCTGCGCCGGAACGACTGCAAGGGCTTCTCCCTCTGCCGTGTGCTGCACCATCAGCAGCACCGTGCCAATAATCAGCAGCCCACCGCCGATGCCTATGGGAAACAAGCCCAGCAACAGGGCTGCATAACAGGGCAGCAGAATCGGCAAGGCCAGCAGCATCCGTCCGCTCCATGCGCTGCGGCTGAGAAGCAGCGACACCGCCAGTAGCAGAACCGTTACCGCCAGAGGCAGAAATTGGGCATCCGCTGCCGCAAGGTCCAGGTAGATCTTCCCGGTCTTTTTCGTCAGCAGGGTCAGGAAATCATTTGCCAGTGTTCCAAAACCGGGTAGGACAAACTTGTTCAGTGCCAAGCTCAGAAGAAGCAACACGCCGATGCCCGCTGGAACGAGCCAGTTCCCGATTCTGGTTTGGTATACTATCAGCAACGCCGCCTGCACCAAAATCGCAGCTGCTGTCATGGCCCACCATGGGTAGGGAACAGAGGGAAATGCAGCGGTTAAAAGCAAGCAGAAGCCCACCGTCAGAACGGCACAGACCACCCAAGCACCCCAGGGAAAGTGCAGCTTTTTCTGTGCCGTTTCGGTGACAATCCACTGGAGTCCGTTTTCATTTTTTCGCATGATGGGTTAAACCTCCAGTCGCTGCATGGCCTCGGAATAATTCTGCGGGGTAAAGGTGGTCGCACCGGGGTACTGTTCTTCGGTACAGAGGATGAAATGCACCCGCCCGTCCGTGAGTAGCTGTTCTTCCGGCGCTGTGCCGAAACAGAGAATTCGGCTGTAACCGTCAGTTTTGGGCAGGCGGCACTCAGCGCTACCCCTGGTCTTTACCAGAGCCGGGATAGCCTGCAAAAGCTGGTTTTCCTCTGAAATGTCCTGGACCTGCAGATCGTCCCGGTCCGTCCAGCACAGGGTATAGGGTACACCACTTTGCAGCAGTGTCATGCCTGCGGAGGACACGACCTCCGCCAGTGCGTCCATCTGCTGGGGGTTACCGCCGGTGCGCTTATCCCAGAATACCAAAAGGGAACGGCTCTCTGGCTGGCTGGCCTCTTTCAGAATCAGCTCATCTAACTTGGAGGACAGCTTCCAGTGAATTTGCCGGATGTCATCGCCGGGGCGATACTCCCGGAGCTGGTACACCTCGCTGCGGTCCTCACCCCGTCGATTGGAAGCGCCGTCGTCGGCATAGGCCGGTCGGGCGGTCATGTCCGCCTCCATTGGATACAGGTCCGGGAGGATGGTCAGACGGGCATCCGCTTTCACGAGGGCCTTCATGGGAAGCAGGCCCAGATAGTCCAGCAGGGTAAACCGGCTGATCTGCACATACACTCTGCCGCAGAAGCTGCTTTGCAGCAGGATGGTTTGGCTGCTTTCGCCCTTGGCTCCGATGCTGCCGGTCAGCGTCACTGTCTGATCTTCCTCAGTGAGATCATTGCGGATAGAGACCTGACAGCCATAGCGCATTACGGGCAGAAACGCTCCGTTGTGGATACGCACCCGACAGCTGACTGCCGTGCGTTTTGCCGCTGTGGCCGGGGTCAGAATGTCCGCCTGCAGGTGCCTGCGGACATAGAAATTAACCGCCCAGGAGGCCAGGGGCAGCAGGAGCAGCAAGCAGAGTCCGGCCAGCGCCCAGAAGGAGCCGCTTGTAAGAAGCAGCGCCGCCAACGCCAGCAGCAGGATCAGATAACACAGGGCGCTGCCTAAGATCGTTTTTCTCATTTGCTGGAAAATTCCCGGACATCCGGCTTCTGGACGGAGGTAAGTACATTTTGCAGGATCAGTGCCGCTGTATAGTCCTGGAGCCGCGCCTTGGAGTTGAGGATCAGACGGTGGACGCACACATCCGGGAACACGGCGCACACATCGTCAGGGATCACATAGTCCCGGCCCTCTAAGTAGGCGTTGGCCTTGGCCGCACGGGTCACAGCCAAAGCGCCACGGGGACTGACACCCAGGGTCACATAGGCGTTGGAGCGGGTCAGATCCACCAGCTCTGCAATATAGTCATAAATTCGGTCTGCCACATGGATATTGCTGACCTCTGCAATGAGCTTTTCCAGCTCGGCAGGGGAAGTCACTGTCTGGCAGGCAGAGAGTGGGTCCACATGATGGCGATCCTTCAGCAGTGCTGCCGTGCTGGCCCGATTGGGATAGCCCATGCTCAGTTGGAGCATGAAACGGTCCAGCTGGGATGCGGGCAGCATCTGCGTACCCGCAGAACCCACCGGGTTTTCCGTTGCCAGCACGATAAAGGGCTTCGGCAGGGGCCGGGTCACGCCGTCCACGGTGACCTGCAACTCCTCCATAGCCTCCAGCAGAGCGGATTGGGTCTTGCTGGAGGTACGGTTGATCTCGTCCGCCAGCAGCAGATTGGTCATAATGGCTCCGGACTGATATTTCAGCTTGCCGTCTGCCTTATCGAATACGGAAAACCCGATAATATCCGATGGCAGGGTGTCGGAGGTGAACTGGACACGCTTGGAGTCCAGACCTAGCGTTTTGGAAAATGCCTTGGCCAGCGTCGTCTTGCCTACGCCGGGGACATCCTCCAGCAGCACATGACCCTGTGCCAGGATGGCCAGCAGCACCTTGCGGACGATGTCCTCCTTGCCCAAAACGACCTTGTTGACCTCTGCCTGAATTTGATCTGTCAGCTTGTTCATACTTTTTTCCTCTTTCTGCCGATGATGTAGATCGCACCAGCGGCGATTACGACTACCGCACCGATCACGGCGCAGATGATGATTCCGTTTGTGCCGAATGCCTCACGGGGCGCTTGAGTGCCGTCAAAATGCAGCACCCACGGCTGCCCGGACCGCACACGCTGCACAGCCACTAAGGCCAGGACGGATTGGGCCGTTGCCAGGCCGTCGCCGGCCCCCTCCAGCACATGGCGGTAGGTGCCGTCCGCTTCTCGGAACTGGGAAAGGTCCGTCAGCAGGGTGTGCTCGCCCTTAACAAAACGGCTATCCGTCTCCGGGTCAATGCCCAGCGCACACAGGGCCAGGATGACCTGGGCGGTGCTTTCCGCGTTTTCATCGCCGTAGGCGATATACCCGCAAGTGTCCGTCAGCTGGCCGGAAAGATAGGAAAGTGCTGCGTCGATCTCGGTCTCCATCTGGTCCCGATAGGGAGCTAGGGCCTGCACCGCCATAGCGGTGATGTCCACATCCGATTTTCCGGGGATCAGGCCGAAGCCGCCGTCCGGCTCCTGAGCAACGGAAATGGCATTTACCATGTCCTCCCGGGAATACAGGGCGTCTGCCGGGACCTCTGTGTCCCCGGCATCCAAGGTCAGCAGCGCCCATATCCAGCCATTTAAGCCCTGAGCGCCCGGATCACGGGCATAGTTGTAAGTACCCTCTGCGATCAGGTCAATGGCCGAGCCGTCGGGCTTCGCGCCGAAGTTGGTGGGGTTGCCCCCCAGTGCCAGCACCGTTAAAGAAATCCGGTGGTATTCCGTGGCCTTGTTGCGGTCCAGGCATCCGTTTTTGGCGTATGCGTCCTCCACATGGGCCTTCAGTTCCGCCAAATAGTCGGAATAGCTCTCCCTTGTGCCGGACAGTGCCATAGCTATGGCCAGCCAGTCACAGACGGAATCGCCTGCAGGAAACAGCTCCCGGTCCTTCAGCAATTCGCCCTTCTTGCCGCCCAGAGCGGACATTCCCTCCGCACTCTGTGCGATCTGTTTTTCCAAAGAGGGCTGCGCTTCCGCAAAGACCACCGTTGGGAGCAGAAGCAGCACGCAAAGAAGTGCCGCTAATATTCGTGTTGCTCTTTTCATGCTGCTGCCTCCCAGGTTCTATGGAATTTGTTTTGATAAGGGGTAAGGCCCGATTCCCGCTGCAGGAGCAGGGCGGGGGCCGCCTGTGCGGCGGTGGGGGATGGCTCCGTACCGCCGGTGGCCGGGAGAATATCTGTTTTCTCCTCATGGCACTTGGAGCAGCGATAGTGGATGTAACCATCCTCTGTTTCGGTGGGTTCCAAACGGTCCGTCTCCACGAAGTCGTGGCCCAGGGCTTGGTAGCCGCCGTTGATCCACAGGCCGCAGTAGCTGCTCAGTGAACCGTAGCCGCCTCCGGTGGAATCGTAGCCGCCGATGTCCTTGCCGTAGGACAGGGTGAAGCGCACATAAATGGTAATGCCGTTGCGGACCTTGTAGCCACTCATGCCGGTACCCTCATACAGGGTGCCGTTGATGGAGTACATCCAGCCCGAGCCTTGGGTATAGTCAAACTCCCCGATGCTGTCCCGGTCATAGTTGTCATTGGTGGTGATGCCGTCCCGCAGGATCAGCTCCCAAAGATGCTCTGGGACATTGGCACGGTAGGCAATGTCGCCCCGGCTAATCCGGCGCAGATAGAAGTTCATAGTGGTGGACCCCTGGTAATCCGGCTCATAACCGCGCTCCTGCAGGAAGCGCAGCAGCACGGATGCCGCCGTTTCGCCCTCCACGATGTCCAGCGTACCGGTATCCAGAATGCCCAGGCCGATGGTGGTCGCATCCAGCACCACATCCACCGAGCCTGCCGGGTCGCCCTCACTGATCTGGTGATAGGTGACGGTGTAGACCTTCATGGTGGAGTTTCCGTTACCATCCCAGGCCAGCACCCGGACGATGTGGGTTTCTTCATCGCCCAACTGAGGGGGATCGAAATACAACTCGTAGGTGGGTTGAGAATCGCCGTAGCTCTTTTCCACGGTTTTGCCGTCCAGCGTGACCCGAATTTGATTGGAATAGATCACACCGGCTCCCAGCTCTGCGTCGGCACGGGCAATCACCGTCAAGGGGAAGGTTTGGGAGCTCATGTCCAGGCTGGCCCCGTCCAGATTGGTAACGATGGAGGGTGGATAGTCCCCCACCGTCGGGTGGGTATCGTCCGCAAGATTCGCGTAATAGCCCACCCGGTACTGAACAAGTCCCAGAAAGGTCTCCCCATCATAAAGAGACAGCACAAAGAGGTTATCTGCGTTGAAATCCAGCTGTGCCTCGTAGTCCTGGTTATTCTGAGAAGTAAGCAGCAATCCGTTTCCGGAATTGGTCTCATTTTTCAGCCGGACACGGATATGCAGATCGCCCTTACCCAGGGGATAGGCCACAAAGGTCAGCTTGCTGTCGGGCAGCTCTGCCTTGGTAAGCTGCTGGGTTTTCAGTGTCGTATAAATGCGGGGGGTATCATCCTCCTCACCGCCGCTGCCGTGGTCACCGCTGCCGCCGTGGTCCCCGTCGTCTCCGCCGGTGCCATCACCATGGTCACCGGAATCCTCGGAGCCGCCTTTGTTATCGTCTGACTTGGAGCCGCCCTGGTCGCCCTTGCCGGGGTTATCCGTGGGGTCTGTGGGGCCCGATGGATCCGGCTTGGTGTCATCGGGTTTCTGCGTGTCATCAGGTTTCTGCGGCTCATCAGGTTTCTGCGGCTCTGATGGGTCCTGGGCAGTATCCGTATTCTCTGTATTATCCTTGCCGGAGCTTTGTCCGCCAGTGCTGCCGGAGCCTTGCAGCGACTCTGCCTGGAGCCGATCCGGCTGAGTGCTGATGGGATTCTCCGGCCTTGTCCGACCGGAGGAAAGAAGTGAGAGGCTGATCCCTGCCACCAGCACAATGACCAGCAAAATACTCACGGCGCTATATAGGCCGCTATGTTTTTTCATACGGGTATCCTCCAAATGCTTATTTTGGATTCTTACCATCGACTCCTAAAGCAGGAGGCAATGGTAAAGCCCCAAAATATGGCGAATTGCCTCCCCTCCCAAAAGGGAGGGGAAGCTATGGATTCGCCTTGGTTTACTTGGAATTTTTGACGACCGCAACGGCGTCGGTGGAGTTGACGACCTTATCTTTGGTCACATCCGCGCGCAGAAACTTCCGCACAGAGACTTTTTCGAAGTCGGTGTACTTGCCGCTGTAGATGTCATAAGTAAGTTGAGCATCGTTGATGTCCACAACATTCGTCTCGTTGACATCATAGCTCTGCGTCACTTCCTCGGCAGTGGCGCTGGCCTGCATAATATTGGCCTCAGCCATAGCCTTGTCGAATGCCTCTCCCTTGTCCACGATCACCAACCAGCTGTAAACATTCTCGCCGTAAGCGGTAGTCTTATACATGACATTATCGCCGTAGGCAAACGCCTTGCCCTCTTCGGGGGTGCCGGTCACGGTTACCAGGAACACGGTCTTGTTATCCATCTCTACATACTCGGAAACAGCTACCTCCATGGTCAGAGTGGATTTCTTCTCGATGGTGATGACCAGATCGCCGGTGACATTGGCAATGGTGTAGGTGTTGTTAGCACCCTCGGTGACAGTCACATCCTTGCCGCCCATAGTGGCAGTGATGGTGTACTCAAAGTTCTCCTGCTTGGCCACGGTGAAGGTGTAGTTAGCCTTTTCCTGAACGGTGCTTTCACCGGTAGCCTCACCTGCGCCGTTGCCTGCAAAGCTGACCTGGTAGGTTTCCAGCGGCTTGACCTGTTTGTTACTGTTGATGACGATGTCGCCGGTCACATCCGCACCGGGGATGGTGTAGGTGGTGGTGCCGTCGTCATTTTTCTGGGCCGCAAAGCCGGTGTACGCCTTGCCGCCGATGGTCACGGCCATGTTATAGGTGTAGCCAGCCGCAGGAGTCAGCTTGAAGGTGTAGTCCTTCATGTAGGTAGCAGTCGCTTCACCGGTGGTATTATCGCCCAGGGTGACATTAAAGGTCTTGGCGGTCTTTTCGCTGGTGACAATAACATTGCCGTTGACATTGGGGACCGTGTAGGTGCCATCGGCGCCAATGGTGGGGGTGACTTCCTCGCCGCCCACGGTGACGGTCACGGTGTAGTCATAGTTGGGATCCTTGGGGACGAAGGTCAGTTTGCCGCCTGCTTCGATCACGGAGCCTGTTGCATCGGTACGAGTGAAGTCGTCCGGCAGAGTCACGGTGTAGCCGCTGACGGTCACGGTGGTCTTATCGGTCAGAACAATGGCGACGGCGGCATCCTGATTAAAGGCATGGGTGCTGTTATCCACATAGGCATAAAGATTCGTTTTAAGGTCAGTTAAATCTATTTTCACCTCAGTTGATCCTTGTCCCACAGCGGTGAAGGACAGCCGCAGCGCTTCGCCCAGGTTGGCGGGCTCGCCATAACGGGTTATGTTGATAGCGCCGGAAGACACAAATGCGCGATAGCCTTCTTCAGAAACGCTCTCCATGTTCGGCTTCAGTACAGTGTTGTCATAAGTGACTCTTATGTCATATGCATTGTAGGTGGTCTCGCCGTTGTTACTGCCAATATACACAGGGATCTCCACAATTTGACCGGAGGCGACCGTTACATCGCTGCCCATGGATACGGTGTAGCCCTTGGCTTCAGGGGTTTCAACAGGGATGGTCAACTCACCGCCGACCACATTATGAGCAACATCAATAAGATTATCTCCTTGCTTGGGATCATATGTTTTTAACGTATCAATCTGCAGCGTGAACTTGGAGTTAGTAGTATCTGCCCCCTCCTTTGCCGTGAAAACAAATGTGGCTAAATCGCCAGCTTTCCAGATCTTGTGGTTCTCCGCATCGGCATCCCAGGAGGTAAGCAGGTAAGTAAGTCCCACAAAGCCCTTCGAATTTGCTACGTCTACTTTTGTAAAAGCAAATTCAACAGACTCTGATACGCCAGTTCTTTTAGAAAGTGTATAGGCGGATGTGTCAAAGTTGATCTTCATACCTGCGCCATCGATCGCTGTGTCCTTATCCAGGCTCAACGTCAGCGTCACAGTCTCACCGGGGGCGACAGAGGTTTTATCTGCGCTCATAGTGATGGTCGGCTCGTCTGCTGCAAAGACGGCAGGTACCAGGCTCAGCACCATCGCCAATGTCAGCAGAATAGAAACTATTTTTTTCATGTGTTCTCAATTCCTCCTATCAAGATTTTTTCTCAGCAGGGAATTCCGTAATATTTCCCAGATAGAACTGGCAAATCATCAAGGCATCCGAAACATCTACTGCACCGTCTCCGTTCACATCGGCAGCTGCATTCTGCGCATCCGTCGGTGCTACATTGCCCAGATAAATCTGGCAGATCAGCAGTGCATCCGAAACATCAATGGTATTGTCTCCGTTCACATCCCCATATGTCACATCCGGCTTTATGTCTGCCTTTGCATACTCAAAGGTGAACAGGGCGACGGGCCTAAAATTATTAGTGCTGCTGGATTCCAGTGTGACCGCCATGGCTGTTCCGTCCGCATTGCGGATATAACGGGTGACGGGGGTGGTAACGGTCTGGGTTCCGTCACTGTTGGCCTTGTAGCTGTTTTCCAAAGTAACGGAGCGGATGGTTGCCGAGGACACCACATCCACGGCAAGGTCCGTTTCATAGCCGTATGCAGTAGCGTCTGCGTGGTAAATATCCACGCCCTCGTTGTAGGTAATGTCAACGCTCTCCGTTCCCTCCGGAACGATCACATGGTACTTGGGAATCTCCTCGTAGACATTTTTGAACTCCTCGTTGTCCTCGCTGCCCAGGGTAACGATGCCCTCATAGGAAATGTTCTTTGCATTCAGCTTCGTGCCGTTGACAGAGATGGACTGGAAGGGGCGCTCCAACTCAGCGGTAGCAGATACATTCAAGATGGCTGTGGCCGGTGCGATCTTGGCATAGTCCGTGCCGCCAGAATCATCCGTGGCAATCTTTCGGTTGGGATCCATGCCTACAAGGTAGTAGGTGCCCTCCTCTGTGGGGGCGGTGAAGGAGAAAGTGCTCTTTCCGTCAGCCGCTTCCTTGTACTGATCGATTTGCTCCCACTTGTCGTTATACAGGAACACATCCAGGTTCGAGAAGGGATAGAAGTCGCTGCCCTCGAAGGTGGTACCGTAGGCCTGGGTATTCACTGTCATCTGTGTGCCGGGACGGACGCTGTATTCGTCCTGGTCGAAGCAGGTAAACGCGCCGCCGCTGCTCCAAAAGCTCCAGTTGCTATACATGGACACATCCCAGGTATCTCCGTCCGACAGCACGATATAGTCGGAGGTGGAGCCCCAGCCGGGGCTCATGTAGGGGTAGCAGTGGTTCCTGTAATACATCAAGTTCTCGTCATGGCCCCAAAAATTTGCCATGTAGAGGCTGGTGGGAGAGCCGGTGATCTTTAGAGCGGCCAGCGTGTCTGCTGTATAGGCAGGTTCTTCATCCATGTAAAGGACATCATTCTTTAGGATAAAATTCTCCAAAGCACCGCGGTCGTACTTGCCCTTGCAGCATTCCTCCTCCGGCAGGCCGATGAAGTAGCGCTCCAGCAGGTAGAGATACAGGTGCAGGCCGGTGGGCCGTTCCACGATGTTCTCGTCGATGTACTCGCCCTCGCCGTTTGCCGTGTGGTAACGGTAGAATTCGGCCATGTCGTACCGGCTCAGGTCGAAGTAGGGGACGGTGATGGCCTTATGGCAGAGAACCGTGCCATCCGCGCCCTTGAGCGGTACACCGTCGTTAGAGATGGTCACATATACGGTGACTTCCTTGGCGGGGGTCTCATCGTAGTTATACTGTGCGTCTAATCCGTGGGGAGCTTCCTTGACCGTGATGGTAAAGGTCGCTGTAAGCTCTTTGCCGTCCGAGCAGGTCGCCTTGACCTTTGGCTCATAGGTGCCGGGGTCTTTCTCTGATACATAGAGCACGCCATCCTTGACCTTGGTCTGAACGCTGAACTGGTCTGCGTTGGTCAATTTATAGGTCAGCGAGTGGCCGTCCGTATCTTCAAAGACATCTGCCAGCTTGATCTCCAGCAGGCTGCCGGCCACCACCTCACCGGTGGTGACGGCATTCGCCTTCACGGAAACGCAGGAATCCGCAGCCAGCGCCGGTATGACGCCGAATACGCCTGCCGACAGAACCAAAGTCAGTGCCAGCAGCAGAGATAGTATGCGTTTTCTCATATTTGTTTACCTCATTTATGCGTAGGTTACATCCAGCGCGCGTAGAGCGTCATGTTGCTGCGCACCGGGTCTCTCTGTGTATCCCAGGGCTTGGTGAGCGCCTGATCTGCATACCAGCCGCCGAACACGGCACCGGGCTTCGTGGGCGTCATGACTTCGCCGATGACGCCGCCTCGCTTCACGGAAACGGTCTCCAGCTCTGTGCCGCCGTTTGTCTCAAATCGGACCTTCTTCTTGCCCAGCAGGGCCAGCGAAGCCGCTAAATTGATAGCTGTCGTGGTCTTGCCCACGCCGCCTTTCTGATTGGCCAATGCGATGACCTTTGCCATGTTTGCTGATTTTAACGGGTTATAATCGGCCAAAAATACGAATTTTATCGGGAAAAACCATAACGATACCCGAAAAATGCCTATCTTCGAAGCGTAAAACAGGTCTTTATACCGAAGATAAAACATAGAAGCTATGGTACATACCGATTCCACGACTCCGTCCGATGTCCGTCCGCAAGCTCCTGTTGGGGATACTCCCGGAACATCCGATCGGGGACAAACGCCGCAACCGGCTCATAAATATCGATTTCCGACCCTTATCGACCTGTTGGCTCTGGTAGGAATCTGGTATTTGCTACAATTCGTCGGACTGCTTGCCGCCCGTCTCGCCGGGTTCGATTTTCCGGACTGGGACTTGTTGCGCGGCAACGTCGCTCCGACGCCCGAACAACAGGACGCTCTGGCGCGTTTTACGGCTTTCACCTACCTGGTGACGATGGGACTGATGATTCTTTTCACGCTGTTCTATCGCCGCTTGCGGCACGGAACGCGCAAGACGCTGCGCTTTTCGGCGCGGGACCTCAATCCGGTTCTGCTGCTTTGGGGACTGGTGATGATGCTGGCTGCCGGTATCGTCATCGAACCGGTGGTGGAGCTGCTTCCGATGCCTTCGTCCGCAGTTTACGGCCGGGGCTTCTGGGCGATCATTACGCTGGTGGTTATGGCTCCTCTGTTGGAGGAGTTCCTCTGTCGGGGCATCATTCTCGAGTCGGTGCGGGCCAAGTACGGCGTCGTAGCGGCTTTGTTCCTCTCGTCGGCGTTCTTCGCCGTGTTGCACGGACATCCGGCGCTGGCGGTCAATGCTTTCGTGATGGGCCTGATCCTGGGTTTCATCTACATCGAGACCAATTCGATCTTTTCGGTCGTTCTGCTCCATGCCATGAACAACGGCGCGGCTTTCCTGTTGATTATGGTCGGACTGGACGGGGCCACGATACGTTCGGTTATCGGCAGCGATACACTTTATACGATCGTTTACGTCGTTGCGCTCGTGCTTTTCGCCGCATCGGGCTATATGATCTACCGTTTGCTGGCCCGGGTGAAAAAGTTGGATAAAAATACGATCCGGTAACCTGTTGTGACGGTCGGGGGCTATTTTGCGGCGTACCGCAGGAGCGGGATCGTCGGCGGGTATCATGCAGAAGTATTGTCTGTGCCGGTTTTCCCCGGATTATCTGCACCGGAGCATCCGGTTTTTTCGATACGATAAATTAGGGCGTAATGTAATATTCGGGATGCACGGTACGTTAGGTTCGGGTAAAAAGTATCTTTTTTAGACGATAGGATGCGCCTCGGCTTAACTCAAATAAATTTGGTTAGGCTCTCGGCTTTCATTATCTTTGTCCCTTGTAGTTATGAGTTTTTGTGCCAAAATAGGAGCTGTTCTGCTGCTCGTACTTGCGGTAGGGTGCCAGGAAGTGCCCCGCTATTGGGGCGGAGGTCGGGTCGTGTTGGCCGAGGCTGCCGGTAGAAAATTGTACGCGCGAGAGGTTAAGGCTGCGATTCCGAAGGGAGTGGTCGGCGAGGACAGCGTGGCTTTCGTAAACCGTTATGTCGAAAAGTGGGTGCACAAACAGCTTAAATTGCACGAGGCCGAAGAACTTTTCTCCGATGCCGAGCAGGACATCGATTCGCTGGTCGAGGAGTACCGCCAGGCGTTGCTGATCCGCCAGCTGGACCAGCATTACGTCGACCGTTCGATCGACACGGTGTTCACCGCCGACGAGATTGCGGCCTATTACAACGCTCACAAGGCCGATTTCAAACTCGACCGCACGATCGTCAAGGGGCGCATCGTCCGTTTCGGCGAGGG
>ENA-OOWN01002113-OOWN01002113.1-human-gut-metagenome-genome-assembly--contig:-NODE-2113-length-12893-cov-2.972737_pt1 | contig 12893 bp, 8 predicted proteins | sample MGYA00241406_ERZ501319 | MGnify/ENA primary metagenome ERZ501319 (study PRJEB25962, sample SAMEA2042734) | human gut metagenome | biome: human gut; feature: human-associated habitat; material: faeces... | reverse complement strand
TCAAGCCAACACTTCCCCCTCCGCTGCCGACGATGAAGACAACCGCCGCCGGTTCATGCAGATGGAAGATGCCCTGCTCACCGACCTGCCCTTCCTAAACCCCGACTTCAACCGCGAAGACCTGATGAAGATAACGGCCTTGAGCAAGAACCGCCTCAACCCGTTCCTGCGCGAATATGCCGGTGCCGACGGCTTCAGCGACTACATCAACCGCCTGCGCGTGGAGCACTCCATATCGATGCTGAAAGACAACAGAATGTATTCCATAGATGCCATAGCCACCGCTTCGGGCTTCAAGAGCCGCAACACCTACTATGTGGCGTTCAACAAACTGCTTGGCATGACACCCGTGCAGTACCGGGAGACTTTGCCGGACAAGTCCGCAGAACCATGCACAGAGCCTATAGTTTAACAGATTGCAGGCCGTCAGTTACAAGAACTATTCGTATATTTGTGCGTTGCAAGTAATATATAAGAAAGTTACAGGTAATATATAAGAAAAGTGATATATAAGAAAGGAGAACCGGAAATATGGAACCCATACAGAGCAACAAAATCTACCCCATCGGCATACAGAACTTCGAGAAGATGCGCAAAGGCGGCTATTTCTACGTCGACAAGACCGCCCTTGTCTACCGGCTGGTAAAGACGGGCAGCTACTACTTCCTAAGCCGCCCCCGGCGCTTCGGCAAGAGCCTGCTCATCTCCACCCTCGAAGCCTACTTCCAGGGAAAGAAGGAACTCTTTGAAGGGCTGGCGATGGAGAAGCTGGAGAAAGACTGGATAAAACGCCCCGTGCTGCACATCGACCTGAATATAGGGAAGTATGACACCCCGGACAGCTTGGACAAACAGCTGGAAAAAGCTGTGACAGAATGGGAACAGCTTTATGGCACGGGAATGGCGGAAAGCACGCTTGCCCTTCGCTTCGCCGGAGTGGTCAGGCGTGCCTGCGAGCAGACGGGGCAACGTGTGGCCATCCTCATCGACGAATACGACAAGCCCATGCTGCAAGCCATCGGCAACAAAGCGCTGCAGAACGAGTTCCGCAACACCTTGAAACCCTTCTACGGCGTACTGAAAACCATGGACGGATGCATCCAGTTTGCCCTGCTGACGGGGGTCACCAAGTTCGGCAAGGTCAGCGTGTTCAGCGACCTCAACAACCTGAACGACATCTCCATGGACCGGCGATACCTTGCCCTTTGCGGTGTCACCGACGAAGAGCTGCGCCAAGAATTCGCCCCAAGCATCCGGCTGCTGGCGCAGGCGCAAAACATGACCTACGAGGAAACCTGCCAACGCTTGCAGAAAGATTACGACGGTTACCACTTCACACACAACTCCATCGGAATCTACAACCCTTTCAGCCTGCTCAACACCTTCGACAAGCAGGAGTTCGGCAGCTATTGGTTCGAGACGGGCACCCCCACCTATCTGGTGGAACTGCTGAAACGCAACCACTACAACCTGGAGGAGATGGCCCATGCAGAAACCTACGCCGACGTGCTGAACAGCATCTATGGCGACGAAGACCCACTGCCCGTCATCTTCCAAAGCGGATACCTCACGATCAAGGATTACGAGCCGGAATTCAAGATCTATCGCTTAGGTTTCCCGAACCAAGAGGTAGAGGAGGGTTTCATGAAATACTTACTGCCGTTCTATACGAACATTCAAGCCTCGAAGTCTCCTTTCGAGATAGGCCGCTTTGTGAGAGAGGTACGGGCAGGAGACTACGATGCCTTCTTCCACCGCCTACAAAGCTTCTTCGCCGATACCTCTTACGAGGCGATTATTGGCCGGAACCCGGAACGGGACACGGAGCTGCATTACCGCAACGTGCTCTTCATCGTCTTCAAGCTGGTCGGACTGTACACGCAAGTGGAATACCACACCTCGAACGGACGCATCGACCTCGTCCTACAAACCGACCGCTACGTCTATATCATGGAGTTCAAGCTGAACGGAACCGCAGAGGAGGCTCTGCGGCAGATCGAGGAGAAAGGTTATGCCCTACCCTTCGCCGCTGATAAACGGCAAGTGATCAAGATCGGCGCGAACTTCTCCTCAGAGACCCGGAATATAGAACGATGGCTGGTAGGATAAAAAAGCCTGTTTTATCCATATATACTTACTTTGCGGATGAAGTATATATCCTATGCCCGGAGAAGATATACTTCAAGTGGCATCTAAGTATATCTTCTCCCTCAAAAAGGCTTCTCTAGTGAATAACTGATCACTTCCCAAGCCGTTAACTGACGGCTACCCCTACTCGTTAGTTATTCACTTGACAAGCCGTTAGTTATTCACTTGTCAAGCCATAAGCGGATGACTTGCTTCTAGCGTAACCATCTGTTATTCAAGATATTTGTAATGGAAATAAAAATAGATCCAAAAAGTCGGGATTTCCAGCCAAGATATTCTCGTCTTTTTGTATTATTTTTACCCTCAACAAATAACACACAAATGAAGAAAAACATTGTTTTCCTGTTAATTCTAATACCTATTATATGGATCTCTTGCGACGGAATGGGCCATCAAACCATAGACTTCCGAAAAATAGAGAACCTTATGCCCCAACATCCGGATAGCGCCTTAATGCTCCTTGAACAAATAGAGAACAAAGAAAACCTATCCCGAAAAGATAAGGCACATTATTATTTGCTGTTAACAGAAACACAAGACAAGACTTTTGTTAAGCATGAAACCGACTCGCTGATCACGATCGCGACGGATTATTATGAGGAAACAGACGATCTGGAACGAAAAGCGAAAGCTTGGTATTACAAAGGACTGATAAATAATGACCTCGATCAACCAATGAAAGCACAAGAATGTTTTTTAAAGGCTTTGCGAGATGAAAAGCAAGTGAAAGACTATGCATTGCTAGGACGAATCAATAATCAGATAGGGATGCTCTACACTTATCAACATGTATATGAAAGAGCAATTCCTTATTTGAAACAAGCCAATAATTGTTTCGAAATGATTCGTGATACGATAGGACAGGCCTACGTGTTAAGAGACCTAGGAAGAGCATATACCGTAACTCAACAACTCATCGATGCAATAGAGGTTTACCGTGAGGCATTACCTTATGCCCCTGCTATGGGTAACGGAACTATTCCCAATGAATTAGCCAATATTTATTTAGAAAAGGGAGAGTATGAGGTAGCCGCAAAATATATAGATCAGGCCTTACGGCTTTTTCGAACAGAGGAGTCACGTTTTCCGACCCATTTGGTGCTAGGCAAATACTATTTAGAGACAGCGCAAATCGATTCCTCGGAATATTATCTGCAAAAGGCATTAAGCAGCCCTTCTTTACAAACTCATGCGGGAGCATTGAAATATCTGTCATATGTAAAAGAAAAACAATCCGCATGGATAGAGAGTATCACTTTAAATAAAAGATATGAAGCGTGCAGAGACTCTATCGATAGAATCGTGGAAACAGAGTCAATCCGGAGAATGGATTATTTTTACAACTATCAGAAAATTCAAGAAGCACTATACCAGTCTCAAATAAAAGTAATGAAAAAAGATAAGGAACGCTATCTGTATGCTTTGATTATCTGTGCATGTGTTTTTATAAGCTTAGGGATTTATTCTTATTGGCGAAGAAGAGAGAAAGAAATAAAAAACCAAAAAGAGATATTGGAGCAGACTATCGAGAAACAACGTCAAAACAATCTCCGGATAAAAGAAGAAAACAGACAACAGATTGAGAAATTGCAAGAACAACTAATAGCCATGGAAAAAGAGCGACAAGAAGGATGGGAAGGTCAACAGCTCTTGCAAGAGAAGAGAGTACTGGAAATTCATAATGAAAGTATAGATGCTGATGAAAAGAGACAATCTTTACGGATTGCTCAAATGGAAGACTCTGATATTTATAAAAAAATCCATACGGAAGACTGTGTAAAACTAACCGATGATGAATGGAGAGCATTAGAAAAACTATTAGATCAAACCTTCAATAACTTTACGGCACGATTAAAGAAGAGCTATCCGAAGATCTCCTATAAGGAAATACAGGTTTGTTACTTGACAAAGATAAAACTTAGCTCTACAAAGATGACAAAGATATTGCGATACAATAGCTCGCCACTCCGTTCTCGTCTCTATAAAAAAATCTTTAAGAAAACTGGAAGCGTTCAGGATTTTAATTCGTTTATCGCTGGTTTTTAACTCTATACAAATCAGAACAGGTCCAGAACAAAAATATGTTCTGAACTTTGTTCTGGATTTCTTACCTTACCTTCATTAAACTTTTTAAATTGCAAAAAATTTAAACCATAAGATATCATGAATAAGCATTTGTTGACCTTATTAATTATCTGCTTAGGTATATTTTTACCTCAAGTAGTATTGGGAGATACCGTTCCAACCGAAGGAACATGGGGTAAAGAAAGATATCGTTCGATAATCCCCAATCCTCCAACGGTATCAATCGACGGAAATTTATTGAGCATACATTTTATAGATGCTCTGGATGATTTGACTGTCCAAGTTGTAAATGAGCAAGGAGCTATCCTATATAACGAAGTAGTCTCCGGCGAAGCAGGTGAATGTGTATCCATCTCTTTAGATCAGGCTGGCACAGGATGCTTTTATCTAGTGTTAGAACATCGCCTAGGGCAGCTTACGGGAGATTTCATCATACAAAATAATTAGGTATTATTCTTTATCATATGCAAGCTTCAGGATTAAACAGTATTATATAGTTGATCCATCACTATCGTGATAATCACTGTACAGTGCCCCCAATGATACGTTTTTCCTGGATGCTTGCATTGAATTATGTTATTAGGAACTCTAAGTGTAACCTTACAGAAATACTAAGTTTGTCATTAATCAAGAACTAATACATATTATGATAATCTACGACCCCAAAATAGCGATTCTCCTTATAGCCTTTAATCGATCAAATATAAAGCAAGTATTTGATCGTATCAAAGTGGTGAAACCAAGAAGACTATATATAGCAGTAGATGAATCAACTAATGACACACAGTGTAAAATATGTAAGGAAACAACGTCCATTGTTTCCCACATTGATTGGGAATGCCAAGTATTTAAACTATATCAGGAAAAAAATCAAGGATACGACAAACACTGTTTTCATTCGATTTCTTGGTTCTTCGAGCAAGAGCCCGAAGGAATCATACTAGAAGATGACTGTGTACCCTCTCTTTCATTCTTTGGTTATTGTACGACATTACTGAAAAAATTCAGAAACGACGAACGCATCGGACATATATCCGGAAGTAATTATCAATTCGGTAAAAACAGGGGAGACGGAACTTACTATTATTCTAACCTAACCCACGTATCCGGATGGGCTGGTTGGAGACGAGTTTGGCAAGAGCACTGCCTTAACGAAAACAAGTACGATCTTTTTAACCAACTGGATTACTTATCAAATTTACCTTCTCACGCTCCATTTCAATATCGCTGGAACAGGTTCTTTAATATAGTGAATCACAGTAATGAACATTTTTGGGAGGTAAAATACGCATACACGAACCTTATCAATAATCGATTATCGATCATTCCAAACAAAAATTTAATAACAAAGATCGCATATTATGACAAAATGCCCCATGCTATAAAAAATCATCCATTTACCAACATCAAAAACGAGGAAATCGACCATATTGTTCATCCATCTTTCATCTGTCCGGACATAGAAGCCGATTTATATTCACAAACCAAAGAATATAATACATCTTTCGAGGAACTGTATATGCCTAAAGAATACTTTTACTTAAAAGAGCACTTTGTCACCGCAATCCGAAATAATCATATACATCCTAAAATTCCACAGATCATTCATCAGATCTATGAGGATTTAGCGGGACCACCTCCTTCTTTAGTCGAGATTTCCCAATCATGGAAAGAGCTAAATCCCGATTGGGAGTATCGGTTTTGGAATAAAAATGATATAGAGACATTTTTGAAAACCTATTATCCGGAATTTATTCCGGCCTATAATGCTTTTCCACATAATGTACAACGTTGGGACGCAATCCGGTATTTAATACTTTATAAGTTTGGTGGTCTATATGTAGACATGGATTATGAATGTACGGAAAATATCACTCAAACGAAAGTTATTGTATTTGAAATAACAGATTATTGTAATTTAAAATGCAAATATTGTTCACTAGGTGATTTATACAACTTCTCAAAAAAAGAATCCAAAAATATAAATATAAAATACGCTTTAAATTTCCTAAGATACATTTTCAATGTAAAGCATAAAAAGACCAAATTAACAATTAGCTTTTTTGGGGGAGAACCACTTGTCAATTTTCCTGCTATACAACAAATAATAGAAGAAGCGAAACTTTTAAACAAAAACAAAAAATTGGACTTAATGTTCAATATGACAACAAATGCCACCTTAATACACAAATATATCGACTTTATAGTTGAAAATAATATAGAGTTATTAATCAGTTTTGATGGAAACGAAAAAGCTCATAGTTATCGTACCTATGCAAGCAACAACAAAAATTCATTTCATGATGTTTTAATGAATACCGATATGATAAAACTAAAACATCCTAGTTATTTCGATAAATATGTAAATTTTAATGCAGTACTAAATAATCGCAATTCCATAAAAGGAATTTACGAGTTTATTTATAATAGATATGGTAAAATTCCAAGAATATCACAATTAAGCTCAGATCATATAAATCTTAATAAAAAAAATATTTTTGATGATATTTTTCATTCCAGAAAAATAAGCGAGAAGGAATTCCAAAAGGAAGGATCTGACGTATTACCCATAGTAAGTAATCGATTGATCCCATTTAATGAATCAAAAAAGTTTTTGAAACATTATTCTCTCAATTTGTATCTTTCAAACACACTCTACTTATTGTATGATTTGATAGATTCCTTCCCAACGGGAACTTGTTTGCCCTTTCAAACAAGAATGTTCTTAAACACGCACAATAACTTGTTACCTTGTGAAAAAGTTAGCTACAAAAACTTTTTAGGCAAAGTAAATGATCATGTATTTATTAACATTCCTGAAATTGTACAAAGGTACAATTCTTATTATGTACACTGCAAAAAAGTTTGTCAATATTGCTACGGAGGAAGAGCTTGCTCCACTTGCTTATTAAGTTTGGATAATCTGGATCAACTAGGTGTAGAGGAATTTGTTTGTCCAGACTTTCAGAATCAAAAAACATTTGAAGATAAACTAAATCGCATTTTTTCATATTTGGGAAAATGTCCTAGTGAATTCTTTCAAATAATTAATCATTTAATAACAGAGTAATGGAAAGAACAAGTGACTATTGGTTTATGATTGAGCCTTATATGCATATAAACATTGCAAATGGCTATATGTTATTGTATAACACATTAGACAAAGAAACCATAATCTCTAATAATGAAAAAGTAATTAATCTATTAGAAGAATTACTTCAAGATGAAAATTGCGGTGTTACCATATTGAAAAATGAGCAATATAGACAAAATGATATACATTCTTTTATTACAAATTTAAGAGAAAAATACATGGGAGATATTATAGATATATCTTTATCTAAAGGGAAACCTATACAAATATTACCACATACTAATTTCTGCAATAAACGTAACGAAAAGTATAATTTTATAAAAAATGCCAACTTATTGCATTTTTTAAACGAAATAATCATTCATCTTGATCATATCTTAGATCAAGATAAGCTAATTGATTATTTGCAGTCAATGCCAGATAATATAACATATAGCATCAGTGGGGATTTAAAACACATTGCTAAATTTGACAAGCTTGTTGATTTTTTGAATCAATATAATTCGTCAAAAAAAATAATATGCAATTATATTAATTTTGCAATTCCAGCATCAGTATGCAAAAATATTTTTTTATACAAAATACATATTCATTTTCCTATAGATAGGAAACAATTAATCATAACTACACAATCGTTAAAAGATCAGAATAATCTATTTGAACTTATTTTTGATATAGCATCTTTAGATGATTATCTAAAAGCTTGGGAAATTATCGAAGAATATCAAATTGACAAATATCAATTTAATCCAATATACACAGGGTATAATATCGATTTTTTCAAAGAAAATGTTTTTCTAAAAAAGAGCGATATATTATCTACATCAATGTCCATTAAAGACTTTTTTATCAAACAAATGATAAATAATAATGACTTTGGGAAAATCAACATAATGCCAAATGGAGATGTGCATTCGAATATAAATTATCCAGCATTAGGCAACATATGTACTCATAGTATTTTTGAGTTAATACAGAAAGAAATAGAAGAAGGAAAATCTTGGCTGCGAGTACGCAATCAAGAGCCTTGCAATGCATGTATTTATCAATGGCTATGTCCGTCTCCTTCTGATTATGAAATAATGATTGGGCAAACTAACCTTTGTCATGTAAATATTCATAATCCAAATTGTGAGAATCTTTAATTCTAAAATATAAAAAGTAATGAAAAATAAAATTATAGCATTATCTGTCCTCCTTTCTATTTTGAGTGGAGGCTGTGTAAATATGCAACAAAGTAAAGATTTGCTCACAATAGATGTCACAAAAGATTACCCTCAAAAAGAATTTGCTCTCCAAGATATATTTGATATAGATTATATCCCGCTAGACACCAGTCGTACGTTTACGACTATGGGGTATATGCAAGATATCAGTAAGGATATGATTATTGTCAGAAATCTGAAATTATCTTCAGATGGTGATATATTCATTTTTGACCGAAAAGGGAAAGGTATTAGAAAAATAAATAGGCAAGGTTCTGGTTCCGAAGAATATAGCTTTCTTTTGCGAGTTACCCTAGATGAAGAACATGAAGAATTATTTGTAGTTGATAATCGATCTAAAAAAGTATATATATATGATCTACAAGGTAATTTTAAACGAAGTTTTAAAAATATAGAAGGGGCATCCTATGATCGGGTTTTCAATTTAGGAAGTGACTATTTAATCTGTAATGATGGAGACAATTTATTTACCGATGAAATCAAAAACATATTTTATATTATCTCAAAACAGGACGGAAGACTTATCAAAGAAATTCATATTCCATATGACAAGAAAAAAACCAGTTTAATTATTAATAAGGAACAGACTAAATCTGCAAGACCTCGAAATGAAGAATTTGTTCCATTTCATGATTCATGGATTTTAATGGATCACTCATCAGATACGATATATCGGGTTTTTACTGATAAAAGAGTTGTCCCTTTTATAGCAAGAACTCCTTCCATACAATCAATGGAAACCGAGATATTTCTATATCCATCAGTTCTTACTGATCGCTACTATTTTATGCAGACAGTAAAGAAAGTATATGATTTTTCAAGTCGGGTAGGACTTCCAAGAACAGATTTAATGTATGATATGAAAGAAAATATTATCTATGAATACTCTCTTTATAATGCTGATTATGTGCATAAAGAATTTGTAAGTTTGGGTTATGGAGGAATAGCCTTTATAAATAAAGAAATAGCCTTTGTTAAAACATTAGAAGCACCTGATCTAGTTGATGCCTATAAAAATGGGAATTTAAAAGGCAAATTAAAAGAGATTGCAGCCAGCTTAGATGAGGAATCCAATCCAGTTCTTATGATTGCAAAATATAAACAAAAGAAGTAACTGCCTAGAGTAATTATTATGGAACTAACAAAAATTGCAGATTGGCTTCTTTTAAATGGGACATTAACAAAATGCCCAGGATTACTACATGGCAAGTTAGGAATAGCTATTTTCTTCTTCCATTATGCTCGTTATACAGGAAAAACATTATTCGAAGAATATGCATGGGATTTGATCATGGCAATCCAAGAACAGCTCCATGTAAATTATCGTCCAGATTATGAGAAAGGCATAGCTGGTATTGGGGTAGGGATCAACTATTTATCCTACAATAATCTTATTGAGATTGAGGAAGATTTATTTGAGGATTTCGATAAGCGGATGTACCGAGCCGTCATTCACGACCCTTTCCCTAATTACAGTCGTGATGAAGGATTGATTGGATATGGATGGTATTGGCTTCATCGTGCCAAAAGCCAAATGAGCAACGAATGTTTATCTTTTATCACAGAGAGTATCAAAAATAATAGAAATGATCTATCAGCAAATGAACAACAAGACATATATCTTTTTTTGCGTGCACACACTAGAGAATTAGAGTCGAACAGAATATTTCCGAAGCTTAAACCTAGTTTAACATTGGAGAATATGGGGTTATCTGGTGGTTATGCAGGTGAGGGCATGTATAGATTGACTGCCCTTGGAGCAATTGAGACTTCGTGGCAACAGCTTTTATAATATAAGTTGTAAGTATATTCTATCAACATACCATAAAAATGATTAATCTATATATTTTCTCGAACAAAAGTCGAGGTGGCTTATACGGAGTAGGTACCTATATTCGTGAATTGATTACCGCCTTGCGAAGTAAAAGTAATAGTATCCACATCCATGTAGTTCACATATTATGTGACCAACTTCAAATCGAAAAAAAAGAAGTGAAAGATGTTTCATACTGGTATTTCCCAGAGCCGATCTCAAAAGAATGGAATCTTCTAGATCAAGAACAACGAAAAGTTTACTCTCGGAATATTGTCTATCTACTCAGAAATTATATTCAAGACCAAAAAAATCTAGTTTTTCATTTAAATTCATACAGAGATAAATCACTTGCATTAGAACTAAAAATTGCATTTGATTGCAAAGTGATTACTGTCACTCATTTTTCTGAATGGAGTTCAGTTATTCATGATAACTTAGAAAAACTTCGAATTATCTTACGAAAAAAAGAAACAAATGAATTGGAAGATTTAATCCAAAAATCATTCGAGGAGGAAAGGACATGTTATGAAAGAATGGATCAAGTGATCAGCCTGTCAAACTATATGCAAGAATTATTGTATCACGATTATGGAGTAGATATAAATCGTATAATAATTATTCCAAACGGAATGAGCGACAAGATAAAAGAAGAAGTTGACCAGAAGAGATTACGAAAAAAATGGCACTTGTACCCAGAAGAACAAATGATTATTTTTGTCGGACGGTTAGAAGAGATCAAGGGAACTCATTTCTTGATTCGAGCCTTTCAATTAATTTTACAAGAAAGCCCCAATTGCCGTTTATGGATAGTTGGTGATGGCGATTATCAAAATTCTTTCTCCGAAGCCAATCCTATCTTCTCCAAAATAACTTTCACTGGTTTCGTTGATCAAACCTCGCTTTTTGAGTTATACCGTTTAGCTGATGTCGGTGTCGTACCTTCCCTATTCGAGCCTTTTGGTTATGTACCTGTCGAAATGATGATGCATGAATTACCCATCGTCGCAACCGCCACATCCGGGTTGAACGAGGTCGTAGACGAATCTTGCGGATTGAAAGTACCATTAATAGTATCTCCTGATAGTGTAGAGATCGACACCTCCCTGTTAGCGCAGAAGATCGTCTACCTATTACAGAACCCGAAAGAAGCGAAACGACTCGGGAAGAACGGTCGCAAACGGTATTTGGAGAAATATTCCTCGGAAGTATTCGGGAAAAACATGATCGCATTTTATAAATCCTTATTCCAAGAATGTAAATAATAATCAACGAACCTGATACTATATGGATACGCTCAATCAAATCGACATATCGATCATTATCCCGATATATAACGTGGAGAAATATTTGACGGTTTGTATCGACTCGTTGAAGAACCAAGGTGGCCTTCGTATGGAGATTATATTGGTTAATGATGGCTCGACTGATTTGTCAGGGGAAATTGCTGATGAATACGCTAAAAAAGAGGAGCGTATCAAAGTGATTCATCAAGAGAACGGGGGAGCATCCGCAGCCCGCAACGTTGGTTTGGATATTGCCACGGAAGAGTACATCGCTTTTTTAGATAGTGATGACTGGATTAAAGATGAATCATTATCTCTTTTATATGATGAGGCGGTGAAACATCATGCCGATGTCGTGATGGGAAATATGTGGCTATGTCATCAAGACGGAAGTATGGATAAACCTTTTAAATGTATTTCCAACGGATCTATAAAAGAATTGCTTTCCGGTAAAGAAAGTTTCATAGAATTAGTCAAAACTTGTTTCTATTTGCCCATGCCCTTCAAATACATATACAATAGGAAATATCTGCATAAAATACAGGCTCGTTTTGAGGAAGGCATCATGCATGAGGATGAGTTATGGTGTCCCATCGTCCTTTGCCAAGCGGAGAGGATGGTTATCACCAACATTGAGTTTTATTATTACCGCCAGAACGAAGAATCGGTCATGCATACGACAAGCCTAGCCCGAAGGCTGAAATCATTATTTCAAGTTACTGAGGGATTGATTAAATTCTCTGATCAATTTGTTTCCTCTAAGACGAGCGTTGACTTGAGAAGCTGGTGGTATGTAAACATCCTCAGGCTTTATTCTAAGGCATTCACACTACTTCCCAACATAAAAGATTCCTCATACATAGTACACAAACATTATCTGGATCGATTTTGGAGGGATTGCGGGCAAATGATTCCGGAATCTATACAAAGATGCAGGAATTATTACTACAAGGCAGAAGCCGGGCTGAAAGAATATACGGATTGGCGTGTGTCTGATTGGGTAGCAGGCGTAGATTGCCAAATAAAGGCTGGTAAAAAAGTGATGCTCGTATTCAACACGATAAATGGGGAAGATCTACAGTTGAAAATAGAGGATGTACCCGTTGATTGGGTGATAACCACCGACAGGAAATATTTCCAACAGGCGACTATAGTCGTTTTCCACCTTCCCACATTGCATTATGAGCTAGAGAATGATCTGGATAAGCTGGAAGGACAAACATGGGTCAGCTGGCATCTGG
>ENA-OOWN01002106-OOWN01002106.1-human-gut-metagenome-genome-assembly--contig:-NODE-2106-length-12919-cov-2.472404_pt1 | contig 12919 bp, 4 predicted proteins | sample MGYA00241406_ERZ501319 | MGnify/ENA primary metagenome ERZ501319 (study PRJEB25962, sample SAMEA2042734) | human gut metagenome | biome: human gut; feature: human-associated habitat; material: faeces... | reverse complement strand
ATTCTTAAAGGCAAGGTCGTTGATGTAATATTTCGCCGTACCGGACAGTATTTCCTTTCCGCGCAAGTCGAAGCGTTCACAACGATACGCCAAGAACGAGTCTTCGATATAGCCTATGTAGGCAGCCACGGCATCATAGCCCGTCTTCCGGCCTTGGCTCTTGAAATAGTTCACGATGTTGCCGATGGACACTAAATTGGAGGCATTGCCTACAAGAAACGCAAAAAGGTCCTCAAGCAGCCGGGGGTCACGTATGCTGTAGCGTTGGATGATGTCCTTCAGCAAGATGGTGTCCTTCAAGGCAGACAAGTAATTGCGCTGCACCTCCTGCTTTTCGGGCAAGACAAAAAGTTCTGGGATTCCGCCCGTATTCATATAGCCCATATAGCTCTCACGGTTCTGTTCCAGATGCCTTATCTCTGTATACTCCTGATAGCTGAAGGGATATACCGGGAATTGGACGTATCGCCCGGAAAGCAGCGTGGCAAGCTCACCGGACAGCATCCGTGAGCTGGAGCCACTGATAAAGAGCTCGTACTCCTCGGTATAGTCCTGCGAATAAGAATTGACCGACTTTTCCCATTCTTCGATGAGCTGCACTTCGTCGATGAAAATATAAATCTCCTCTTGTCCAGAGATTGTACTTCCTAAGTATATCCATTCTTTCGTCCATAACCCAAAAAGTTGGTGAAAAAGGCAAGATTTTCGGTTATAAACGAAAGATTCATTTAGACAAGCAAGGAGGATATTTCCTTTCCGCATCCCCCTTTATCGGCCGGATATTCCCTCTATAGAATCATCATTGTTGCATCTATACTTCCACCGCGCTGCATCTATAGATGCAGCAAATCCCTTAACCTATCCTAATAATGCTGCTTATTGTCACCTATTTAGAAGCGAAATCATTATATTTGCGCCCATATATGCCAATACGTTGACTAAGCGATGGCAAAACAGCTTGTAAAAAACAAAACTGAATAATAACGAATTTCATCTGAATGAAACAGTACAAAACCGTAAACAACCTTGTAGGCTGGATTACCTTCCTCATTGCAGCGACGGTCTACTGCATGACCATCGAACCTACTGCAAGCTTTTGGGACTGCCCGGAGTTCATCACCACCGGCTATAAGCTGGAAGTAGGACACCCGCCCGGCGCACCGTTCTTCATGCTGGTAGCCAACCTATTCTCACAATTTGCTTCCGATGCCTCCACCGTGGCCAAGATGGTGAACTACATGAGCGCGCTGATGAGCGGCGCATGTATCCTGTTCCTTTTCTGGAGCATCACGCACCTGACGCGCAAACTGGTATGTAGCGACTACGACCAGATGACAACTGCCAAGTTGATTACCATCGAAGGAAGCGGTTTGGTGGGCGCGTTGGTCTATACTTTTAGCGACACATTCTGGTTCAGTGCCGTAGAAGGTGAGGTTTACGCTTATTCATCCTTATTTACGGCATTGGTGTTCTGGCTCATTCTGAAATGGGAAGAACATGCCGACGAGCCTCACAGCGACCGTTGGCTCGTGCTGATTGCCTACCTGACAGGGCTTTCCATCGGCGTGCATTTGCTGAACTTATTGTGCTTGCCGGCCATCGTACTCATTTGGTATTACAAGAAAAATCCCAATGCCAACCTGAAAGGTTCACTTTGGGCTTTGGTGGCTTCCTTTATTCTGGTAGCCGCCGTACTATACGGCATCGTACCGGGCATCGTGAAAGTAGGAGGATGGTTCGAGCTGTTCTTCGTCAACACTTTGGGACTTCCGTTTAACACCGGCCTCATTTTCTACATTTTCTGCCTGATAGCCACCGTACTTTGGGCTATCCGCGAAACGCTTGTCCAGAAAAGCCGTCGCCGCATGAATATCGCTTATCTGGTATCCGTAGGCATGCTGGGTATTCCCTTCTACGGATACGGATGGAGCAGTTTCATCATCGGAGTCATCGTCTTAGGCATTTTAGCTTTCGTCCTCAGCCGAAAGGTACAGGGAAAACCGCTCATCAGCCCCCGCGTCATGAACACCTCATTGCTTTGCATGCTGATGATCATGATCGGATATTCCACATACGCCGTCATCGTCATCCGTTCCACGGCAAATCCACCGATGGATCAAAATTCACCGGAGGACATCTTCACGTTGGGACAATACCTGAACCGTGAACAATACGGTAGTCGTCCGTTGTTCTACGGGCAGGCCTACACTTCGAAAGTTCAGTTAGAGACCAAAGACGGCTACTGCATGCCGGAATATAAAGAAGGGGCACCGATTTACCAACGCGTAGAAAAACATAGTGCCGACGAGAAGGACGCTTATCGCATCGTGTATTACGACAAAGAACCTATTTATGCACAAAACATGGTGTTCCCGCGTATGTATTCCGACCGCCCCGAGCACGTCAGAGCTTACGAAGACTGGATGGGCGGCGTAGAAGGCAAGCAAGTACCTTACGACCAATGCGGACAAATGGTAATGGTAAAGGTACCGACACAAGCCGAAAACCTGCGCTTCTTCTTCAGTTACCAGATAAACTTCATGTACTGGCGGTATTTCATGTGGAATTTTGCCGGCCGCCAGAACGACATACAGGGTAATGGCGAATTGGAACACGGTAACTGGCTGACCGGAATTCCGTTCATCGACAATGCCCGTCTGGGCGACCAAAGCAAACTGCCCACTGAACTGAAAGAGAACAAGGGACATAATGTATTCTACTGCCTACCCCTGTTGTTGGGTCTCATCGGACTCTTCTGGCAGGCTTATAAGAACCAAGAAGGCGTACGCCAGTTCTGGGTCGTCTTCTTCCTGTTCTTCATGACCGGTCTGGCCATTGTGGTCTACCTCAACCAGACACCATTGCAGCCGCGTGAACGTGATTATGCTTACGCCGGTTCGTTCTATGCCTTCGCCATTTGGGTAGGTATGGGCGTAGCCGCCATCGTAGACGGACTGAAACGTCTCAAAGTGCCGGAAACCGCAGCCTCCTTAGTCAGTCTGCTCGCCTTGCTTGTCCCCATACAAATGGCCGGACAGACGTGGGACGACCACGACCGCAGCGGACGCTACACCTGCCGCGACTTCGGACAGAACTACCTCAACAGCCTGCCCGAAGGCAACAACCCCATCATCTTCACCAACGGTGACAACGACACTTTCCCGTTGTGGTATAACCAGGAAACGGAAGGCGTGCGTACCGATGCCCGTGTCTGCAACTTGAGTTACCTGCAAACCGACTGGTACATTGACCAGATGCGCCGTCCGGCCTACGACTCGCCGTCGTTGCCCATCAGTTGGACCCGTCTGCAATACGTCACCGGTACGCGCGAAGGCATCCCCGTGCAGCCCGATGCCCTCCAGCAAGTCATCGACTATTACAAAGACAGTCCGGAAGACCTGAAACAGATGTTGGGCGACAACCCGTACGAGTTGAAGAACATCATCCGGCACTGGGTCTTGAACGACAACCCGGACTTGCAAATCTTCCCGACCGACAGTATCGTAGTGACAGTGGACAAGGAAGCCGTGAAACGCTCCGGCATGATGATTGCCGCTGATTCCATTCCCGATGTGATGCACATCTCTCTCAAAGGCAAACGCGCCATCTACAAGAGCGAAATGATGATGCTGGAAATGATTTCGCAGGCCAACTGGGAACGCCCGCTCTACATGTCTACGACAGTAGGTCCCGACAATTACGGACATCTGGGCGACAACTTCGTACAGGAAGGCCTTGCCTGCCGCATCACGCCGTTCGACACCAAACAGAGCGGCCGCACCATCGACAGCGAGAGAATGTACAACAACATGATGAACAAGTTCAAATATGGCGGATTGAAAGAGAACCCGGACATTTACCTCGACGAGACCGTGATACGCATGTGCTACACACACCGTCGCCTCTTCAACCAACTGGCCCAACAGTTGTTAAAGGAAGGGCAGAAAGACAAGGCATTGAAAGTGTTGCAACGGGCCGAAGAAGAAATCCCGGGCAGCATCGTCCCGCACGAAGCCTTTTACGGCCATTCGCTCGAACTGGCTGACGCCTGGCTGGCATTAGGCCATAAGGCAGAAGCCGAGAAACTGCTTAACGCTGTAGGACAGAATGCAAGGGAATATATAGAATGGTATTTAAGCCTGAATACCCAGCGCCTGTTACAATCGTCGAGAGAGTGTCTGATGCAGATATACATACTGAACGATATCGCCAAGACATGGGAACCTATAGACAAGAAAAAAGCGGAGACCTATCGCATGGAAGTGAACAACTATGCTTCACGTTGCCACCAGAGAGGCATGAGCTTGTAATCCTGTCTGAAACCCGAAGAGACCCATGTTCATAGAACAACCCGCAGTCTTTCTCCGATGGCTCTATCCGACCGCGATATGGCGGATGAGCCGCAAGAAGAAAGTAGTCTATCTGACATTCGATGACGGACCGATACCCGAAGCCACCCCGTTTGTGCTGGACACATTGGACAGGTTCGGTATCAAGGCCACCTTCTTCATGGTGGGAGACAACGTGCGCAAGCATCCCGACATCTACCGTATGGTCGTCGAACGCGGGCATCGCGTCGGCAACCATACGTTCAACCACATCGGCGGCTTCCGCCATTCGAGCGAAGAATATCTGGAGAATGCCGACAAGGCCAACCGCCTGCTGCATACCAACCTCTTCCGCCCGCCTCACGGTTGGATGCGATTGCTGCAATTCAAACTGCTGCGCAAGCACTACCGCATCATCATGTGGGATTTGGTCACGCGCGACTACAGTAAAAGGGTGACGGCGGAGGACGTGGTAAACAACGTGAAACGCTATGCGCGCAACGGTTCTATCATCACGTTCCACGACTCGCTGAAAAGCATCGACAAGCTGCAAACAGCTTTGCCCGAAGCCCTGCAATGGCTGAAAGACCAGGGATATGCTTTCAAGGTGATAGAAAATCGCGAGTAAGTATATCTAATGACAAAAATGCGATTAAGTGAGTGTAGACCGAACTTGTTCGGTGTCTGCCGAGCGTGAGCGATTTATGCAAAAACGGATGGTAAAAACAGAAAACATACTTTCTGCCACTCAAATAAAAGCCGAGGCCGCACGCCTCGGCTTTTCTGCTTGCGGACTGGCCCCAGCCGGACCGGTCGCCCCTCAGCACGCCGCCTTCTTCAAACGTTGGCTCGGCGAAGGACGGCAGGCCGGTATGGCTTACATGGAAGGGCATGAAGCCAAACGGCTCGACCCTCGCCTCCTCGTGGAAGGATGCCGGACAGTGGTCAGCGTGGCCCTGAACTACCGCCCGTCCACGCCCATCCCAGACCATAAACTACAAATCGCCTGGTATGCTTACGGGCAAGACTACCACGACATCATGCGGCAGAAGCTGAACAACCTGCTCGAGGCCCTGCGGCACAGTACGCCGGAAGGCACCTTGCAAGGCCGCGCCTTCTGCGACACGGCACCGGTACTGGAACGTTATTGGGCCTGGCGGTGCGGTTTGGGGTGGATAGGCCGTCACACCCAACTCGTCATCCCCCGGGCGGGCAGTGCATTCTTCCTCGGTGAACTAATGCTCAACCTGCCTGCGGATGCCTACGATGCGCCTTTCCCCACCGACCGTTGCGGCACTTGCCGCCGTTGTATCGAAGCCTGCCCCACACAGGCCTTGGAAGAAGAACGCGGACTGGATGCCTGCCGCTGCCTGAGCTACCTGACCATCGAGAACCGGGGCGGGATTCCCGAAGAGGCGGCTGCTCGGATGTATCCTTATTTCTACGGTTGCGACCGTTGCCTGCGTGCCTGTCCTCACTTGCGTTCCGCGCCTCCCGCCACGGAACCGGCCTTCACTCCCCGTCCCGAACTGCTGCAAATGGAGGAGGAGGACTGGATGGGATTGGACGTGGAGCGTTACCGGATGCTCTTCAAAGGCTCTGCCGTGAAACGGGCGAAATACGAGGGCCTCATCCGCAACCTGAAAGCACTGCGCGGCAACGGGGACGGATGAAAATGTATTCCGGGTTCGACAAAAGAACAAAGGAATACAAGTATTAATGGCGTGAGCGGAGGAAAATCTGGTTTCTGGATTGGACATAAGAACAAAAGAACAGAAGTTTTAATGGCGGGCAGAATTGAAAAAATTTGTTCTTTTGTTCTTATGTCTAAAAACAAATCTGCAAACGCCATTCTGACAATCTGTCAATCCAACACCTTCAGAATTTCGTTTTTGGACACAGTGACACACACGGACGAAAAAACACGATTCTCACGTGCCTTGCAAAATCCTTTATGTCGCTCGTTTCCCTCCTTACGCTTACTTCCTGCATACAAAGCCATTATCCCGGGCGCAAGCCGTTACACACCACGTAAGCCCGGAGCCTTTCCGGCCAATCATCTTGTCACACGGATTGGGATAGGAACAGGCTTCCATCTAAAGAAAAAACAGGCCCTCGGAGCACGCCTGCATACCGCCCGAAGCCGATTTTTCCAACGACATGCGGACAAACACAAAAAGTTCTGCGCAGAAAAAAAGTGTTTTTTCAGCCGAACGGAAAATCTTTCGGCTGAAACTGATTCCTAAAAATGCTTTAGATACATGAAAAACGAGGCTGAAATGTGAATATATGTATTCAAAATAGCCTAAAAAACACACGGAACGTACTTTTTAGGCTACTTTTATCTCTCCAAAAATCGTCAAATCGCTTACATTCTGTCGGCATAAAGAGAGATTCCGACATCAAATGTCCAAAATCGGAAAAGACGCACCAATCCTAAATGCTTTCAAATAAAACAAACGAAATTGTACGCAAATATAGCCAATCATCTCCAAGCTATAAAACCCAACAGGCTTCTAAAAGTTTTATCCCCAACTTTTAGAAGCCTGTTAGATTTCATTTGGTTCCGGCCTTTATCTCCAGTCCGGCCATACCGTTTTTCTAAAAAGCAGAAGTCAATCCACCACGACTTTACATAATTTGCTCATGCTCGGCAGACTTCGAGCAAGCTCGGTCTGCGCTCACTTAATCGCAAATTTGCGCGTACCCACGATATAAATCCCACGCGGAAGTCCGTTCACGGCTTCATGCGGCATGACCGCACTGCGCACTTTCACGCCGCTCACGGTGTACAACATCTACCGGAACCGCAGCCGAGCCCGTCACTTCGCGAATGGCGGTCGGTTTGGCGACATACAACAACTTGAAGTTGTCGAAACAGTTCCAGTCGTGGTACCTATACTCGGTCTTGTCCAGACCGACCCGCAAATCCCCTTTCGCCAATAACTCGTATTCCACTTCATTGGCGCGGTATTCCCCATCGCGGTTGAAGGCATCGTTGGCTGTCCATACATCATCGGGATAGGTATAGGGATTATACGTATAGGGAGCGGAACCGTCGAACAAAGACATGAACATCTGGCGGCTGTTGTTGAGATACAGCCCGGCCAAAAGCTGTTCCGAACCGTCCCGATGCGCGTTATATGCTTCCGCCTTGTCGCCATAGCGATAAAAGCCTTGGGCGCGAAGACGGTATGTACCGGCCGGCATACGTTCCAACACCTGATAAGTGTCGTAAGTCTTGTCGTAAAACTCAGCCACGCCGGAAGAAGCCGCCGTAAAAGACGTGCCTTCCCATCCCTTGCTGCCTTCCGAAAAATCGGGATTGGTCAGAAGCCAGGTAAGGTCTACTTCCTCTCCGGGTGTCCAACCGGCGCACAATCCCTCCGTATAGGTTTCCACCGCCGCTTTCAGGGCTTCATAGGCCGCAGGCAAAGCCATTGACAGTTCGGACACGGAGGTCAGGTCCAACGCTTCTTCGGCTTGCCGGATGGCGGCATCGAACACTTGGCTGCCGCTCTCCTCCTTCAGGTCCTCCACACGTGGCAGATACAAACGCACGTCGCTCCATGCCTGCAACAGGCGATATTCTTCTTCCGTCACCGTCATGACGGAACCGTGCTGGAACGCTCCGGTCCCTTCCACATTGGAGGAATGCGTCACGTTCAACCCCAGATGGTCTGTCTCGCAATACTTGTAGGCACTGCCGCCGGAGTAGCGCATATAATACAGGTTGTACACGTCCTCATTGATGCGGCGCACCGTGCTGGAACCTTCCACCTGTTCCGAACCTTCGTTCGTCACGTGCATCAATTCCGTCCAGGTGCCTCCCACCAACGTCTTACTCGTGGCCTCATAAATGCCCCGTTCCGTGCCCGAAGCCCCTTCACGTTTGTAATACATGTGGTAGAGGCTGTCGTAGGGATTATACACGATGTCCGCGTCGATTACCGAGATTCCGGGGTCGAAAAAGACACGGGGTTGGGTCAGCGTCTTGAACTCCCGGTCGGCATAGGAATAAAAAATACGGTCATGGTCGTCGCCTTCGTTGGTAGACAGTATAGAATAGTACACCAAATAGGCGCCTTCTCCCCCGTTATAGTCCTTGTCCCAGATGAACTGCGGCGCCCATACACGGTTGATGCGGGCATATTCCTCGTCGGTGTCATATACGCCCGTCGTGACATCGGGGTCGGAGAATATGGATTTTCCCCGGTTGAAGTCGAACGTCGTACCCTCCCAATGTATCAAGTCCCGGGAACGCACCAAGTTGATGCCGTGGTTGTTCCACACGCCGGAAGCATGCTGTTTCATGTCGGTGGTCGTGATGAAGTAGCCGTCCGACGCTTCACCGCGCCCGATATAGGCGTCACGCGTACCGTGTTCTATCTCCGCAATCTTCTCCGTGTCGAAAATCTCGTCCCCGTCCAACAATACGTTGAACACGCGACCTTGGTCTTCCTTCGTGCCGAGGGCGAAGTTGGTGATTTCCTTTCCGGAATTCATGAAGCAGTACAAGTAACCGTAGCGGTTGTCGTCGGGTGCCAGCATCACCGGATACTCCACTTCCACCGTATCGGCTTCGCAGCTCAGCTTGGCAGACAACACCCCGGCACGGACCGCCTCATCCCCTTGCGGCAGGCGGCGCACCACCAGTTTCTCGTTTTCTAAGGCGATGGCATCCTCATAGCCCTGATTCACAGAAAAGAACCATCTTACGCCCACCCTATCGGAAATCTTTTCGGGCAAATCCGTCGTGGCATGCAAGCTGTTGAACTTCTTCATAAACCGTGCCAGTTCTTCACGTCCGGCACTCATGTCCACTTCCCGCGACTTCGCCGCACGGCCTTTCATCCGGGCGTAGAGTTCCTTCATCTGCCCTCCGTCTAAGGCCACGTCGTATATCTGGAAGTCGTCGAAGAACGCCTCCGTCATCAAGGCATCGGCGGCAAAGGGCGAACGCCCGATGCAAGCCTCCGTCAACTCCTGCGCCATGTCGGCCGGCCTTTGGGTCACTTGCCGCTCACTGGCCATGCGCCCGTCCACGTAGAGCCGCCCCATGTTCCCTTCTTGCACGTATGCGATGTGGTGCCACTCGCCGTAAGACAATCCCCCATGCGACGGGGCATCCGCGCTCTCCCCGTCCTTGATGGTGTAATACCAGCCCGTGTTGTCCGGACTGTTGACCAAGCCGACGTACAGCTCCGTCCCGTTAGAAAACCCATACGCCCAGCAATATTGTTCCAAGGCACCTACGCCGGGCAATGCGATGGCCACCGACATGGTATAGTCGCCCTCCAGCCCGGAAAAAGTTTGGCGTGCCATATCCACGCCTAAATCAAAAAAACCTTGCTCTCCGTTACTGCCGGTATAAAGTGCCTTGTTTCCATCGTCCATCGCCACGATGGCTGCCCCGCCGTGCAACTTTCCCGGGAATTTTCCCTCATCGTCAGCCTCCTGCCCTCCATCGAAAGAATACTGTACGAGCGGCTCCGGAAGCTCTGCCTTTTCCTCTGCCACGATTTCCACGTCCCGCACATCCAGACGGAGAATATTCAACGAATAGGCGGGCAGTTCGTAGGTGAACTGTTGTCCCTTCACATCCAACGCACGCTCCTTCGGCGACACGCGGTCGGGGTTCTCCAGATTGTTTTCATCCGTGCCGTCAGCCGAAGTCAGTACGACCACGGAACCTCCCGTCACTGTCGCGTGGGCCAGGTTGACGGTTGCGGTCTGTGCCGAAGCTCCGGGATTCACTAACTTCACGTACAGCACGCCTGCCTCATCGTCGATATTGGAAGAGACGTATATCTTACGGCTCACCGGCAAAATGAAATGATGCAAGAGCGCACCGTCCAGATAGCACTTCACGTGCGTGCCGTTCACTTCGACTTTGATACGGTAGGCATGTCCTGTTTCCAAAGACCCTTTCACGGAAGCCGCCGTAGTCTTCGACCCGTTGGTGCAAACCTCCACGCCGTGTTGCGTATTGCCCCATCCGCCGAGGTTCCACCAACAATAATTGTCTCCGTCTCCACAATTAAAGGCTATGAGGAAACCCTCCGCCCCACCGGTCTTCGTGGCTTCCACTTCATACGTATAGTTCTGCCCCGGCTGCACATCGCAGACATAAAGTTTGCCTTGCATACTCTTATCCGTCTGTTTCAGCACGCCGCCCGAAGTGGTCCACGTGCCTCGGTCGGCCTTCCATTCAGGTTTTACGGACGAGAAATCGTCGTGGAAGACCACCGCCCCGTCGCCTGCCGTGACTTTCACATTGTCGAAAGTGGCGCTCGTGCTCCACGTGCTCAGGCCGATGCCCCCGGAGCGCAACAGTTGGTTGTTTTCTTCCGTCCACTTCACATTCTGTTTTCCTACATTGTTCGGGAAAAGCTGCTGCACGTAGTACGAAGGCGTACCGTAACTGGTATAACTGTTGAAACGGATCATGTCCGGACGCCAGTTGTAATTGTTTTCGTTGACGAATATCGGGGCATAGCTGTTCATGATGCAGACATCGGAGTTGTTTTCCATCCCCTGCATGAAAACGGCCTCTCCCAACGCCGCATTCAAATGGCCGTTGATACCATAGTCCTGCGTCACGGCATACTCTCCTACGTAGATTTTGTGGCTTGCCCGGTTGTACGTGTCATATTTATTGTATTGGCTGACGAACCATGAAGGATTCCGGTAGTAATGCTCGTCCACTGCGTCTACCGGATACGGGTTCCGCCAACTGGGATTGTCCGTGCCCCATGATTCCACATTGCCAATCAGCGTCACTTCGGGATACTTGGCCTTGATGGCCTTGCGGAACTGTTCGTAACGCTCGGCATAATGGTCGCTCTGGTCGTTATTGTTTTCCGAACTGAAGTTATAGTTCTCGTTCCCGATTTCCAATAAACGGAGATTGAAAGGTTCGGGATGGCCGTTCTTGGCCCGCAACGCGCCCCATTTCGTAGTTTTGGCATCGCCGTTGCAATACTCTATCGCATCGAGAGCCTCTTGGATGTATTCGTCTATCCAGGTATAGTCCTCCACCCAAGCATGCCCCATACCCATGTTCACCACGAACAGCGGCTCGGCTCCCAAATCCTCGGTGAGCTGCAACATTTCATGGAATCCGAAACCGTCCGACACCCTATATCCCCAATTCTGGTTCATGTGTCCAGGACGTTCCTCTATAGGACCAATGGTATTCTTCCACTCGAAACGGTTGGTTTTTCCGTTAGCATAAAATCCTTCCACGTAGCAGCCGCCGGGGAAACGTACGAACGACGGTTTCATGGCTTCCAGCTTTTCCGCCAAGTCGATGCGGCAACCGTTGTCGCGGCCTTTGTAAGTAGGCGGAAAAAGACTTACCATATCCAACACGACCGTGCCGGGCACGGAGCCTTTCAGCGCGAACCAACCCTCGCGGGCCTCTCCCGTAGCCGTGATTTCCGCCGTCAGCTTCGTCCACTCCGAGCCGACATCCACCGTGAGCTCGCGGCTACCCAGACTCTGACCGCCTTCAGTCTGCAACTCGGCTGTAAGGACACCCTTGTAAGCCGGACTTCCTTTTATCCAGAAAGACAGCTTGTAAGTCTGCCCGTTCACCACATGAATGCCCCAGAAACCCTCGTTGCGCACACCGTCGCCCGCGCCTTTGAATTCCAATTCGAGCGCATGCTCCTGCGCCTCGTTCAGCATCCCGTCGGTAACCACGGCCATACGGGCGTTCCCCACGGCCCACCATTTGTCCGGGTTCGACGCATTGTCCTCGAAAGAACGGTTGTGAATCAGCTCGGCGTAAAGCCCGCCGTCGCCGGCATGGTTGATTTCCTCAAAGAAAATACCATAATGGCGACCGCCGATGGAAGCTCCCCGCTGTCCGGCATCGATATTCAATGTAACTTGTGCCATGGAAGAGGCCATACACATTCCGCAAAATGCCACGGAAACAAGCCTCTTGAAAAAAGTTCTGTCCTTCATTTCATGAAAAATATAGAGGTTAATGTTTTTAATTTACAAGACGTTGACATCTTTGCCCAAAAGTAATTAAATCCACGCTTCAAACCTAATAAAAATCTAAATAAATGTGGAAGACACACCATTTTCTCCTTTTTTCTCCTTAACTTTGCAGCCGTAAATACAAATGTGGATAGATTTGGGCGGCTTGCAACCACGGTAAAAAATGCTAAATACAGTTTTGAAACTGCACGCATACCTTCCCAATGAAACCCCATTCTTATTATTATTTTTTTAATTTAACTACGTAGAAATGGGTTACTTATTTACTTCCGAATCGGTGTCTGAAGGACACCCGGACAAAGTGGCGGACCAGATTTCCGACGCTGTATTGGACGAATTATTGGCTTTCGACCCTAATTCGAAAGTCGCATGTGAAACATTGGTAACAACGGGTCAGGTTGTCGTGGCCGGAGAGGTAAAATCAGAAGCTTACGTCGACCTGCAAGAAATAGCCCGCCGTACTATCCGCCGTATCGGCTATACCAAAGCGGAATACAAGTTCGAGGCAGAAAGTTGCGGCGTATTCTCTGCCATCCATGAACAAAGCCCCGACATCAACCGCGGTGTAGAGCGTGAAG
>ENA-OOWN01002104-OOWN01002104.1-human-gut-metagenome-genome-assembly--contig:-NODE-2104-length-12933-cov-3.456127_pt1 | contig 12933 bp, 10 predicted proteins | sample MGYA00241406_ERZ501319 | MGnify/ENA primary metagenome ERZ501319 (study PRJEB25962, sample SAMEA2042734) | human gut metagenome | biome: human gut; feature: human-associated habitat; material: faeces... | reverse complement strand
CTGTTAGGGGCACTTGGAATTTCGTCTGGCAACAGGCAACGCTGGTACAGGGATGTACCAGCGAGGCACAGATGAACATGGATGTGAATTTGTGCCGGTTGCCAGACAAAGCAGGCTGTAAATCGAAATTCCTAGTGCCCCTTGCAGGACTTATGTGGCATCCGTATCCAGCGGACAGTACAGTATTCCAGTCAAAGCAGGCAAAAGACAGTTTACAATCAAGAAAAACATATGTGTAAGAACTGTAGGCATTTTAGGTCAAAGCCAGTCAATCTCTAAATACCAATGATATTTATTGTATCTTATAAGCTTTCCCCATCGCCTGCATAAAGCATTTCATACCGAACGATTGTAACACCCATTTTCTCCGAAGTCAAACCAGCAGCGGAAGAGATTTCATATGAAAAATATGTCTTTTACAACCATACCCAAAGAATGGTATACTTAGCATAGATATGGAGGTCGTATGATACAGACAGATAAATTGGTACAATTCTATTGTGCCCAGTATAAAACCTTTGCAAAAAAGAAGCATAAAAAAACGATACCGGAAACAGGTCCTTATCCGAAGCGGATGCAGCGGCTTTCCAAGGAACTGCTGGCTATCCATTCTCCGAAGATAAAACAGCCGCAGCTGGAAAATTATCACCGTCAGCTCCGTAATCTTGCCTATTTTGTTTATCGGGATGCCAATCCCATTTATATTATGCAGTTTGAGACTTATCTTGTTGCTGAGCTGGTCCGTCTTGATATCAGTTCCCTGCGGGACGAGGAACCGGAATTAATTACAGAGCGTTTCTTAAACTTTTTATATCAGGAAATGCCCCTTGCAATCTGCCGGCGCACCTTAAAGGATTTGTGCCATCAGTATGGACAATTTGGAATGCGTCATCAGATTGTCGGAATGGTTCCGTTGAAACCGGAAACAGAATTTCCACAGACCAGAGGCATGCAGCGGCATTTTATCCTGCATGTTGGTCCTACCAACTGTGGCAAAACTTATCACGCATTAGAGCGTTTAAAAGAGGCTTCGTGCGGAGTCTATCTTGGTCCTTTGCGTCTTCTGGCGCTGGAAATCTATGAGAAAATGAAAGATGCCGGCATTGCCTGTACGATGCTTACCGGAGAAGAATGCATTCCGGAGGAAAACAGCCGGATTACTTCTTCTACCATTGAAATGTTAGACATGGAACAGCACTATGATATTGCCGTTATTGATGAAGCACAGATGATTGCAGACCGTGACCGTGGGCACTCCTGGACCCGCGCTATTCTGGGGGTAAAAGCAGATGAAATCCATATCTGCATGAGTCCTGCTGCCGAGGAAGTTGTTACCCACCTCATAGCCCTTTGCGAGGATACCTTTGAGGTTCGCCACTATAAACGGAAAACTGCACTGGTCTGTGAGCAAGAGGCATTTGTTTTTCCGGATGATGTCACAGAAGGTGATGCACTAATCACTTTTACCAAGCGTGCTGTCTTAGACATTGCCGGACGATTAGAACGTGAGGGAATTCGTGCCAGTGTCATCTACGGCAGTCTTCCACCGGAAATCCGCAGAAGACAGATTCGTCTTTTCTTAAGCCACGAAACAAAAGTAGTGGTTTCCACCGATGCCATCGGTATGGGACTGAATCTTCCGGTACGAAGAATTGTTTTTATCCAGACAGAAAAGTATGACGGCATTTCCACCCGCCCGCTTAATATTCCGGAGATACGGCAGATTGCCGGACGTGCCGGACGGTTTGGCATGTATGACACCGGTTATGTCAATGCCATGGGCGAAGATGCCAGAAATTATATTGCCAAACGTTTTGACCAGCCGGAACCGGTTATTAAGAAGGTAAGCCTTGGTTTCCCACACGTCCTTTTAGATATGGACGAGCCATTAAATGCCATTTTAAAAATATGGAAATCCGTAGAGCCCTCTGCTCCTTTTGAGAAAATCAGCATTGACGAAATTCTCTTTCTATATGATAAGGCATATAAAGCCCGTAAAGAAATCGATGGGTTTGAGGATAAACATACCCTCTACCGGATGCTGACCTGCTCCATTGATATCAAAAACCGGGATATCGTTGATTTGTGGCTCTATTACTGTAAAACCTATACTGCTGATGTCTCCCTTCATTTTCCATCACTGATTATGTGTAATGACAAGGGACTGATGCGTTACGAAACTTTTTATAAAATGCTGGACTTGTACCATCAGTTTTCCACCAGAATGGGAAAAATTTCTGATAGCGAACGATTAAACCGGGAACGGGAAAAGACAGAAGATACAATTATGAAGCTTCTTGCCAAAGATAAGAAGGATTATATCCGCACCTGTAAATACTGCGGCGTAACGCTGCCGGTAGGTTATCCGTTCCGGGTCTGTGAGAAGTGTTATGGACACAGTCCCTATAAAAAAATCTGATAACAGGAGGTAATCATTACGTTTCTTTCCATTGAGTCCAAACATCCAAAATTTTATCAGGTCTTCCGGGTTTTCATCGTATTTTTTGCATCGATTCTGTATGCATGGAACCTGCGTTGTTTTGCGAAAACTGCCGGATTATTTCCGGGCGGCTTTGCCGGAGTGTCCCTGCTCTTACAGAAAATCGGGCTGACCTTTTTCCATATTGATATTCCATATACCTTTTTCAACGTGGTTTTAAATATTTTCCCAATCTATATCGGTTTCCGGTTCCTTGGGAAAAAATTTACCTGGTACTCGATTCTTACGATTTTCTTATCCAGTATTTTCGTAGACCTGCTGCCGGCTTATGTATTTACACAGGATGTTCTTTTAATCAGTGTGTTTGGTGGTCTTTTAAACGGATTTGCCATCTGCCTGTGCTTAAACGTTGGAACTACTACCGGTGGAACCGATTTTATCAGTATTTATCTTTCCTCCCAGAAGGGAATTGATGCATGGAATTATATTCTCCTTGGCAATGTCATTATCCTTGCCATTGCAGGTGCTCTCTTTGGCTGGTCTATTGCACTTTATTCCATTATTTACCAGTTCTGCAGCACCCAGGTAATTCAGATGCTTTATAAGCGTTACAAGAAAGAGACTCTGTTTATTATTTCCGATAAATCCAATGAAATTTATCATGCGATCCGGGAAACCACCAACCATGATGCCACCCTCTTTCAGGGCATTGGCTGTTATGAAGAAAAAGAAAAGACGCTTATCTACTCCGTCATTAATACGGAGGCTAAGCGCCAGTTAATTCCTATGATACGTTCCATCGACCCACACGCATTTATCAATATTGTAAAGACGGAGGAATTGGAAGGCCGGTTTCACAATACTCCAAATGATTAATGCATCATCCGGTATACAAAACTACTTTTCCTGATACCGGTCATAAATTTTCTCCGGTGTCATCAACGAAACTTCATCGATGAAAGCATTTCGGAATGTCATGGTACCGCCCTGACATTCCTTTGTTTTTTCTGCGGCTGCCTCACCGCACAATCCAATAAAACTGCAGCAGGCTGCTGCCGCTTCTATGGTTGTTTCTGTTCCAAGAAATGCACCCAGCATAACCGATGACATACAACCGCTTCCGGTAATATGTGCCATCATTTCATGGCCTCTTCTGCATTCAAAGACTTCTACGCCATCCGTAATCACATCCACTGCACCGGATGCAATCAGTATGGTCTTCTGTACTTTCGCATACTGTTTCATGCTTTCCACATCAACAGACTTATCTGATGCATCCACACCAGTTACGGTATTGCGGTCCTTTAACAGTGCACGAATCTCAGAATAATTTCCCCGAATGCAGGTCGGGTGAATTTCTTTTATCAAAGTCTGGCATTGCATCCGCCGGTAAGTAGAACCGGAAATTCCTACCGGGTCTAATACAATGGCATGTCCCATTTCATCCGCTTTCTTTCCGGCTTTTTCCATGGCTTCAAAATCCGCAATGGCTCCAAGATTACAGACTAATGCGGCTGCCCCTTCTGTTATCTCTTCCACTTCCAGCGGATGATGTGCCATGGTCGGCGATGCGCCTGCTGCCAGCAGAATATTGGCACAGTCATTGACGGTCACCGCATTGGTTATACAGTGAATGACCGGACGTTTCTTTTTTATCTCATGATGCAGTTCTACAATTTTTCCGGCTTCTAATTCCATATTCTAGTTCTCCAGACTGTCTTTCATTTTTGCTAACATTCCTGATTTCTTTAAAGGAATGGTAATAATCATTGCAATAATGGTTCCGCCACAGGTACTGATTAAGAATGGTACTACAAAAGTAAATAATGCAGCTGCTGTATTTCCCATTACCAGATAAGCAACCGGATAAGAAAGCATTCCACCGATAATTCCGGTTCCTACTACCTCACCGATATATGCAAATGGGAGTTTCTTTCCATATTTATAAAGGAGTCCGCCAAGAAGTGCTCCACACATACTTCCCGGAAATGCCAGTGGACTTCCCAATGCTAAAAGGTTACGGATTAAGGATGCAATAAATGCCTGGGCAAGTCCCCACCAAGGTCCTACCAGAACAGCACACAGTACGTTTACAAGATGCTGTACCGGGGCACATTTTGAGCCGAATACCGGAAATGAAAACAGGCTTCCTACGACTGCGATTGCTGCAAAAATTGCGGTTACGGTTAATTTCTTTAAGTTTGATTTGTGATTCATTTTGTCCTCTCTTCTGTTCCCATCCGAGAGGATGGGAACCTCTTAGTTTTTCTTTACTGCTTCTGCAACTTTTTCCACAATCACGCAGAGAATGACGGTAACCACCATATCCGGAAGTGTATTTCCAACCGGAGTATCAATGTGCATCAGCACACGGTAAAGCACAAATCCGATAAGCCAGACACCAAGATTACGCCACTGAAATGCCATGTCTTTTGCATTGGCTTTCTTTAAAATAAAGTAATCTGCAATCTGTACGGCAATCATCGGAGCAAAGACAGAACCGATAAGATATAAGAAATTTGTAATGTTATCCATTGGATATACAATTGCTGCAACAGTTCCGATTACCGTTACAATAATTGCTGCCCATTTCTCATTGATTTTCTCAGAAATGGATACACTGGAAACACCTGCAGAATAAGCATCCAAGAAAGTCGTTGTTACTGTTGAGAAAATGATAATCACAAGTCCTACGATACCAAATCCGGTCTTTAACATAATCTGTGCAATATCATATTCACCGGTAATAAGTGCTGCACCCATACCAATGACATACATGAAAATACTGACCAGACTGTATACAACAACGCTGACTGCGGTTGCTGCAAATGGTTTTTCTGCTTCTCTTGTATAATCACTGATTAATGGCAGCCAGGAAAGTGGCATTGCTACCGCAAGCTCTACGGCTGCGCCAAAGGTAAGGCTTCCATCATCCACGATTGCCGGAATGGCTCCATTTCCAATAAAAATCACTTTAAACAATACCAGTGACAGGATAAATAATGCGGTCATTGCAACGGTATTGAGCTTTCCAAGATTGGTAAGTCCAATCAGAATCCAAAGGATAATGAGGACTCCGATAATGGCTGCCCAGAACCAGTTTGCTACCGGAATGACACCATTGGCTGCCAGTGCGCCATCATAAATCATTATGGCTGTCCATCCTACCAGCTGCAATACATTCAACGCTGCAAAAAGAAGGCTTCCCTTCTCTCCAAAGCTCATTTTTACGGTTTCCATGGCACTTCTTCGTTCTCTTGCACCAATCATCCCTGCTGCAAACATCATCAGTCCACCAATTAAGTGTCCTAATAAGATAGCTGCCATGGCTTTTCCAAATCCAAGCGGTGCAAAATATGTTCCGGTTAAAATTTCAGCAATGGATACGCCGGCTCCAAACCAGATTAATCCGTTACTGAATACAGATGTCTTCTTCTCATTCATTGGTATATTCTCCTTCTATTGCAAATGCGTGATTCATCGGGCCGCTTCCCTTTCCAAGATCCAACATGGCTGCCAGTGCGCCGGATATGTAATTCTTTGCGTACTGCACGGATGTTTCCAGGCTGCGTCCCTTGGCAAGATTAGATGCTATGGCAGATGATAAAGTACAACCGGTTCCGTGGGTGTTTGGATTGTCAATTCTCTTTCCATGGAACCATACCGGCTCTTTGTCCTTCTGCCAGAGCAAATCATTGGCATCATTTAACTGATGTCCGCCTTTTAACAGCACGGCACAACCAAAGGTTTTACAAATGATTTCTGCTGCTTTTTCCATACCTGCTTCTGTCTTTATCTCCATACCGGAAAGTACTTCCGCTTCCGGGATATTTGGGGTTATAACAGTTGCCAGAGGCAATAATTTAGTTTTCAATGTACCGATAGCGTCATCGCTGATGAGTTTTGCTCCGCTGGTCGCTACCATAACAGGATCCACGACTACATTTTTTGCGTGGTACGCTGTCAGTTTGTCCGCAATTGTCTCTATCAGAGCACTGGAAGAGACCATTCCGGTCTTCACTGCATCCGGATATATATCCGTAAAAATACGATCCAGCTCCTCTGCCAAAAATTCTGGAGTTACCTCCATAATGTCTGTTACGCCGGTTGTATTCTGGGCAGTAAGTGCCGTGATCGCACTCATGGCGTATACGCCATTGGCGGTCATCGTCTTAATATCTGCCTGGATGCCGGCGCCTCCACTGGAATCACTTCCAGCGATTGTTAATGCTGTGTTCATACATTTGTCTCCTTTGCATTAATTTTGTATAGCGACCTAAGGTGGTGCCCCCAATCTGCCGCTGAATTGTTCAGATGAATCATTTTCTGATACGGGCTTCGGCTTGTCCTGAAATACCTTGTTCAAAAAAAGAATCCTCTGAAATTTATATAAGTAAGACTTTTTTATGCCCTATCTTATTCATGTTTTTTTACTACCATATTTACTTTTTGCAACAGTTCTTTCGTTCCCTCTTCGATGTCCTCACATGCGAAGATTCCACTTACAACTGCTGCTCCTGCAATTTCGCATCCTTTTAATTTCAGGATGTTATCATGGTTGATGCCGCCAATTGCGACCACGGGGATGGTGACGCTCTGACAGATTTCCTGCAGCAGGGTTAGTTCCATCGGCTTTGCATCAGTCTTGGTGCTGCTGCCAAATACGGCTCCGCTTCCTAAGTAATCTGCACCGGCTTTTTCTGCTGCTTGTGCCTGTTCTATTGTTTTCGCAGTCACTCCGATGATTTTATCTGTTCCAAGAATTTTTCTTGCACGGGTCAGCTCCATATCGGACTGCCCCACATGCACGCCATCGGCTCCTATCCTTTCTGCCAGTTCCACATTATCATTGATGATCAATGGTACCCTATAACGGTGGCAGAGTTCCAAAAGGCTTCTGCCTTCTGCTTCAAATTCCGGCTCAGATAATTCTTTTTCCCGAAGCTGCACTAAAGTAACTCCGCCCTTCAATGCTTTTTCTACCTGCTCATATAAGGTCTCTCCCTTAAGCCAGCTACGGTCGGTAACGGCATAAAGAAGAAGCTGTTCTCTTGTAATATTCATATGTGATTTCTCCTTATGAAATGCGGTGTGTAGTAATGCTATTGCAATCCAGTCGTGTAGTGAGGAGTGACAGCCAGAGTCTGTCACTCCCGCACCGCAGCTCCGGGAACCTGCCGCCCTATTACAATATAGGGAACCAGAAATCCGGGTTCCCGGAGTTCTGCGGTGCTCGTCAAAGTCACTTACAGCGGAACCTTTGCAAGCAAGCTTGCAAGTTTCCGGTGTCCGTGACTTTTCCTCACTACCCGCAAAAACAAAAGTGCAGGACCTCTGTAAAAAAGATTCCTGCACACTAAGTAATCGCACCTGCGTTTCGTTATCTCCCTACGTTGGCATTATCCAAATCAGGTTCTGGGTTAAAGCTTCTGCTTACTCTCAGCCCGCCTGTGCGAGCACCCCGTTTTTCAACGATTTTCATTATACACATTCCCCACAAAAAAGCAAGCTATGTTTTCCATAAAATACCTTGAAAACCACAAAAAAATGGCTTAGAATTAGTTTAGCTTATTATATCATTGTACGAAAGAGAAGGATTAAGAATATCTATGAATTATGATGAAAATGTTTTTAAAGCCAAGGCCAATATCAAAGCCCGCAGAATCTGGCTTGTATTTTCCCTGCTGCTGACCGCTAACTATGGTGCCGATATGTCCAACGGTCTCTATCCATCGAAGCAGTATCTCTATTTTGTTCTGCTCTGCTGGATTCCATTTTTTATTGGAGAATTATTTCTAAAAATCAAAGGCAAAACTACTGACATCTATCGCTATATACTGGTGCTTGGTTACGGTATCTTTTATACTTATCTTTTATGTACCACAGCATCCCCAATTGCATTTACCTACATTCTGCCGGTAACCAGTCTTTTAATTATTTTTAAAGACCGGAAATTCATGCTGCAGTGCGGTATTGCAAATACTATCAGCGTAGTGATCAGTATTATTTACCGCTATATGGTATTAAGCTGCACCACTGCTACTGACGTAAAAAATTATCAGCTGCAGATATCCTGCCTGATTCTGTGCTATATCTGTTATATCATGTCCATTCGCCATTTAAATGAGGCTGACGGTGCACTGACAGACAGTATCAAGGATGATTTACATCGTGTGGTAAATACCGTAGAAAAGGTGAAAACTGCCAGCAATAACGTTATGGACGGTATCACCGTTGTCCGGGAACTGGCTAATGAAAATAAACACGGTTCTGACGTTGTCTTAAAAGGAATGAACAATCTGACCAACAACAATCAGGAATTACAGAACCGTACGACTTCTTCCCTTGATATGACAACTGACATCAATTCCCAGGTTGAGCATGTTGTATCCATGATTCACGAAATGGTATCTTTGACGGATGAATCCATTCACCATGCACAGATTAGTTCTGCCGACTTAGAGGGTCTGGTTACAACTGCCGGCACTATGTCAAAGCTTTCCAGCGAAGTAGAACAGGTTCTTACGGAATTTACTTCTGAATTTGAAAAAGTAAAATCTGAAACCGGAACCATTGATAATATTTCCGGTCAGACAAACCTTTTGGCATTAAATGCTTCCATTGAAGCTGCAAGAGCCGGAGAAGCAGGAAAAGGATTTGCTGTTGTTGCTGAAGAAATCCGTACCTTGAGCACTGAAACCAAGGCTTCATCCAAACAGATCCAGGATGCGCTGATGCGTTTGGATGAAATCTCCGGCAAGATGACAAAATCCATTGAAGAGACCTTAAAACTTATTCAGCTTACTCTTGAGAAAGTCACACTGACTGGTGAAAATGTGAATAAAATTACCGCTGACTCATCTCAGATGGGTGAGCATATACAGGTCATTGACAATGCAATCAAAGAAGTGGAAACATCAAACCGACAGTTAGTAGAAAACATGAAGTATATTTCTGAAATTGTCGATACCATGACACTCTGCATTCATGATTCCGATGATATCAGTCAGCGTATGGTAAGTAAATATGATGAAAGTGCTAACAATATTAACAGCATAGAAAATGAAATCCAGGCGTTAATGTGCAAGCTTGGAATCGGCGGCTTCATGGGTATTGAAGATATCAATCCTGGTATGAAAGCAACCATCCGCCTGACGGAGAACCCTGACCATGTTTTCCATGGTGAAGTTCTGAAACAGTATTCCAACCAGATTATACTTTCTCTGGAAGAAAAGCTTTCTTTTCGTAACAACGAATCCTGTTCCATCCAGATTACTGTTGGGAATGTGCTTTACTGCTGGGATAATGCTTCCATCCATGTAGATAAAACAACCTCTGATTTCGTCGTAGAAATCACCGGCAGTCCAAATATTTTAAACCGACGGAAATATCCTCGTGCCGACCTTTCCAATTTCTGTAATATTACAGTTAAGAACACCGGAGAAACCTTCCAGGGACGTATGGAAAATATCAGTGCCAACGGATTTGCTTTCCTTTGCGATGCACCGTTCTTTGCAGATAGCAAAGGGACTGATATTCTCTTAAATATCCTTTCCTTTGATTTACCGGATCAGGCTGCTTTGGAAGGTCATATTATCCGAAGTTCCGACGACGAAGGCATGTATATCGTCGGCTGCCAGATGCCGGAAGACAATATGGCAATTAAAGATTATGTAGAACAGTTGCTAGGATAAAAGAAAACTCATAGCAGATTCCCAGTCGGAATTTACTATGAGTTTTTTTCTATAAGTTTTCTTTTCTGTCTGTATTTTATATTGCTGACCTCTGCCCTGACTTTCCATAATCTTCTTTCAACGACTCTGAATAAATGTCTCAATTTCCGATAAGTCCTTTGAAAACAGTACCCGGTTAAAATCTTCTTTTGCTGCAAAGCCTGAGGTCTGCATTTCTTCGAAAAATGCTTTCAGTGGCTGATAGAAGCCATCAATATCATAAAGAATACATGGATTCTCATTGATGTGAAGACGCTGCAGGGATATGATATCCGATAACTCGTCTAAGGTTCCCGGACCACCCGGCAGTGCGATGTAAACATCTGCTAACTCTATCATTTTCGCTTTCCGCTCCGCCATATCTTTCGTATCTATGTACTCTGTCAAAAACTGGTGTCTGCGGTTTTGAATGGATTCCACCTGTGGCAGTACACCGATTACTTTTCCACCATTGGATAATACGGAATTGGCTATGGTTCCCATCAATCCGCCCCGGGCTCCACCGTATACCAGTGTGTGTCCGTTCTCTGCAATCCACATGCCAAGGGCTACTGCACCGATGGTATATGCTTCCTTACTTCCTGCGGATGAACCGCAATATACTGCTATATTCATATGCTCTCCTCTGCTACTTTTCCTGACGTTCTACTTCCATATTTTTAGGCAATACAAGATTCAAAATAATGGCAGTAAGGAATACAACTGCTACACAGTTTTCTGCAAAGATAGAACGGATAATGCCTGGGAAGATTGCAAATAAATCCGGCAGCTGGGTAAAGCCTAATCCGATACTTAAGGACAGTGCCGATATGGTAATATTTCTCTGGGAAAATCCACATTTTCCAATCATCTGCAGTCCACTGATTACAATAGTTCCGAACATCATAATTGTACATCCGCCCAGAACTGCACTTGGCAGTGTGGCAAGTACTGCACCTACTACCGGGAAAATTCCTGCCAGGATCATAATTATGGCCCCCGTTGCAATGACAAAACGGTTTACAACCTTGGTCATGGCAATCAGACCTACATTCTGGCTGAAGGATGTAATCGGCATACAGCCAAATACCGAAGATAATGCACTGACAAATCCATCACAGGCAAGTGAGCCCGCAGTCTCTTTCTGGGTGACATCACGGTTTAAGCCGGATGATGCCAGTGCCGAGGTATCTCCAATTGTCTCGGTTGCTGACACTAAGAATATCAAAACAAATGCGACAATAGCATCTGCATGAAATTCCATTTTAAATGGCATCAGATGCGGCAGTGCCAGAAGGCTTGTATCGGAAAGTGCTGAAAAATCTACCACACCCATACACAATGCCACAATATAACCTACAATCAGTCCAAACAGTACGGATAACTGTTTGAAATAGGATTTTGCTACAATATTAAATACGATACAGCATACCAGTGTCACGGTTCCAAGTATCCAGTTGGTTGCAGATCCGAAATCTGCACTGCTGCTGCCACCACCAAAGGAATCTGCGCCTACTTCAAGCAGGGAAAATCCAATTGCTGTTACAACGGTAGCTGCTACAATCGGTGTTACCAGTTTCATCCAGTATTTGGACAAAAGTCCAAGGACACCTTCTACGATACCTCCAACAAGAACCGCTCCCATGATTGCTCCATAGCCATACTGTCCGCCAATGACACAGGCAATGGATACAAAGGTAAAGGAAATTCCCATGACAATCGGAAGTCTCGAACCGATTCTCCAGATTGGGAATAACTGAATCAGTGTTCCGATTCCGGCAATCATCATTGCGCTCTGAATAATCATTGCCGTATTCTTTGCATCCATTCCGCAGGCCCCTGCCACAATCAGAATCGGTGCAATATTGGCTACAAACATAGCTAAAATATGCTGCAAGCCAAATGGAATTGCATTTAAAACTGGCACTTTTCCATCCAGCGTATAAATATTATCTACGCTGGCTTTCTGACCTGCTGCCATACCATCTTTTGTGTTTTTTCTTTCTAAAAAACTCATTTTCTTTTTTCCTCCGTTATCTGTTTCCGCAATAGCATGCTCACTATTTTTTTTATCTTATGACGGAACAGAGGGGAGGTCAACTGCTTTTTACAATTTCCAGCCTGCTGCCTGAAGCTGTGTCTTTGCCATATGCCGGTAAACGCCATCCTTTGCTGTAAGTTCTTCCGGTGCACCCTTTAAAAATGCTCTTGCAATAGACGGAATCGTATTAGGCTCTCCAGTCTATTATGCGGGGGCAAGTGGACAGTTACATCATTTCTTGACCGAGCATTTTTTGCAGGGATTCAGTTAAAACTCTTCCCCGCAGGATTCAATCACTTTTTTGTACCAGTAAAAAGAATCTTTGCGGATTCTGGAAAAGTCTCCGGTCCCGTCATCATTTTTATTTACATAGATAAGACCATAACGCTTCTTGTATTCTCCGGTGGAGGCACTGACAAGATCTGTACAGCCCCAGCAGGTGTAGCCGATCAGATCTACTCCGTCATGGATTGCTTCCTTCATCTGCTCTATATGGCGGCGCATATATTCAATACGGTAATCATCGTGAATCTTTCCATCCTCTGTCAGTTGATCCACCGCCCCAAGACCATTTTCCACGATCATGATTGGAATCTGATAGCGGTCATAGATCTGGTTCAGAACATAGCGAAGACCAGTTGCATCGATCTGCCAGCCCCAGTCGGAAGCTTTCAGATATGGATTTTTCAGATTGTCACTTCCATTTCCGGCCGTTTTCTCTCCGTCCTTTGTCACGCTGA
>ENA-OOWN01002096-OOWN01002096.1-human-gut-metagenome-genome-assembly--contig:-NODE-2096-length-12970-cov-2.210530_pt1 | contig 12970 bp, 6 predicted proteins | sample MGYA00241406_ERZ501319 | MGnify/ENA primary metagenome ERZ501319 (study PRJEB25962, sample SAMEA2042734) | human gut metagenome | biome: human gut; feature: human-associated habitat; material: faeces... | reverse complement strand
GTCCCCGGCAACGACTGGCAGGACATCATGTACGGTGACACGGGCATCAAACAAAGCTACAACATCGGTGTACAAGGTGGATCGGAAGACATGCGCTTCAGCATCAGCTACACTCGCGACGACGAAGATTACGTCATGGTAAACTCCGATTACCTGCGCGACAATCTCCAAGTGCGCCTCAACAAGAAGTTGGGCAAAAAGCTGGAACTGGAGCTTACGGGCCGCCTCACCAAAACCACTATCATGGGTGCGGGTACCAACGGTGGGAAGCTGAAGGATGCGATACGCTTCTCTCCCATTGACAGTATGCAAGCGATGGACGAAGGAGATTTGGGGGCTGATGCCGACAAGACGGACGAAGCACAACTTTCTTCATTGAATGATCCCTATTACAATACGGTCAATGAGTACAAAAAGCAAAACAAGTTACGCCAGACGTATAACATGGGCATAAAGTGGAATATCGTCAAAGGACTGGATTACCAGTTCCGCGGCAGCTACGACTTCGACAACAACTACACGGACAATATCTGGCTCAACAAAACCGGGGAGTCCAGTTCCAACGGCGGTCAACCGGTTGCCAAACGCACCGACGAAAAGGGGCAGAGCTGGAGCATACAGAACACACTGAGTTACCGTTTCCGCAAAGACAAACACGACTTCAACGCGATGGTAGGTCAGGAAATGGTGAGCCGGCAGACAAACAATATGCAGGTGATGTCAAAGTATTATCCTATTGACTTCACAGCCGACCAAGTGCTCTCAATGTGGAACTACGGTACGCCGCAGCCCACCTATACCACCATCGGCGAGCCTTCGCGTACGGCATCCTACTTCGGCCGTGTAAACTACACTTACAACGACCGCTACACGCTTTCCTTTACAGCTCGTGCCGACGGCACGAACGTGTTGGCCCCCGACCAGCGTTGGGGTTTCTTCCCAGGTGTGGCTGCAGCCTGGCGCATTTCCGACGAGGAATTCATGGAATCTACGCGCAACTGGCTCGACAACCTGAAGCTACGCGTCAGCTACGGTGCCGTGGGCAACGCACGCGTTAGTTCCTATTGGCGACAAGACTATTCCATTGAAACCTCGGCCAATAAGCAATATTACCTGAACGAAACAGTACAGACAGGAATGAAGCCAGGTAACACCCTACGCAATGAGAACCTGACGTGGGAAACCAAGCTCTCATCAAACATCGGCCTTGATGCCACGTTTTTCGGTGGACGATTGAACGCCACGCTGGAACTGTATAAAGACGTAACCAAGGACTTGATTCTGCGTATGGACTTGCCTTCCTATTCAGGCTATCAATACCAATACCAGAACTTAGGGCGCACGAGCAACAAGGGCGTGGAACTAACCCTGAACGGGACACTGGTCAACACCAAGGACTTTTACCTCTCGGCCAACTTCAACATTGCGTTCAACAAGAACGTGGTGGAAAAGCTTGACGGCACAGCTACCTCCATGATTGCTCAATCCGGCTGGGCGCCCGACGTAGGCCGCGACGACTATCGCGTTTTCGTGGGTGAGCCTATCGGGCAAATCTATGGTTTTGAAGTCGAAGGTTTTTATACGTTCGACGATTTTACCTTCGACCATGCCACCAACAAATGGGTGCTCAATGACGGCGTGGCCAGCGACTTTGACCTGATGGCTGGTCCGGATAATTTCGGTCCCGGTTATATCAAACTCAAAGATCAGAACGGAGATGGTGTAATTGACGCCGACAACGACCGAGTGTTACTGGGATGCACACAACCCAAACATTACGGAGGTTTCGGGCTAAATGCACAATGGCTCGGATTCGACATGGCAGCCATGTTCAACTGGTCGTATGGCGGAAAAGTCTACAACGCGATGAAGATTCTAGCATCCACTTATACCAACCGCCGTTACAACAACATCTCCACAGAGATGAGCTTGGACAAGCGTTGGACAATTATCGACCCTGAAACGGGGGCCAACGTAATGTATGGTAACCTGGCCGACCCACAACGTTTCCGCGAAATCAACCAAAATGCGTCCATTTGGTCGCCCTTGATGGGTCGCACGGTGGTGACTGACTGGGCTGTGGAGGACAACTCTTTCCTGCGTTTCAGCAACTTGACCATTGGCTATACACTGCCCGTCTCGCTGACACAGAAGTTCGGTGTACGCAACCTACGCATCTATGCTACGGCCTCCAACCTTTTCTGCTGGACAAAATATTCCGGCCAAGACCCGGAAGTAAGCACACAGCGCAGCACGCCCATGACACCTAACGTGGACTACTCCGCCTACCCGAAGGCGCGTAACTATGTATTTGGCATAAACGTAACGTTTTAAAAAACAACAAACAAAAGATAACGGAACATGATAAAACATATCTTTGTGGTTGCACTTTCAGCAACTGTACTCCTAAGCTCCTGCATGGATAATTTCCTGGATACGGAAAGTCCTTCGAAGGCCAGCAGCGAGAACGTTTTCGATACCCCGGTCATGACGGAAGCCGCTCTCATGGGTGTCTACTCGTCCATGACGGCCTCCATGATGTACGGACAGAAGCTATGTGTCAACTGGCAGGGTGTAAGCGACGTAGAAGTGGGATCCAATGCTTTCAATCTGGATGACTATAACCAGACAAATGGTGATACGGGCGGCATGAACTTCTACGATGACCCCTATAACACAACGACCAAGTGGAACGACATCTGGACTTTTACCGAACAGGCCACGACCGCAGTCGATGGTATCCGCAAATCTCCGGCAATGGAAACCGAAAACAGAGAAACCATGTTAGCCTACTTGGGTGAAGCCTTGACCCTGCGTGCATTGGGCTATTTCGAGTTGGTGCGTTGGTGGGGCGACGTACCTTTCAAGGAAAACGCAGCCAGCAGTGACTTATCTAATGTCTATATCGGAAAATGCGACAAAGACACCATCTACAACCATATCATTGCCGACCTGAAAGAAGCCATCGGATACCTGCCTTGGCAAGGCAAAGGAACCTACAACGCTGAGCGCGTCACCAAAGGATTTGCCTATGGACTTTTGGCTAGAGTTGCCCTCTTTGCCGGCGGATGGTCAGTGCGCGACGGCAATACATTCCCCGACCTGAAACTGGAGCACCATCCCACCATCGCGGAAATGAACGGATTCTTTGTGGGGCGTCCCAAGAATTACCAGGACTACTACCAGATAGCTCTTGATGCTTGTGCGGACTTACTTGCCGACCCGGAGAACCCACACCAGCTCGACCCCGACTTCGAAGAGGTTTGGGAAAAGGTGAACCACCTGGAACTGAACCCCTACAACGAAAATCTCTTTGAGGTGGCCTTTGGCGAGGGGCAGAGCGGCGATGTAGGTGCCACGATGGGCTACACGCTGGGCAACGGCGTAATCAACGCTAGCCGCGGTATGGGAGGAACTGGTTACGCCTCGACCACCCTCTACTACTTCTATTCGTTCGACCCCGAAGATAAACGCCGCGATGTAACTTGTGCTTTCCCGAGCTACGAGATGGTCGATGGCGTGGCCAAGGAAACCATGCGTTTGAACCCGTTGGGCGTATCGTGCGGCAAATGGCGTTGGTATTGGATGACTGACGAGTATCTCCAACGTCTTGAAGTGGCGACCTCGCGTATCTCGACCGGCATCAACTGGATTCTGATGCGCTACCCCGACATTTACCTGATGTTCGCCGAGGCACAAAACGAGCTTCACGGTCCCACGGAAGTGGAGGCCCGCACCGGGCTGTCAGCAGCTGCGGCCCTTGAGGTGGTGCGTACCCGCGCATTCGGTGCAGGCTCGGCTAAGGTGAAAGACTACGACGGCAGTAGCAAGGAAGCCTTCTTCAACGCCATCATCAATGAGCGTGCATGGGAATTCGGCTGCGAATGCATCCGCAAGCAAGACCTGATTCGCTGGGGACTGATTGTAGACAAGGTGGAAGCCATGAAAGAGGCCCTGTGCCTGATGTACGACTGGACTTTTCCCATCAAGGTGTTCGACAAGGAACTCACGCAGAACGACATTCCTCGCCGCGTCTACTACAAGTATGAAGCCGACCGTCCGGACTACATCGATCTATCCTCACTCAACCTGAACCAGGACTTGGGAATCTACGACCCAAATGAAAGCAAAGGCGAATATTACGTCAACTGGGTACCCATGCAGGTAGGCATCGACCAGAATGGACGTCGGCCCGATGAAGTGAACAAGAACTACGCGAAGACCATCTGCAAGATCTTGGTCATCGGAACGGGACTGAATGCTTCTTACGACTACTCCGCACTCTTCAGCAAACTCTATTGGGGCAGCGAAGCACAGGCTGAGTTTTCCAAATATTCAGTAGGCAACCGCACATGCAACTACCGCCATGTCTTTGCCATCGACTACGAAAGCGTATTCGAGTCACAAGGATGGCTCTCTAACTCATACGGATTCAGAAACTAAAGCATTGATGAACGCCTACATCCGCACACATGACGGACTCTCCGGATCGTAGTCCTCCATAAGTCGGTTGTAACGCTTCATCTAAAAGAAATAAAGACACTTATGAAAACGCAATATATAAAAACCCGGAATGCCCTTTGCGCGGTTCTGATGGCCTGCTGTGCAGGAAGCCTTTCGTCGTGCGACGATGTGAACGATTGGGGGGTCGATGCTTCTCACGACCGCCTTTTCGCTCCCTTGGTCTATGAGACCATGCAAGTCTCGCCCACCAGCGTGCAAATGCACTATTCGCAAGTGGTAACAGCCACTCGCTACGTGTTTGAGTTCTACAAGGACAGTTTGGAATACCTGCCGGAAAACTTCTACCGCGCCGACACCATCTATGCCGACACGCTCACCATCTATAAGGACGACTCGGCTCCAGCCAAGGTAGAATATGCTACCCTGTTTGGAGAGCTGGCCGGTTCAACGCAATACAGCGTCCGCATGAGAGGGATAGATGAAAACGGCAAGGCAAGCGGATACCTAGGCGTGGCTTTCGAGACCCCACGCGAGCAATTGTTCGAGAGCGCCACACCGACCACCGAGTCTGTCACGTTCACTTGGACACCGACTGACCGCGTGACACACATGCTACTGTTCGACTATGTGAATGTAGCTGAGAATCCTGGTTCAACTCCCCGTTGGGAATACGTTGTGCGCGACGAGCCCATTGAACTGACAGCGAATGACATCGCCGCTTCCTCCAAGACACTGGAAGGACTGGAAAGTGGTACGAACTATAAAGTACAGATTTGTTACAACGAGGAAGTGCGCGGCGAATACACTTTCAAAACGCTGGGCCTGGGCGAAGGAATTGTCATCCGTGTGCCTTGGGAGTCGGAAACTGCTGTGATTGACATGGACGCCTTGATGGAGAAATACGAGGTGCAAGGCACGTCAAACCTCACGCTTGAGTTTGAGCCGGGCAAGACCTACAACATCAATGCCTGGACAATGCCTTCAGTGGACAATTTGCTCCTCACGAGTATTACGACAGACCAGAGCGACCGTCCGGTCATCAATCTTCCGCAAATCAGTCTTTCATCTTCAATGCAGTCACTTGCCTTCCAATATGTGACACTTGACGGACAGAACGACAACGCAGCCTACTTCTTCCAGCCAGGCTCAATGAACATCGGTTCCCTTACCTTCGAAGGATGCCTCATCCGCAACATCAAGCGAAGCCTCTTCCGCACCAGCGGTGCACTGAACATGACAAACATCACCATCAGCAACTCCATCATGCAACACATCGGGTGGAATGGTTATGGACTTATCAACATCTCCGGAGATAATACGATAAACCGCATTGAGGTGACCAACTCAACCTTGGTAGACATGGGCGACCAACTGATGGACATTGACGGCGGAATCGGCGAAGTGATCTTCACTAACAACACTCTTTATCAGCCGGCCGAAACACAAAAGGCATTGAGCCAACTCTTCCGTTTCGACAACTGGAACAAATCACCGGCTTCTCCAGGCAGTGTCAAGGTGGGCAACCTCATCATTGCCGGCCCGAATGGAGATACTACACTGAATGCCGGACGCAGCAATTACGACTACTTCGACTATTCGGACAACTGCTACCTCACTTCCGATGTGCCCACTGGCGGTTCTCGCTTCGAAGCCATCAATGTGCTGGACCTCTCGTCTGCCAACTTGTTCACCAATCCGGAAAATGGCGATTTTCATTTCAACCCCTCGGCTACCATTCCTGCCGGAGTCAAGAGTGCCGGAGACCCGCGTTGGCAATGAGACTTGGATTACTGTTATGTAGAATCTCTGATAAAACCATAAAGAAATGAAACTCTATCATGCGATAATTGCAGCGGCATTGTTAGGCTTCGGCCTGACCGTGACCGGTTGCGACGAAACCAACAACGACTTTAGCCGAGAATCAACACCTTGGCTTCCCGTACCTGAAGACTTGATAGCCTTCCCCGGAGCAGAAGGCTACGGACGTCATGCTACCGGCGGACGCGGCGGCGATGTCTTCCATGTGACAACATTGGACGACACAAACGCGAGTGGAAGTCTGCGCTACGCCGTCGGCCAGACGGGTGCACGCACCATTGTCTTCGATGTAGCCGGGACGATTCACCTGGCCTCACCGCTCGACATCACCAATGGCGACCTTACGATAGCCGGACAATCAGCCCCGGGCGACGGTGTCTGCATCGCCGGTGCCGAGGTGCGGATAAACGCTTCCAATATCATTATCCGTTACTTGCGTTTCCGTCCAGGCAACGACTTGACCTATCTGGACCCTGCTACGGGCAACCCTGTTTCCTTTGACGGCTTGGCCGGCAAGGGACAGCAAGACATCATCATCGACCATTGTTCCTTTAGTTGGGCCGCCAACAAATGCCTTGCCATGTACAACAATCGAAACACCACGGTGCAATGGTGCCTGATCGCTGAAGCCTTGCACGAAACCGAACACGCTGATGGTCTGCACGGCTACGGCACGCTTTGGGGTGGGTCGGGTGCATCATTCCATCATAACCTCATGGCCCACTGCATGGACTGTATGCCCCGGCTTGCTCCAGGAGAATGGACACAAAAAAACGAACGAGTGGATGTGCGCAACAATGTGTTCTATAATTGGGGTGAGAATGGAGCTTGCGGCGGTGAAGGCATGATGGCCAACCTTGTGAACAATTACTACAAACCAGGTCCAGCCACTGCTTTGATTCCCGAAACTGTGCAGCATCGTATCTTTGCACCTGACGTACGTACTGAGACCGATTGTTTTGAAACAGATGAAGAGACCGGTACCGCCTTACCAGACAAACCAAATGCATGGTATCCAATGCTACATGTATGGGGGAAATACTTCATTGACGGAAATGTGATGGAAGGCAATGAAAACGTGACTGCCGACAACTGGGCGGAAGGTGTCCTGGCACAGGTGGAAAACGGTCCGGAAGTAGATGAACTTTACACCGAAGGCACGCAAGACACCATCCGCTTGACTGAGCCTTTGAACGTAGAACTTGTGGCTACCCAAACAGCCGGGGAGGCCTATCGACAAGTGTTGTCCCTTGCCGGATGCGCAAAACGGCGTGACGCCGTAGATGTACGTATTCTCCAAGAAGTGCAAGATGGCACAGCGACCTATGGCACTTGCACAGGCTTCGTGGGCAAAGGATTCATCAACGCCCCTGACGATGTAGGCGGCTATCCCACACTGACAGCCACGGATGAGGAGCTTAACGCTATCGTTGACACCGACGGCGACGGCATACCCGACGAGTGGGAAAAAGCCCACGGACTAAACCCAAACGCCGACGGCGACGGACGCATGGTGAAACTGAGCGACGAAGGCTATACCAATCTGGAGATGTATTTGAACAGTCTGGTGGAAGAACTCACAACCAATCAAAAAACTGAATAACCTACACAATTCACACACTGATGAAGAAACACATCCTGTTAATCTTTGGACTGCTGGCAACCTGCGCGGGAAGCGTGCAGGCCCAGCCGGAGTATAAACTATGGTACGACCGCCCTGCGGAGCAATGGATTGAAGCCTTACCCTTGGGCAACGGACGGCTCGGAGCGATGGTCTTTGGCGACCCGACGCACGACGAGCTCCAACTCAACGAAGAAACCGTGTGGGGAGGTTCGCCCTACAACAACACGAACCCGAAGGCGAAGGATGCCTTGCCGGAGATACGGCGGCTTCTTTTCGAAGGAAAGAATCTGGAGGCTCAGAAACTCTGCGGAGCGACCATTTGCTCGCCGCGTGCCAACGGCATGCCTTACCAGACCGTGGGGTCGTTGCATCTCGACTTTGGGGGCTTCCGCAGCTATGCCAATTACTACCGTGAGCTCGACCTTGACCGCGCCGTAGCCACCACTCGCTTCACCTCGGGCGGAGTGGACTATGTGCGCGAGGCGTTCACTTCGCTGACCGACGACGTGGTCGTGCTCCGCCTCACGGCATCCCGCCCCGGAAGCATCTCCTTCCGTGCGCGTTACACCTCGCCCATGCCGGGGACACGACGCAGCGTCACGTCCGACGGACTGCTCCTCCTTGAGGGCAAGGGCACTGACCACGAAGGCATAGAAGGCAAGGTGCGCTATGCCTCCCTGCTGCAATGCCAGCTCGACGGTGGGCAGCAGAAGATAGTGGGCGACACGGCGTTGGTGGTCGAAGGGGCCAACAGCGCACTGCTCTGCATCTCCACAGGAACGAACTTCAAGAACTACAAAGACGTGTCAGGCGATGCCTTGGCCAAGGCGGAGGCTTATTTGCAAGGCCGTCCCTCGTTGGCGGGTTACGAACAAGCTCGGGAAAAGCACACGGCGACCTACCGGAAGTATTTCCGCCGCGTATCGCTCGACTTGGGGCGCAACGCGCAGGCCGACAAACCGACCGACATGCGGGTGCGCGAATTCAACACGCTCTTTGACCCACAACTTCCGGCGCTGCTCTTCCAGTACGGGCGTTACCTGCTCATCTGTTCCTCACAGCCAGGCGGGCAGGCTGCCAACCTGCAAGGTATCTGGAACTACAAGAAGAACGCTCCTTGGGATGGCAAATACACCACCGACATCAACGTAGAAATGAATTATTGGCCAGCAGAAGTTACAGCCTTGCCTGAAATGCACGAGCCTTTCATCCAACTGGTGCGCGACGTGGCCGAGACAGGCAAACAGAGCGCAGCAATGTATGGCTGCAGGGGCTGGACGCTCCATCACAATACCGACATCTGGCGTTCGACGGGTGCGGTTGATGGCCCGGCCTACGGCATCTGGCCTACGTGCAACGCTTGGTTCTGCCAGCATCTGTGGGATCGTTACCTCTTCTCCGGAGACCAGGACTATTTGGCATCGGTCTATCCCATCATGAAGGCGGCTTGCGAGTTCTACCTTGACTTCCTTGTCAAGGAACCGCAACACGGATGGCTCGTCGTAGCCCCGTCATATTCCCCTGAAAACTCTCCCAATGTAAACGGCAAGCGCACCTTCCGCGTGATAGCAGGCTGTACGATGGATAACCAGATGGTAGGCGACCTTTTCAGCAATACAATTGAAGCCGCCACACTTATGGACGACGACCGGGCTTTTGTGAAAGAACTGAAGCGCGTTATCAAACAACTGCCTCCGATGCAGATAGGCCGTTGGGGACAGGTACAGGAGTGGATGGAAGACTGGGACAACCCGCGCGACCGGCATCGGCACACATCACACCTTTGGGGATTGTATCCCGGACGACAAATCACCCCAAGCAACTCGCGTGCCTTGATGGCCGCCGCCGAAAAGACGCTCAACGGACGCGGCGACCACTCCACGGGCTGGTCGATGGGCTGGAAAATCAATTTCTGGGCACGCCTGCTCGACGGTGACCATACCTATAAGCTCATCTCCGAGCTTATCAACATGGCTCTGGAAGAAAAAGGACAAAACGGCGGTCTTTATCCCAACCTCTTCGACGCGCACCCGCCTTTCCAAATTGACGGTAACTTTGCAGCCACATCGGGGATTGCTGAAATGCTGCTCCAAAGCCACGACAACGCCGTGCATCTCCTCCCTGCCCTGCCTTCCGTCTGGACAAAAGGTGAGGTGAAGGGCTTGCGTAGCCGGGGTGGCTTCGTGCTGGAAGACATGCAGTGGGCTGACGGACGACTGGCGACAGCCACACTCCGCTCCACCATCGGCGGTGTGATGCGCGTGCGCAGTGCAGTACCCCTGACACTTGATGGCAAGGAATTAAAGCCTGCCAAAGGTGAATGTCCAAATCCGTTGCTTCGTGCACAGGCCATCAAGAAGCCGCTCATCAGCAAAGAAGCTCCGAAGGACGAAATGCCCGCCCGGACTTATTATGAATACGACATTCCGACCACGACTGGCGGCACGTATGTGCTGACAGCCTCTCAGGCAATTCAATAGAAAGAGCCATGACAGGTAGCCGCGTAGCACTTGCCTTCTCGAAAACTACTTTTTGGGAATGGACAGAGTTCCCTCACTCTGAGTCCTCCTTTTTATAGAACAGAACTTAACACTGGATACCATCAAATGAATAAGTTATTTATGAGAAATATATTACAGAAAAGAAGCTCGTTCCTCGTGGCTGCCTTAGCCGTCTGTCTGACACTTCCGGCTGCGGGAGGCGACGTGTTCCATGCCGTGGTAGCTGCCGACGGCACGGGCGACTACACCTCCGTGCAGCAGGCCATCGACGCCGCTCCGTCAGAGCGCACAGCCCCCTGGCTCATCTTCGTGAAAAGCGGCTCGTATGAAGAATCGGTCACGGTGCCAGCCGACAAGCCTTTCATTCATCTCATCGGACAAGACAAGGCAACGACCACTATCCATCGTGCCCTTAATGTGGGCGGACGGCCAGAAGCAGGCAAGGACTCGTCCTATTGGGCTTGCTCCGTGCACAACCCGCAGTCACCGGTCTACAGGGCCGAGGGCAGCGTAGTGACGGTGAAAGCCAGCGATTTCTACACATCCGGCATCACTTATACCAATGATTTCGGCGTGGAGAGCCAGAGCGGACCGCAAGCTCTCGCCATGAAGTCGCAGGGCGACCGGGCCTCATTCTTCGACTGCGCTTTCCGCTCCTTCCAAGACACGTGGATGACTACCCAGAAAGATGCCTATCGCCATTACATCAAAAACTGCTTCATTGAGGGAGCCGTGGACTACTTCTACGGAGGTGGCAACGCGCTGCTCGAATACTGCACGCTCTACAACGTGCGTCGGGGTTCCGTCATCGTGGCTCCTTGCCACAAGACAGCGAAGTGGGGCTACGTGTTCCGCCATTGCACCATCGACGGCAATGCCGAGGCTGCCCGCGATGCCAAGACCAAACTGGGGCGCCCATGGCACGACTCACCCCGCGCCGTCTATATCCACACCACGATGCGCATTCCCATCGCCCCCGAAGGATGGACTGACATGGGTGCCATCCCCGCCCTCTTTGCCGAGTATGACAGCCGCGACGCGCAGGGTAATCCCGTCGACCTGAGCCGGCGCAAGTCCTATTACAAAGGCCGTGGCGACAACCCGCCCACCGGCAGTTGCCCCACGACGGTGACAAAGGCCGAAGCCGACAATATGGTCTATGAAAACATCATCCCCGGCACTGACGGTTGGAATCCGCGTGAGATGATGCACCGTCTGCCAGCCCCGCAGAATGTGAAAGCCGAAGGCAAGTCCGTCGAGTGGAAGCCGGTGGAGGGAGCCATTGGCTACGTCGTTCTCTCGGGCGACCGTATAGTAGGCATCACCGATGAGGCATTGCTCTCCCTGTCTTCCCCTGTTGGCGACGAGGCATTGCGCGTGCGCGCCGTGAACCGTTACGGCACGCTCGGAGAGTAAGAGCAAAGCAAAAGGCACAAAAAGAAGGTGCGCGATGTCGCGCGGTAAAATGCCCTCTTTTCGTGCCTTTTTTGTTTCTCAAGCATACATCATGTAAACTTGGCAATCTCTGCAACTTCGAAAAGCGATTGTCTTTTTATATTCCATGAACCGGCCTGACTAAAGAGGCAATGTTACAAAAATACGAAATATTCTTGTCCAATTAATTCCTATGTTAGCGTTTCTTTCTTAACTTTGCTAGCATCCTATCACATTAAAACGCTACTGATATGAGAATAGCTATTATCGGCGCAGGCAACATGGGTGGAGCCATTGCATGCGGATTGGTACAGGGCCGCAAGGCTGAGAAACGGGAAGTCATCGTGGCAAACCCGCACAACGAGAAGCTGCAGGCTTTGCAGGCACGCTTCCCGAAGATTCAGGTGACCAACGACAACAAGGAGGCCGCACGCGGTGCGGACATCATCATTGTGGCAGTGAAGCCCTGGAAAGTCAGCGAGGTGCTGAAGCCCATCCATCCGCAGCGTCCGCAGATTCTCGTCTCGCTCGCTGCCGGAGTGACGATGGAGCAACTCGCCCAGTATGTCGACCCCGAGATGCCTATCTTCCGCATCATCCCCAACACCGCCATTGCCGTGCGTGCCAGCATGACGCTGGTCTGCGGACGGAATGCTACGGAGGAACAGTCACAGATGTTGCTGGACATCTTCAATGAGATGGGACTTGCCATGATGGTGAAAGAGGAACAGCTGGAAGCAGCCACCTCGCTCTCGTCGTGCGGCATCGCCTTTGTGCTGAAATATGTGCAGGCTGCCATGCAGGCGGGCATCGAGATGGGCATCTCACCCAGGAATTCCATGTGCATGGTGGCACAGACGCTCACCGGCGCGGCTTCCATCCTGCTGGAACAGGACACGCACCCCTCGGTGGAAATAGACAAGGTGACGACTCCCGGCGGTATCACCATCAAGGGACTGAACGAACTCGAACACGCCGGCTTCACTTCCGCCATCATACGCGCACTGAAGGCAAGCAGGTAAAGAACAAACTAACAATCTAAGAACTATGAGCGAACAAATCAAACAAATTGCTGCACGGCTCCGTGGGTTGCGCGATGTGCTGGAACTCACGGAGCAAGAGGTAGCCG
>ENA-OOWN01002092-OOWN01002092.1-human-gut-metagenome-genome-assembly--contig:-NODE-2092-length-12989-cov-1.920365_pt1 | contig 12989 bp, 14 predicted proteins | sample MGYA00241406_ERZ501319 | MGnify/ENA primary metagenome ERZ501319 (study PRJEB25962, sample SAMEA2042734) | human gut metagenome | biome: human gut; feature: human-associated habitat; material: faeces... | reverse complement strand
TTTGCCATCCGCAGCGACTACCGCGCCGTGCTGGATGCCATCTCCGCCCTGCGTGACCCGGAGCTGAGCCCGCAGGAACAGACCCTTGCCTGCCTGGAGATCCTGTACCCGGATTGGAAGCGCCTGCCGGACCTGAGTGCAGCAGCCCAGGCGGCCATGGTGTTTATCAACTGCGGCAAGCCGGTGGAAGCCGCCGTGCCAAAGCCCGCCCTTGTGGACTGGGACACCGACGCCGCCATCATGGCACCGGCAGTGGACAAAGTTCTGGGCTGCACCTACCTGCACTGGTGGGAGTTCATCGGGGCATTTGGCTGCATCGGGGACGGCCAGTTTGCGCAGGTCGTCTCCATCCGCAATAAGCGCCTGCACGGCAAAAAGCTGGACAAAGCCGAGCAGGAATTTGTGCGCAGCAATCCCGATCTGGTCACCCTGCCCAAACACAAGCTGACCAGCGCGGAAGAAGAATTTTTCAAAAGTCTGGGGGTGTAATTTTTGGCTGATGGGTCGATCATTCTGGATACCAGAATCAACAATAAAGGCGCCTATGCCGAGCTGAAAGAGCTGCAGGCCAAGGCCAAGAGCACCGCCCAGCAGGTTGCTGCGCTGGACAAGCAACTGGCGCAGGCAGGTGCCAAGCATACCAGCCTGGGCGATGATCTCAAGCGTGCCCGGCAGGAAACCGCCGAAACCGCGCGCGAACTGCAAAAATTAAACACTACCATGGACTTGCAGCACCAAAAGAATGGGCTGGATTTCTCCCCTGCTGACGTTAAACGCAGTGATAAGCTGCGGGCCACGTTGGATCAGCAGCAGCAAAAAATTGGCGCGATGTCCAAGGAATATCGTGACCAGGTTCCCATGCTTGAAAAGCTACAAGAAGAGCACGATGCCCTTTTGCAGCAAATGGATACCGAAAACCTAGCGGTTGAGCATCAATCCCGGCGCATTGAATCCCTGTTAGGCCGACAAATTGCCGCATCGCGCGCAGTTCAGGGAGTAAAAAACGCCGTTCGTCTTTCGGCTGCAGCGATTCAACAGCCCTTCAAAGCAATTCAGGCCAGGTTGTCCGCCATGACAAAGGGCCTGGGGCGGTTTTCTCGCCGCATTACCGGCCTTGCTTCCAGTGCGCTAATTTTTAACTTGCTCTCGTCTGGTCTGCGCCAGATGACCAACTACATGGGTACTGCCCTGCTTTCCAGCACGTCCCTGCGGCAGGCCCTTGGCAACCTGCAAGGTGCTGCGGCTACTGCTGCAGCGCCTTTGATTCAGATTCTGACCCCCGCCCTGACCGCGCTGGCAAATGCGGCAGCAACTGTGTTCGCGTATTTGGCCAAGCTGGTGGCATTCCTGACCGGCAAGACGGTATCCTCCGCCAAGGCCGCTGCCAAGGGCATGAGCGGAACATCCAAGGCAGCGAAAGATGCTGCAAAGAGCCTGGCCGGGTTTGATGAAATCGAACGGTTAGATGCCAAGACAGGGAGCAGCGGCGGCGGTTCGGGCGCCAGCAGCATCACCCCCAACTATAACTTTGACGCAAAAAGCCCGTTCCTGGATTCCGTGCTGGCCGCCATCGAGGCAGGCGAATGGAACCAGGTCGGGCAGCTTTTCGCCCAAAAGCTGAATGAAGCCATGGCGGCGATCCCCTGGCCGGATATCCAGGACAAGGCCCAGACCTGGGCCGCAAACATTGCGGATACCCTCAACGGCTTTATCGCCCGGCTGGACTGGCGGCTGGTTGGTTCTACCCTGGCACAGGGGCTTAACACTGCACTGATCTTTGCGGACACCTTAGTGCAGGGTATCCACTGGGACACCCTGGGCAATGGCATCGGCAATGGGATGAACCAGTGCGTGAAAGAACTGGACTGGGAAGCCCTTGGCCGCTTGATGATTGCCAAGTGGAAGATCGTCTTCGAGACGCTGCACGGTTTCATTCAGACCTTTGACTTTGGGGCATTAGGGGACGCCTTCGCCCGTGCTACCATGGCCGCCATCAATAATATTGACTGGCCCCAGGCTGCCGCAGACCTTGTATCCGGTGCGGCGGGGCTGCTGGAAGCTCTGGCACACTGGATCGATGGGCTGGATTGGCAGCAGATTGGCAGCACGATTGCCGAATGCATTACCAATATCGACTATGCAGAACTTGCACAGGCGATTCTGGATTTGCTGTCCGCCGCCGTCACTGGACTGGCAGATGGGCTTTCAGCCCTTGCTGGGCATCTTGTCGGTGATTTTATCCAGGGCATAAAGCAATGGTTTGATGACGTCCAGACCCAGGCAGCGGTTGCCGGATACGGTGACGACGTTGCTCAGTACCTGTTCGATGGTTTTATCGACGGCCTGGAAGCACTCTGGAACGGTATCGGGCAGTGGATCTATGATCACATTTTCACGCCGTTCAAAAATGGTATTTGCGAAGCATTCGGCATCCACTCCCCCAGCACCGAAGCCAAATCCTGGGGTTCCTACATCTCGCAGGGACTTCTGGACGGTCTGGCCAGCAAGTGGGAGAACATCACCGGCTGGCTGCGTGACCTCAAGCAGAATTTTGTAGACGCATGGGATAACATCCGCGCTAAAACTACTGAGACATTCAATTCCCTTGGGCAGACGATTTCTGACATCTGGAACGGCATCACCAGTACCATCAAGACCGCCGTCAATGGCATCATCGGCTTCATCAACCGGATGATCTCCGCCGTTGTCACCGGCATCAATGCGGTCATCAACGCGCTGAACGGGTTGTCGTTCGACCTGCCGGACATATTCGGCGGCGGGCATGTCGGGTTTAATATCAGCACCCTGACCGCCCCGCAAATTCCCTACCTGGCGCAGGGCGCGGTTATTCCGGCGAACCGGGAGTTCCTGGCTGTACTGGGTGACCAGAGACACGGCACCAACGTAGAAGCTCCGCTGGACACCATCAAGCAGGCTGTGGCCGAAGTCATGGAAGATTTGCAGGCAGGCCAGATGGCGGGCTTTGAAGCCGTGGTTGCCGTGCTGCGGGAGATCCTCTCCGCCGTGTACGGCATCGAGCTGACCGACGAGGACGTAGGCCGCGCCGTACAGCGCTGGCAGCGCAAACAGCTGATTGCCACAGGAGGTGTGTAACGTGACCTTAACCAATCTGTTCCAGATTGATGGCAAATCCCTGTACGCACCGGACTGCGACATCGAACCGAGCTATTCCGACCTGGATTCCAGCGATTCCGGGCGCGACGAAGCCGGGTACATGCACCGCGAAGTGGTGCGGGAAAAGGTTGCTACCTGGCCCATCGCCTACAGCTGCCTGACGGATGACGAATACAAGTACACCATCGGGCTGTTTGCAGGCAAATCCACATTCCAGTTCACCCATCCCAAAGCCGGCTCTTCCACCGAGACCGAAACCACCACCTGCTACTGCAGCAAATACGGCATCGCCTGGCATAACGCCAAGACGAAACAGTGGAAGAATTTGAAGTTTAACATTATTGAATGCTGATTGGAGGTGAAGCATGTACTACCCCGTTTTGCTGCTGCCAAACGGCACCGAGTTAAAGGGCGGCTCCCCCGGCAGTGCGGTCAAAAACCTGACGCTGCACACTGCGGTAAACGCCGGGAAGGAATTCGCCATCGGCTCTGCTTATTCGGATTACATCGAGGCCGAAATTTGGGCAGACCCGGGCGGCAGCCTGCAAATTACTGCCGGGGACGCCCTGACCTACTACCGGCAGGACGATGCCGGGAACCGAACCAAGGTGAGCGTTTTCTATGCTGAAAAGCCCACCCGCACCAAGCGCAACAGCTACAAGGTCACGGCCTATGACACCATGTCCAAGCTGGATGCGGACTTCTCCGGTTGGCTGCGGGCCAATCAGGCACAGTTCCCCAAAACTATCTGGCAGCTGGTTCAGCTGGCCTGCCAGCGGGCGGGGGTCGCGCTTGCCAGCAGCAGCCTGCCCATCAACGGCAGCTACAGCGTGCAGGCGTTCTATGCGGATGATTTAACCTGCCGCCAGATCATCTCCTGGGCGGCGGAAGCAGCAGGCTGCTACGCCCACATGAATGCAGACGGCAAGCTGCAATTCTTGACCTACACAGACAAGCGCAGCACAGTTAAAATCACCCCGGACGGTGCCAGCAACAGCACCGCCTATTATGCTGACAGCCTGAGCTACGAGGACTACACGGTCAAGGCCATTGAGAAAGTCCAGATCCGGCAGTCGGACAGTGACGTGGGGGTCATCTACCCCGACAGCACTACTGCCACCAACACCTATGCGGTGCAGGGCAATCTGCTGCTGACAACCGGCACCGAAGCCAACCTGAAAAGTGTTGCCCAGAACCTGTACAATGTGCTGAAAAACGTGACCTACACCCCCTGCAAAGTATCGGTGCCCAGCAGCTCCGGCCTTGCCTGTGGGCAGATCGTGCACGTTAAGGACGCACGCGGACGGGAGTTCGACACCTACCTGATGAGCGCCACAATCTCCTCCGGCAATGCCCGCTTTGAGAGCGTGGGCAGCGCCAGTCGGGAAAGTTCCAGCGCCGTGAACAGCCAGAGCTACAAGAACCTGACCGGCAAGATGCTGGAGATCAAGACCAGCGTAGACGGCCTGGAAGTAAAGGCCAGCGACCTGACCGGCAAGTATACCGACCTGAAAGCAACGGTGGACGGGCTCTCCTCTGAGGTGAAAAAAGACACCAAAATCACCGGCGGCGGCAACCTGATCCTGGGCAGTGAGAGCTTCAAGAACGCCAACTATGTCGGCATTGACAGTAGCGTGGCGTATGGCGATGATGGCAGCGCAACAATTACCAATGCGAACACAAGCCGCGGGTTCGAGTTCAACGCAGTTAGCGCTCATATCACCAAAGGCGTTACCCTATGTCTGTCCGTTATGTACAAACTCATTTCCGGCACCGATGCGCTGCGGCTTGGCATTGTGTTTACGAACGATGACGGACAACGTTACATTGCCTTCATAAAAACCGCTGACCAGCTCGAAATTAAGCAGACAAACGGCTGGGTGCTGCGGTATGGTACATGGACCCCCCGCGAAAACGGCGTTTTGAAAACTGTCGAGTTCGACAGCAATGGCAACTGCACCAACAAGTTTTCGCTGCTGCACCCCATGCTGCAATACGGCAACGCGCCCACCGCGTGGAACGCCAGCTCCGGCGACTATCTGACCCAGGAAAGCGCAAAAAGCCTGTTTTCCCAGACCGCTGACGAGATCAAAACCGAAGTCACCAAGTCAGTGACTGAAACGGTAACGGCCAACGTGAAGGACACCGCTATCAGCGCCGCCAATGATGCCGTTGACAGTAAATTGCAGGATTACGCCACCACCGCAACGGTGAACAGCCTGAAAGAGGATGTCTCCGGCATCAGCCAGAAGGCGGATAGCATCAGCACCAAAGTCAGCAGTCTGGAAGAGACCACCACAACCATTTCCAACGACCTGGACAGCACAAAGCAGGAATTCAAAACCGTTAAAGAATCGGTATCCGCGATTGACCAGAAAGCCGACAGCATTACCCAGACGGTAACGCAGCGGATCACCGGCGGCAACAATATTATTGCGGGCACCGACGACTGGAACAATGCGACCCTGGATGCAGGCGGCAATGACCTGAGAAAAAAAGGGACATACACGATCAGCGGTGAATCCGTCCGAGTGACCAATAGGGCGCAGAACACCCGCTTCCACTTTGGCGCGGATAAGTCACTGGTGATTGCCAAGGGCATGACCTATTGCGCCAGCGTACTGTACAAGCTCAACTCTGGCACGGACAGCCTGTTTTTGCAGTTCGAGACCAAGAACAGCAGCGGCGCAAAAAGTTATTACGGCAATGCATTCAAAAATGCGAAGCAGGACATTGCGCTGGACAACGGCTGGAAGCTGCGCTGGGCGGCGTTCACGGCGACCGCGGACGGCTATGCAGACGGTCTGTTTGTGAGTACCGCGAACGATAACGCCACCGTTACCAACGATCTGACCATCATGCACCCCATGGTGCAGATGGGCAATGCCCCTACCGCTTGGACTGCCAGCACCGGCGACTATCTGACCGCCAACGAAACCAAAACCGAGATCAAGCAGACGGTGAACGAAATTAAGCTGACGGCCAGCACAAGCGGAACCAGCAGCACCATCAAGCTGACGGCAGGCGGAACAGAGATCACCAGCGCACAGATCAACCTATCCGGCGTGGTGACATTTTCGGATTTGAGTACCTGGAACCAGGATAAGACCATTATCAACGGCGGCAACATCACGACCGGGCAGCTGCATAACCTCAACTATACCACCGTGTACGACCTGGATAACGCCTGGATCCGCATGGGCACCGAGGCCGGTGAGCGCGTGTTTCTGGACAACCGGCACATTGCCTGGTATGCAACCATCAACACCGGCAGCATCGGCCTGACCGGCGTGCTGTACTCTGAGGCTGGCAGTTCCTACATTGGGGCGTGCAGCAAGTACGCCAAGTACGGCTGGGTTGACGGCCTTAACCCGACATCATATGTCGGCATGCAGATCACCTACAACCGCAGCGATGACAGCGACGCCGATTTTAACACGACCCGGGTGGGTGTCTCCGGCAAGCTGAATGTACACAATCTGGACGTTTGGGGCAGCAAATCCCGCGTGGTGCCTACCAGCTTCGGCGCACTGAAAATGGCCGCGTTTGAAACGCCGCTGCCGACCTTTGCGGACTGGGGACGCGGCGAATGCGGGCCGGACGGCTGGTGCCTGATCGCCCTTGACCCGCGCTATGCGGAGACCATCGCCCAGCACGGGCAGCCCGCCTGGCTGCTGACTGACCTTGACGGCACCGGGCACCTGTGGGCGCAGGACTGCGGCCAGTATGCCATTATACATGGCGCACCAGGGCAGTGCTTTGCCTGGCTCTGCATGGCGGCGCAGAAGGGGTACGAGGGCGGATATGCCGAACCCAGCGAATGCAATTATCCTGCTCCCATGCCGGAAGGCGAAGATTTGGCCGCAATTACCGCCGCCCGCGCGCTGGATTCCAGTGCTGATGCTGCGGACAGCTTGTTGACCGATACCAACGCAAAACTAAATACCAAAAATCTGTTGAAATTGGAGGATGACGAGGCGTGAAAAAACTGACCAGCGTTGCGGTGGTTACCACCGCAGAGGGCGAGCGCGTATCTTACGCTTACACCGAATTAGACAGTGACGGCAACATCACCAGCCAGAACAACAGGGCCTCTTTCGTGGCTCTGGATGAGGATCTTCTGGCCGCTATCAAAACCTTGAAAGACGCTGTAAATGCGCGGCTGTGACACATAAGGGGGTGCAGACTATGACCGATACCAACCGCATTAAAGATTGCAAACGCAGGATTATTGCTGCCCTGAATGATGCCAAGATCCCGTATGCGGTATCTGAGCTGATTTTAGAGAACGTGCTGTCTGCTGTACGTGAAAATATGGCTGCGGAGGAAATGGCAGCGGAGAACCAGCCGAGCCAGGAGAAAAACGAATGAAACAGGGAACGCAATTTGTGCTGCCCGTGGAAATCGGGCTGGATCTGGATGATGTGAGCCGGATCGAATTTGTGTTCAAGCAGAAGAGCTGCAAAGGCTTCCCGGCCATTAAATCCAACGTCTGGCCGGATGACTGCACCCGGCAGGAAGGACAGAACATCATCCTTATCCCCTGGACGCGGGAAGAAACGTACAAATTCCTGGGCGGCGAAGCATTGTACATGGACACCCGCATCACGTTGCGGGACAGCACTGACCAGCCGCAGACGGAGATTTTGACGCTCAAAATGAGCCCGACCTTATTCCAGGAGGTTGATGGTGCATGATCCAGGTGCGAGTGGCCCAACAGAGCGCCGTATCAGTGCGCATTGCCGGGGCGGCATCCGTGCGGGTGGACGTGACCGGCACCACAGTGGTGGGTGCGCCGGAGTACAGCGGGCCGTATGACATCACGCCGTTGTTCTCGGCGCAGGTTTTGCCCACCGCAAAGCGACTAATGCAGCAGGACCTAACAATCAAGAAGATACCTCAGTACGAGGTAGCCAACGATTCCAGTGGCTACACACTGATTATAGGAGAGGAGTACTACAATGCCCAATAAATATGTGAACAAGGTGGTTATCGGCAAGGAAACGAAGCTTGACCTTACCGCAGACACCGTAACCCCGGACAAGCTGGCCAAAGGTATCACGGCGCACGACAAGTCCGGCGCCCCTATTACCGGTACCAGCACGAAAGACGCGGATACCAGCGATGCCACCGCAGCTGTGGCGGAGGTTTTGAACGGGAAAACATTCTACGCGCGTGGCGCTAAAATGACCGGCACGATGCCCAACAACGGCGAAGTCAACGGTGAAATCAGCACCGTTTCTGGTAAATACACCATCCCCATGGGCTTTCACGATGGCGCAGGCGGGGTGACCATCGCAGCGACCGAACAGGCCAAGCTGGTGCCCACAAATATCCGCGAGGGTGTTACGGTCCTGGGCGTGAAAGGCTCTATGAGCGAAGGTATGAAGCCGCAGGCCAAGAGCGTTACGCCGACCTTTGAGCAGCAGGTTGTGCTGCCCGACAAAGCGTATAACTGCCTGTCTCAAGTTACTGTGCAGGCGATCCCGGCCACATACGTTGATAATGCGGCTGGCGGCCAGACGTTGACGATCGGAGGCTGAGCATGGCCGTAAACAAGGTTGTTATCAATGATGAAGTTGTCCTCGACCTGACCGGCGATACGGTGCGGGCTGCCGACCTGCCGAAAGGGGTAATTGCCCACAGTGCCACAGGGGCCAAAGTCACCGGAACCACAAACTATGCCGGTTCCAGCAACGCCGGCGGCTCCGCAAAGAGCGCCGAAAAACTAAATAACAGCCTGACCATCAAACTGAACGGAACCAGTCAGGGCGCATGGGACGGCAGCAGCGCAAAAACCATTGACATAACGGCAGCCAGCGTTGGCGCGACAAACGTTACGCTCAGAAGGTGGTGACAGCTGCATGGGTGTGTATTTAGGCAGCAATGCCGTTGATATGCAGGGCGGCTTTGTGACGGGTGGTGCAAGTGGGGCGAGTTTGCAGAGCAAGACCGTAAGCCCCAGTGAGAGCGCACAGACGGTTAAGGCCGACAATGGCTATGATGGTTTGAGCCAGGTTACAGTGAATGCAGTATCAAAAACTTATGTGGGAAGCGGCGTGACAAAAAAAAGTGCTGCGACTTATACGCCGGGAACGAGTGACCAGAGCATTGCATCCGGCCAGTATTTGAATGGAACCCAGACGATTAAGGGTGACAGCAATTTGACTGCGGCCAATATTAAGAGCGGTGTAAAGATTTTTAATGTGACAGGCAGTTATGCCGGGAGCAGCAGTGGCGGAAACACGCCAAACTTGCAGACCAAAACGGTTACGCCCAGCGAGAGCACCCAGACGGTAAGCCCGGACAGCGGATATGACGGACTGAGCAAAGTGACCGTGAATGCGATATCGAGCACTTATATTGGCAGTGATGTGACCAAAAAAAGCGCAGCAACTTACATCCCGAAGACAACCGACCAGAGCATTGCATCTGGGCAATACCTGAGCGGGACACAGACAATCAAGGGCGATGCAAACCTGGTGGCCGGGAACATTAAGAGCGGTGTGAGTATTTTTGGTGTGACAGGAACTTATGCCGGCGGCGGGAGTTCCGGCGGCAGTGGCAATAACAATGTGGAGGCTTATGCCGTCACGGACACCAACCCTAGCGTTAGTTTTAAGCGCACCGACGGGACAATCAAGCTTTGGGGCTACGGCACCATGACCAGTTCCGGCGGCTGGGGCCAGCAGACTACGAGCCTGGTCGCGTTTGAGGGCGACAAGTACCACAAGGGCGCTATATATGGCAGCCCAAGCAGTACCAGTTTGAGCCTAAGCATCAGCAACGGAAAACTGACTGGGCTGCCGAGCGGATTATCCGCGATCAGCGCGATTGTAACGAGAGGTATATGATTATGGCCACTGATACAAAGCTGGACAGCCTGGTGATCAACTACCTGACGCAAGCCCAGTATGATAATGCTAAGAGTGAAGGAACGCTGAACAGCAACCAGATCTATATGACACCGGCCTCCTCCGGTACCCATACGCTGCCTGCCGCTACCAGTTCAACCCTGGGTGGCGTAAAGATTGGCAGCAATATTACAGTGAACAGCGGCACGATCAGCATTAGTAAGACTAACGTGACAAATGCACTGGGTTATACGCCACCGACTACTGATACCAAGTACACACTGCCGACAGGTAATGCTTCGACCGCGGGCGGCGTGAAGCTGAGCGATTCGACCAGTTCAACGAGTTCGACCAATGGTGGTGTTGCGGCAACACCGGCGGCGGTGAAGGCGGCCATCGCGGAAGCAAAACTTGCAGCCTGGCCGATTGGAAGTATTTACATAAGCGTAAGCAGTACAAGCCCGGCAAATCTATTTGGTGGCACGTGGGAAAGAATATCTGATACTTTCCTGTTTGCTGCTTCCAGCAGTTATCCCGCAGGTAGCACTGGGGGCGAATTCACCCATAAGCTTACACAAAGCGAGCTACCGAATTATTCGCTGTCGGTGGCCAACGGAAGCAACGTAATACGCTCCAAAACCGGAAGCTCTGCGGATGCGTATGTCCAAACGCAATCAAGTGGCTGGGGTATTCCGAACTGGGAATCCAAAACCGTAACAGTCGCCTCCGGCGGTTCCGGGGCAGCCCACAACAACATGCCGCCTTATTTATCGGTATGGATATGGAAGAGGACAAAATAAGGAGGATAAAAATGCGGCTGAAGAATGAAGAAGCCCTGCTGCATTGGCCCCTGGCCCAGCACATTATCACCGCGGGCTGGCTCTACAATGACAGCAGCCTGCACCGGGCGCTGGATTTCCGCGCAGCAGTGGGCACGCCCGTGTACGCTGCGGAGGGTGGCACGGTGGAAACCGCATACCGATGGAATGGCCGCCGCACCCAGGGGGATACCAACAGCTATGGCAATATGCTCAAGCTGCGCCATGCGGATTACCGCGGCGGCCGGCTGGAGACGTTGTACGCCCATTTGAGCAAACTCTGCGTGGCCCAGGGGGAGACGGTATACGAGGGCCAGCTGATCGGCTACAGCGGGGATACCGGCAACTGTTACGGGGCACACCTGCATTTTGAGGTGCGGTACAAAAACCGCCGGGTCCACCCGCTGAACTGGCTGGATGCTGATTTCAGCACAGCTTCCAGCGCAGTGCGGCTGGGCAGCTACAGCAGCATACAACACAAAAAGGAAGTGAAGCGTATGTATTACGCAATCGACGTAAGTAAGCATCAGGGCAAATTTGACTGGCAGGCGGCCCATAACAAGGGCATCCGCCATGCTATGCTGCGCGCCGGGTATGGCCGTTACAGCAGCCAGAAAGACCCGCAGTTTGAACGCAACGCAGCGGAATGTACCCGCCTGGGCATCCAGTATGGCGTGTACTGGTACAGCTATGCCAGCACCCCGGCGGAGGCACGCCAGGAGGCCCGCTGCTGCCTGGCCGCGATTAAGGGCAAGCACCTGTGCCTGCCGGTGGCGTATGATATCGAGTACGAGCCGTGCATCCTGCGCCTGACCAACGCGCAGCGCACGGCACTTGTACAGGCCTTTTTGTCGGAGATTGAGGCCGCAGGGTATTACGGCATCCTGTATGCCAGCTGCGATTTTATCCGCAACCGGCTGGACTACGAGGTACTCTCCAAATATGATATCTGGGTTGCCCAGTACGGCAATGCCTGCACCTGCCCGCTGCCGTATGGCATCTGGCAGTATTCCAGCCGCAACGCCCTGGGCATCCCCGGCTACGGCACCAGCCTGGACTGCAACCGGGTCTACAAGGACTATGAGCAGCTGATGATCCAGGCGGGCCTGCAGGGCCACACCGCGCCCACACCGGAGGATACCACCCCCAACAAGCTGGACAAGCAGCGTATTACCATTGGCCGTATCTCCAGCGGCGACCGCGCAACCATCCGCACCCTGTGCGAGGGACTGGGGCTGGTAACTGCTGGCCTGTACCACGAAAACTGTGCGGATGGCAACCAGTGGATGCTGGACGTTGGGCCGGTATCCAGCGGCGATGCCTGGTATATTATGCGTCAGTGTGCGGAGCTGAAACTCATTGAAGCAGGGCTGTACAAGGCCGAGTATGTGGAGGAGTGATTTGGTGGATGCTATTGTTGTTGCGCTGATTACTGGCGGGTTGAGCCTTATCGGCGTTATTATTACCAATCTTGCCGGGCAGCGGCGCACAGAGCAGAGGATGGCCACCGCGCAAGCCGTGACCGATACAAAAATTGAAGAGCTGACCCGTGAAGTCCGTGCCCACAATAATTTTGCCCAACGTGTACCGGTGCTGGAAGAACAAATCAAGGTTGCAAACCACCGCATCACCGATCTCGAGAACAAAACCGCTTGAACACGAATACATAGGAGGAAAAACTCATGGATTTTGCATCTTTTGGTATGGCAGGGGTGGCGGCGATTACGGTTATCTGCTACCTGGCGGCAACAGCGGTCAAACAAACGCCGCTTGCTAACAAATGGCTGCCGTCCATCTGCGGCGCCCTTGGCGGCCTGCTGGGCCTGGCTGCCATGTACATCAACGTGCCGGACTTCCCGGCCGCTGATCCCCTGACCGCCCTGGCCGTGGGCATTGTTTCCGGCCTGGCTGCGACCGGCGCGGATCAGGTTATTAAGCAGATCGGCAATGACAACTGACTGGCAAGTTACCAGCAAGTTAAATAATCCATAATTAAAGCGGCGGGCCGTCTCCTTTTTCAGGGATTGTCCGCCGCTTATTTTTTATGCTCTTGTAGTCAAAATGTAGTCAGCCTAACATATAACAAAAAGCGCGGCGAATGTTTTACACATACTACCGCGCTTTTTCTGGTGCACCATCGGGGACTCGAACCCAGGACCCACTGATTAAGAGTCAGTTGCTC
>ENA-OOWN01002090-OOWN01002090.1-human-gut-metagenome-genome-assembly--contig:-NODE-2090-length-12994-cov-2.754541_pt1 | contig 12994 bp, 9 predicted proteins | sample MGYA00241406_ERZ501319 | MGnify/ENA primary metagenome ERZ501319 (study PRJEB25962, sample SAMEA2042734) | human gut metagenome | biome: human gut; feature: human-associated habitat; material: faeces... | reverse complement strand
ATTTCCACCGTGCCGGCATCATGGAGAATCGTCATGCGCCTGCATACTCCTTTGGAACGCTGTAATGGTGCTTGGACAACGAGACGTAAGAGTTCTTCCCGACAGTCATCAGCTTCCTTTCCTTCACCACGTAACGTTTCACGGGAAGCGGCCGAAGATAGTCCTTCTCTCCCTGAAGGAACATTTCCTTGCGTGACACCTCCCGTCCGGCCATCACCTTTTCATTGAAATCAGGCAGGGAGACATGGACGGCGGTATTGAGTTCCTCCAGGCCGGAGAATGTCATTCCCTCCATTTCAAGGTAAATGGAACGGCAGAGGGGCTTTACGGCATTTTCTGCCAAAGCCTTGTCTTTGGGATGACGCACACGGGCGGGATAGACCGCACAGCCGTAATATCCGGCAAAAGCGGCGAAATCATCATTGATGACAGGCTCGTTGCGGTCGCTTCGTGTGACGGCAGCCTTCAGGTTGTCGGGGACGATAGCCGCAGGAACGCCTTCAAAATATTGCATGGCATTCTCGCATGCTTTTATCAGGTCTTCCTTGCGTTGCGACCACACGGCTTCGCAGTAGGTATAATGGCTGAACGGAAGGATGGCGACAAACACCTCGGCTTTCTTCGTCTCGCCTGTCATTTCATCAACGACTTCAAGCCTGTCACCGGCAAAGTCAATATACATCTGGTCGGCGGCATAGTGCTCGACATGACCGACGACCTTGATGTGAAACTTGTACTGACGGACAGCCCGTTTGAAGGAAGACAACTGATAGCCGTCAGGATATTCGGCATGGTATTCCTTGAACAGTTTTCGGACAGTCATGCCTTTGCGTGACAGGCGGGATACATAGCCGGGAAGCAAGGCCTCCAGTTCAATCCTCCTGGAAGAAGGCTCCCGATGCCGGGATGCCGTACAGCCAAACAACTCATCCAACTGCACATCGGACAGGGAAAGAAGCTGTTCAATACTCTTGCCGCTTGAAAGGAACAGGCGGACATACTTGCGGACAGTATTACGGGAAGTATGAAACGTGGAAGCCGTTTCCTTGATTCCCATGCCGGCCGCATAACATCTTAAAATGTTTTTGATTCGTTTATCCATTTGTATAGATTTTATTATCACCCCCGTTACACCAGGGCTCGGGTACTCAAATCTACACAAAAAAATCTATAACAATAGGTGGGCTAAGTGGTCAATACTATTTTGGCCAAAAGGATCAATCATATTGTAGCCAAAGGGGACAATCCTGTTTGGCCAAAGGGGTCAAAGTCGCGTGGCTTTTCCATAGACTACTGAATCAAATAATAATGTAGGGACGTATAGGCTCATTAACAGTTTTCAAATATCAAGTTAAATATCAAGTTAAACATCAAACAAAGCATGCGCTTATCGGCAGCAAAGTTACTGACATATTTCAAAATAAGCAAATTTTTATAACCAATTCTTATATTGTCGTCCTCTATTAAGACTCAGGCTCCTCCCAGACCGGCTCCCCGTCGTATTCGAAGGCAAACTCATCCACGTACATCAGACTGCCGATACCCCCGGTGAAAAAGTCCGCATACTTGCTGGCCACGGCAACCACGGCGCAGTATGTCGGCTTACGATGGTCGCGGTACTTGATGTCTATCGAGAACTGCTTGTACTGACCGCCCGTACCCGTGCTGTCCACCAGTTCCCCGTAACCGATTACGTCCGGGTCATTGACGTCGAGATACACGTGCTCATTGGTATTGACCCTGCAAGGTCCGTCCCATGCCGTCACGTAGACGAAGATATGACACCGGTCCATCCGTCCGCCGATAGTATTGCGGTCAAAGGGAAGATCCACTCCCGACGGAGGATTGACATTGTCAATGGGCACGGGCTCGTAACTGTACCATCCCGTCATCCTCAACGGCCTGGCCTCGAAGGGGCGTCCGAAGAACACCTCGGCTCCAAGTCCCTGCACGCTTCCGAAATGCCCCGAGAACACATTGCCGCCGGCCATGGCTATCACGACCTTGACAGTCTCCAGTCTTGCGGCCATCTTGCCGTCACCGGACACCGCCAGAAAACTCTCCTCCGGAGAAGTCGGATTGGCCTCCCCGATGATATTCGCGCCTATATTACCCGAGTCCCACCAGTAACCCGCGTCCAGGTCAGGATTGGCAAACCAGCTCTTGCCGTCCTTTATCCACTGGTCAAAACCCATATTGGGCATCTGTGCGGCAGCCTCAGTAATGAAGGTCTCCTCGCTGCCCTCCACATCTCCGGAATATATCCTGTAGACATATTCCGTTTCAGGTTCCAGACCTGTAAGATGGGCACTCACTCTCATGCCTGACACCTCCACTCCGGACACTTCCGTCCACTCGGTGTCCGAGGCCTTCCGGTACCTGAAACCAGGAGCCTCAGAGCCTTCGGGAACCATACCGTAAAGATAGGCCGAGTACGCCCACGCATCAGCCGGCTCGGTTGTCAGCGTCACTTCCCGCGGTATGACAGCCATGGTCCACTCCTCCACGACATCCCTGTATGACACTGTAAACACCTGCGGTGAGGTAAAATCCCTGACCGACTCCGGAGCCGGAGTAATGACAGAGTTGGAAGGACCGAGTTTCATGTCCGTAATCTCAATGGAGTCCAAAGGAGTATCCAAAGTCACATAGACCACGGCCTCATGCTCGTCGGGGTTGATGGAAGCCTCACCTATCTGGTTGCGTACCCGGACATATCTCTCAATCGTCTGGGTGGCGGTCACAGTCCAGCGGTACACCTGCCCGGGCCATGTGGTCAATTCATAGTACAACGGAGCCGACAGATCGACAAAGGCCGTGTCAATGGCCGGAGACACTGTCGTATTGGAAGACGTCTCGAATCTGAGCAGGCGGACATGGCTCATAGTCACCGTATCAGCCATATCCACGGACACTGTCAGCGCGGATGAGTCAATCACAGCCGCGGACAGCTGCCCCTGAACCTCAAACGCGGTTATAGTCCCCAGTCTCCTGGGATAAGGGATGTCATTCTTTATACATCCGGAAGCCGCAAGCAGAATTGCCGCGGACATCAGGGCGCAAATGATATTTTTCCTGGACGACATGACTCATCAGTTTTTTGACGCTGACGGCTTTTCGTTGAGCACCGGCAGCACGAAATTGATTCCTATGTTGATTGACAGCAGGTTGAGCTTGAAATTGGCCTTCGATGTCTCATAACTGCCCTCGTAGACCTGATTGGTTGTCTGCGATATCCGCTTCCACTCCAGACCGAGTATGCCCACCGAGGCCTCCACACACATATCATTGGTCACAAAAACCGATACTCCCGGTATAACATCTATACCTATGTCGAGAATTTTCTGATAAGTTCCACTGATATTGTCTCCTGTTCCGGAAAGAGACTTGCCCTGTCCGGCTCCGAAATTGAGGGATATGTCACTGAATATACCAAACACCCTGCTCTTTCCTATCGGTATATAATAACGGTAGGACACGGAGCCGTAATATGTATGCTGCAGGGTATAGAAATCAGATATTCCGAAGGAAAGGTCGTCAGACAGAGAAATATCGGTCTGGTCTATCCTTCCGAGCGTTCTCTTATAGGAAAATTTTACGCCCACTGCCATATTCTTCGCAAAAGAGTAATATATACTGGGAGTGACAGAAAGAGTGTAGGCATTGATATTCATGTCATCAAGTATCAGGAACGTGTAGTCATAGAAACTGTAGTCCCTGTACGACACTGTGCCTCCGAACATCAACTGTCCTTTGGGCATAAACACAGGCGCGTCCCTACGATCCAGACCACGGTCAAACTTTTCCGCTCCCGTGGATGAGAACGGAAAAGCCACAAGAAGCACTGTCAGCAGACATAGCCCCGCAAAACTGATATTAGCCTTTTTTATCATTCAAACAAGAATTCAAATTCGTCTATGTACATGATGCTGCCGTTACCGCCGGTAAAGTAGTCAGCATACTTGCTGGCAGTGGCGACCACGAGTACGTATGTGGGAGTGCGTTCAAGATCATTGTACTTAAGGTCGATGGTAAATTCCTTATACTCACCGCCGGTACTCTCGCCGGTCTCCAGCTCCCCATAAGCGATGACAGATGGATCGTCAGGGCTGAACAATGTCCCGTCAGCATTATTGACTCTGAATGGAGCAGACCAGTCTGTCAGGGCGACATATATCTTGGCCACATCCATTGTGCCCTTCAGGGACTCATAAGGAGACTTCACATAGTCTATGGCGACCGGGGCATAATCATACCATCCATGCAGGGCAGTGGGCCGACTGGTGTAGGGACGGCCGAAATCCAGCTCAGCACCGCTCATACCCACCAGCTTCACGAAGGCGCCGGAATAAATATTACCGCCGGCGAACTGTCCCAGAGAGCCAAGTCCGACAAATTGAGAACTGAGTTTTACCGCTGAGCCGGCCACTACATGGGCGGTCTCCTGTGATGTAGGGTACTTGCTCATGATTTTGGCTCCTTCATTGCCGGAATCCCAGAAATACGACGCATTACGATCGGCATTCGGGAAATGACCGTCCTCTGACCATGTGTCAAAGTTGAAGTTGGGCAGCTGGTCCGCCGCCTCGGTCGTAAACTGCACTGCACTGTCATCCCGCACGTCCTGCGCCGACACGGCCCTGAACTCATACATAGTCTCAGGCTCCAGGCCCGTGATACGGGCCGAGAATGTCTTGCCTTCGTAGGAGATCTCACCCACGAAATCAGTCCACTCAGCCTCCGAGGCCTTTCTGTACTGGAATCCAAGGCCCTCGGGAGCCGAATCCGTAGTATACTTTCCGTTTACGTATGCGAACATGGCCCATGGATTGGCATCTCCAGTAATCACCTCCTGATTAAGAACCGGCAGATCTATGATGTCTATGACATGCTCCTTGTCGTTAAGCGTACCGTCCACAGTGACTTTCAGGGCCAGCCCCCCGCTTGTCGAAGTGCCGCCCTCCACATCGAAACTGAACTTATAGTGATCCCTTGGCTCAACATCGGAGACCTCCCCTGACTGGGAGAATCTGTCCCCGTCAGTATTGACCAAATCGATAGTCCACTTCAGAGTACCTGTACACCTGAAATAGCCCTCAGAGGCCAGAGTCTCACCGGCATAGACCAGCGAACCGCCCTCATTGCCGTTGGACACGGTCACAGAGTACTCCGTAAAATTGATCCGGACATTCTCCGAGACCGTCACCGTAGCCTTCACATTGGCCAGAGTGCAGACAATATCCGCATAGGCGCTTTCCCCGGCCACGACATCCACTGTGTCAGCACCTTTATAATAAGGTGCCTCAAAGGCGGCCTCCACATCCTCACCGTTGGTGGCCTCCACTATATACTTGCCCTCCGTAAGAGAGACAGGCTCGTCCATTATAGTGTGATGATCCTCAATTGTCTTCACTATCACTCCGTTCTCGTAATTCTTGATTACCACCTTAAATGTCGGGTCATCCTCCTGCGCCTTGACCTCCGTCACCGTCAGGTCTGAGGAGATATTGAGTCTGAGAAATCCCTTCTCCCCGCTGCCCGGACCGAGAACATCATTACGGGAGCATGAGACAGCCACAGCACTGGCCATAAGCGCGATTACGCTGACTTTAAGTATATTTTTCATGACTAGTCCCTCCCGTTATTCTGTCATTATTATAGTAAGGGCCGCTGTCGCCGTCTCTCCGTTCTTGTCTGTAATGACTACCTGGAGCTCGTTGGTCTCTGCCGGCATGGCCGCCAGAAAGGCGCCTATCTGGAAGACCACATCCGTCTGCCCTTTCACGTCATCCGATGTGATTCCGAACAGAGAGCCCCAGAAACCTTCCTCCGTCGCACTCATATTGGCAAGATCCACGGAATAGTCCATCCGCATCATGTCCAGCAGATCGCGCAGTCCGGCAGACAGGATATTGACTTCGTATTTCTCAATACCCGCAGGCGCGCTTACCGTAAGGTTGAACTCCGAGGGCAGCTCAGACTTGTTGTAGGTAACCGGCGCGTCTATGCCGGCCGTGGCGGTAATGGTGACCGCATCCGCTCCCGGTGTATCAGGCTCGTCAGTACCGTCGATGATGATATGCTCCTCTTTCTCGTTGCAGGTATAGTCGATGCTTATTCCATCGGAGAAATCGGCATATCCGGTGCCTCCCGCATCCAGTGTGAAGATATGGTGATCCCTTGCCGCCACCTCGGATATCTCCATATGATGAGTGACCGTACCTCCGTTCTTTCTGACGGCATACAGGTCCATGGTCAGAGGCGCCACGTCGAAATAACCGGCGTCACCGGCGTCAATCCTGTCCTTCGTAAAGATAAGCGGGCCGTCCTCCGTCGTCACTGTTACAGTAAAGTCTGTCTCCACCTCTGCAAGGAACGAGTCGGTACACCGTACTGTCACTTTCATGTTGGCGATAGTGCAGACGACAGATACCTGGGCAGTGCTTCCGGCCTCAACAGTCACCTCCTGGGAACCGAAGAAGACAGGCTGATTCCACGCTACAGGCTGCTTCTCGCCGGAACCTGCCTCGACTCTGTACACTGCGGGATCCAGAGAGACCGTACCGGGCATATCCGCGTACCTGTCCCACGAATACACCGTCCTGCCGCTGGCCACATCCACGATATTGATTGCAAATTCATTGACATCTGCTGTCTCTTCTGACTTGGAAACAGGGCTCACTTCTACAAAACTGCCCGTTGCTGTCAGGGAAAGTGTCAGCTGAGCCTTGTCTCCGCTGTACGACACTCCTTCTTTGTTGCATCCAGTGGCCAATAAGGCTGACACAGCCACTGTCAATGCCAAAACTGTCTTCTTCATTTTTGGTTTTTTAAAGGTTTAGATTCTATTCGTAAATAAGTTCCACATCGTCAAGATAAAGGATACTTCCTATATTGCATCCTGATGAATAAGTTTTATTGTTTCCTATATTCATGGACTTTTCCGTATACGACGGAGTGGATGTCGAGGTCGACTTGAATATGACATATATCGACGAGGCCTTCACATCCGTTCTCACATAGGAGACCGGCACCTCACACACCTGCCATGTTCCTGACGCAGGACCGTCGGAGAGCTCTCCTGAGCCTATCGTATTGCCGGATGCGTCTTTCATCTCTATCCTCACATAGAAGGACTCCCCTTCCATAGCATCGTACTTGTACGCAAAACGCAGTTGGGACGGTCTGCTGCCGAACTCATGTCCCTCCGAGGCATGGGTCCCGTCATCATTGGCCGTACCTATAAACAATTCTCCGTTTGACAATCTGTCCACTTTGTCCACACTGTAGCCCACCCACGTCGTATAGAGCATGGCGGACCTGGCACCGCTGCGGACATCATTGACAGTATATGCGACGCTGGGGAAATTACCCGTATTCTGATTCAAATCTATCCAGGAATAGTCCCCGGGCATGGTGTACTTGCTGTTCACGTCCCACCATCTCTCCCCGTCCGCCCACGGGCGGTACCATTCAATACTCTTGTTCCTCGAGAATATAGACCAGCCCAGCTTGAAATCAAACACATCCTCCGTCCAGTCCTCGAAACCGGCGTTGCCCACCTGCTGCGCAGCCTCCGTGGTGAACTCCAGTACAGGCGATACGGCTGACTTGTACCTGGCCCGTACCTCATACTTCGTTGACGGTGCAAGACCAGTGACAGTCACCCTGTTGACATTACCGGACACCGATGATGTGAAGGACGGACGGCTCCACTCCGAGGTACCGTAGGCACGTATCTCCGGATAAAGCTCTGCCGGATCCCCGTCTGTCGTCATATCCACATACACCCTGGTGGCCCAGACATCTCCGTCAGGGATGGCGGCAACATCCGCACCCGCATTGTCGGGCAGCATGTCTGAAGGCAGCTCAATATCTACCTGATGGTCGTCCGTAGCAGGGTCTATCGAGACTGTCAGAGAAACACCCTGGTCAGGCTTCCCGCCCGTATCTATCTTCAAGGTAATGAAATCTCCCGGCTCGCCGACTATCTCCTTTGAGTTGGTGAAGCCTGAAGTTTCCCCGTCAGGACCGGTCAGTTCCACGTAGACAGAGATATCGCCGCAGGGCAGATATCCCGCTTCCTTACAGTCCTTATCAAAGACCAGTGAGCCGCGCGAAGTGCTTACAGTCGCCGTATATTCGGTATATTGCTTCCGAATATTGTCTCCGAACTCCACCGCGACCTTCACATTGCCCATACGGCAAGTAACGCTTACATCGGTCACCTGCTGAGGCTGCACGGTAAACTCCTGTTCTCCGATAAAGAAAAATGCATTGAATCCGCTCGCGGCAGAGTCACCGTAAGAAGCCCTCAATGTATAGGGTCCTCCGGCGTTCATCGCGAATACGGTACTCTCCTGCGCCAGATATTCGGCATAGGTGTCCCATCTTTTGAAAATAACTCCCTGCGGATTGATAATCTCAATCTTGAAGTCTTCCGGACTGAGCTGTCCCTCCGCGTCGGCCCTGGTAGCAGTCAGGTCCGTCAGCAGTTCCAGGCGGATACCGCCCATTCCGGTCTCAAAAGGCGCTTCTTCCCTGACAGAACAGGAAACAAGCGACACTAGGAGCAGGAGATACATTGGAAAAAATTTCGCTTTTCTCATTCGCTTCCAATTAGGTTTAGTACTCCGTTACATCCGGCAAAAGTAACATTTTTTTCTCCCGTGAGACATTTCTTCCCGAAAAACTTCATAAATTTGCAGGAGTCCAAATTTGGCTTTGTAAAGATAATGAGCGAAGAATTAAAGAATTACGACAGCAGTACGATAGAGACTCTGGACTGGTATACCCATATCCGCACCAGGCCGGGCATGTACATCGGATATGCAGGAGACGGCTCGATGCCCGATGACGGTCTGTACGTACTGGTCAAGGAAGTGATAGACAACTCCATAGACGAATATGCCTCCGGTTTCGGAAAAGAGATTATCATCACTGTTGATGGACGCCGGGTAACTGTCCGTGACTTCGGCAGGGGCGTTCCACTGGAGAAGGTAGTGGATGTCTCCAGCAAATTGATGACAGGCGGCAAGTTCGACAGCGGAGTCTTCAAAAAAAGCGTGGGTCTCAACGGAATCGGCATCAAGGCCGTCAATGCCACCTCCATATATTTTCAGATCACGTCCTACCGTGACGGTAAGTTCCGCAGCGCGACCTATTCAAAAGGCATACTGGATAAGGATGAGAGCGGCGATAGCGGTGAGAAAAACGGTACTATGGTCAGTTTCATTGCAGACGACAGCGTCTTCCACAACTACTCCTACAACATGGAGTTCATCGAGACCATGGTGCGCAACTACGCCTACCTCAACACCGGCCTGACGCTAAAGCTGAACGGGACAGTATACCACTCCGCCAACGGCCTGCTTGACCTGGTCAACGAGACAATGGCCGCCGAACCACTCTACCCTCCCATTCACCTCAAGGGCGAGGACATCGAGTGCGTCATCACACACGGAGACAGCAACGGGGAGAACATCGCATCATTTGTCAACGGTCAGAACACTACTCAGGGCGGAACACATCTCGCCGCTTTCCGCGAGGCCGTGGCCAAAACCGTCAAGGAGCATTTCAAGAAAGACTTCGAGCCGGCCGATGTCCGCCAGTCGATAGTCGGAGCCATCAGCATCCGCGTCAATGAGCCCGGCTTCGGCAACCAGACCAAGACCAAACTCAGCTCGAAGGACGTGCGTCCCGGTCTGTCAGTCCGCTCATTCATAGGCGATTTCGTGGAGGAGGAGCTGGACAACTACCTCCACAAGCATCCCGAGACCGCCTCTGTCATGCTGAAGAAGATACAGGCCTCTGAAAAGGAGCGGAAAGCCATCTCCGGCCTGCAGAAGAACCTTAAGGAGAAGGTCAAGAAGGCCAGTCTCTGCAACAAGAAGCTCAGGGACTGCCGCGTACACTATACCGACTCGCGCAACGAGCTCGCCGAGCTTTCGTCCATCTTCATCACCGAGGGAGACTCTGCCAGCGGCTCGATCACCAAGATCCGCGACGTGAACACACAGGCCGTCTTCAGCCTCAGGGGCAAGCCGCTGAACTGCGTCCAGAAAAGCGAGAAGGAAGTCCGCGAGAACGAGGAGCTTCTCCTGCTCAAGGCCGCGCTCAACGTGGACGAGGACATGGACAACCTCCGCTACAACAAGATTATCATCGCCACCGATGCCGACGTGGACGGCATGCACATCCGCCTGCTGATGGTCAGTTTCTTCCTCAAATACTACCCGGAGCTGGTGCGTCAGGGACATGTCTACATCCTTCAGACCCCCCTGTTCAGAGTCTGCAACAAGAAGCGGAGCATCTACTGCTACAGCGAGGAGGAGAAAGAGTCCGCTGTCAAGGAGATAGGCTCCGGTGCCGAGATTACACGCTTCAAGGGTCTCGGGGAGATCTCGCCCGACGAGTTCAAGGACTTTATAGGCGAGAACATGAGACTGGACCCGGTCCGTCTGGACACGGACGACAGCATATCTCCCCTGCTTCAGTTCTACATGGGAAAGAATACCATCGACAGACAGTCGTTTATCCGTCAGAATCTGCGTTCTGACCTGATTCTTGAAATAGTATAGCCATGAGAATCATCGGACCCAAAACAGCGAAACGGATACTCAACATGATGGGCTGGCAGGGCATGGACACCGCCATCCCGGCTCCTAAGTGCATCATTCTGGGAGCTCCGCACACATCCATATGGGACTTCGTAATATCATGGCTTTATTACCGCTCAGTCGGCGGCAACGCCAAAGTCATGATAAAGAAGGGCTTTTTCAAATGGCCGCTCGGTCCCATACTGCGGCATCTGGGCGGTATCCCGGTAGACCGCAGCAGCGGAGGCGGAGCGCACCTGGTCCGTCAGATGATAGCCGAATTCGAGAAAGACGAGTACTTCCAGCTCGCCATTGCCCCCGAAGGAACCCGACGGCCGGTAAAGAGATGGAAAGGCGGCTTCCACACCATAGCGAAGGCCACCGGAGTGCCGGTGTTCCTCGGCTACTTTGACTGGGGCACCAAGACAGTCGGCGCCAAGGAAGAGTTCCACATCACCGACAACGTTGAAGCTGACCTCAAACGCATACGCCAATGGTACAAGGATAAGGGCGTAGTAGGAAAATATCCGGAAAAATTCACCACCGGAGACGATTTAGATTGATATTTTAATGGACAACATATTTCACAAGTCACTCCGGGCCCTGCTCGAGTACTCCAACGCACATTACAATGACAACACCTTTCTAAGCTTCATCGGAGGAGAGGGATACACCTACGGTCAGTTCTACGTAAAAGCCTGCGGGACTGCAAGGCTCCTTTTTCAATACGGGATGCGTCAGGGCAGTCTGGTAGGACTGCTGTCCCAGAACATGCCTAACTGGGGCGTAGCCTATTTCGCCACAGCCGCCTTCGGCATGATTACAGTGCCGATGCTTCCGGATTTTTCCGAAAGCGAGATCAAGCACATACTGAAACATTCTGAGACAAAAGCCCTTTTCGTATCCAGAAAACTGCTTCCTAAAGTACATGAGAAAGCCATGGACAGACTTGAGCTGGTCATCTGTCTTGACGATTTTTCCATCATCAAGGGCACACCGTGCGGAGAGCCGGCAGCCCTGCCGTCAGAAGAAGACATACAGCCGGATGACCTGGCCGCCATCATCTACACTTCCGGAACGACAGGAAGTTCCAAAGGCGTGATGCTGAGCCACAAGAATCTGTGCGCCAATCTATGGTCCACCGAAGACGTGCGTCCCAGCTTCGAATGGGACGTGTGGCTGTCCCTGCTGCCCCTGTCCCACACTCTTGAGTGCAGCATGTGCCTGCTTCTGCCGATGAACGCAGGCGCGTCAGTGTACTACATTGACAAGGCCCCCACCCCGACCATCCTCATGAAATCCCTGGCAGAGGTCAGGCCCACCACCATCCTGTCCGTGCCGCTTATCATAGAAAAGGTATACCGCAGCGCGGTTCTGCCCAAGCTCACCGCTACACCGATAATGAGATTCCTTTACAGAATACCCCCGTTCCGAAAGTTAATGAACAGAAAGGCCGGAAAAATGCTGATGGAGAAATTCGGAGGACGCATCCGCTTCTTCGGCATCGGGGGAGCAAGACTGGACCCCGAGGTGGAACGCTTCCTGCTTGAGGCCCGTTTCCCCTACGCCATCGGCTACGGTCTCACCGAGACCTCTCCGCTCATCGCAGCAGCCACCCCGGATATGGTGCGGCTCGGCTCCACCGGCCCGGTAGTCAAAGGCGTGGAGCTGCGTCTGCTCAACAAAGACCCCAGGACAGGCGTAGGCGAGATAGCCGTCAAGGGAGACAACGTAACCCGTGGCTATTTCAAGAACCCCGAGGCCACTTCCGCGGCCTTCACCGAGGACGGCTGGTTTCTGACAAAGGATCTCGGCAAGCTGGACAAGGACGGCTGGCTCTACATCAAAGGCCGCTCCTCGACTACCATCATCGGCCCGAGCGGGGAAAACATCTACCCCGAAGAAGTCGAAAGCGTCATCAACAGCCACGATATGGTGTCCGAGTCCCTGGTCACCAACCGCAAGGGCAGACTTACGGCCCTTGTCCACTTCGATTCCGAGAAACTCAAAGCCTTTTTGGAATCCACTGACGAACTCAAGCGTACTGCTCATGAAAGGCTGGAGAACCTTAAGAAAGAGATTCTGGACTATGTCAACCAGAAAGTCAGCAAGTTCTCCCGCATCAGTGAGATAGACCAGCAGGACGAGGCTTTCGAGAAGACTGCCACGCACAAGATCAAGCGATACCTCTACGACGGCACCAAGTCCAAGGACTCCAAATCCAAGGACTCCAAATCCAGCAAGCCCTCACACAGCAGGTGAACCGAAACTCCGCCTGACCGACCGGTACACCTGCACTCACTTTAACGCAGATGCCGCGAGAGAGGCCTGTGGAGCCAGCGCCCCTGTCGGCCATGGGGGAAAGTGAACCGTTTTCGCAGGAATTCCCGGCACTT
>ENA-OOWN01002087-OOWN01002087.1-human-gut-metagenome-genome-assembly--contig:-NODE-2087-length-13017-cov-2.787610_pt1 | contig 13017 bp, 10 predicted proteins | sample MGYA00241406_ERZ501319 | MGnify/ENA primary metagenome ERZ501319 (study PRJEB25962, sample SAMEA2042734) | human gut metagenome | biome: human gut; feature: human-associated habitat; material: faeces... | reverse complement strand
CCGCACCGTACTTGACTCCGACCTGCACACCGCCGGAGAAACTCATCTGATTGGCGTGTACCTTCGGCTGCATGCCATACTTCGCTGCTGCCTCGAATATCCTGGCAGCGTCATTGACGGTAAAAAAGCCCTCCTCCACGAAGATGTCCACATAGTCGGCCAGACCCTCGGCAGCAACGGCAGGCATGATGTCGCGGATTATCTCATCCACATATCCCTCGCGGTTGCCCTTATACCTGGCAGGCACGGCGTGGGCGCCCAAAAAGGTAGTACGTACCATGAGGGGCGTCTCCTCGCCCACCCTGCGGGCCACGCGCAGCATCTTCACCTCGTCCTCCACCGTCAGACCGTAGCCGCTCTTTATCTCCACGGCTCCGGTGCCGAGGGAGATGATCTCCCATGCCCTCACCAGCGTCTGACGCAGCAGCTCGTCCTCAGAAGTATTGTGCAGCAGCTCCACAGAGTTGAGGATACCGCCTCCCCGACGGGCTATCTCCTGATACGACAGACCGCGGAGCTTGTCCATAAACTCCATCTCACGGCTGCCGGCATACACCAGATGGGTGTGCGAGTCGCAGTAGGACGGAAATACCATACGGCCTGAAGCATCCAGCACATCATCGGCATTGTCCTCCATGACCTCTAGACTCTCCGGTGCCGTACCGTCCATCGTCCCGAAAGCCTTTATCCGGTCTCCGTCTGTCAGCAGCCAGGCATTGTCAAGGCAGGGCAGAGTCTCCATCTCCTTGCCTTTCAGAGGAGACAGAGGTGCATCCTGCCTGACACCTATCAATTTTTTGATATTTTTTATAAAAAGCGACATTTTTAAAATTCGGCTTCCTTTATAAATTCGATTGAATCCTTGATTCTGGTATACATCACCGTATCCTCCTCTATGAAAGGAACGACCTTGCGATAATCCTCAAAGAACTTCTCAATCACGGGCGATGACTTGCCGGCTCCGGCGCGGTGACGGAACTCCAGAGCCTGAGCCGCGTTGAGCATCTCGATGCCGAGAATCTTCTCCACGTTCTCAACGACACGCACACACTTGGTAGCGGCGTTGGCACCCATGCTGACGTGGTCCTCCTGTCCCTGAGACGAATCGATCGTATCTATCACACAAGGAGTACAGAGCTGTTTGTTCTGGCTGACGACAGAAGCGGCGGCATACTGAGGTATCATAAAGCCGGAGTTGAGACCGGACTTGGCCACCAGGAATGACGGCAAGCCTCTCTTGCCTGAGATGAGCTGATAGGTACGGCGTTCCGAGATAGAACCGAGCTCGGCCAGAGCTATCGCCAGGAAGTCAAGGGTAATCGACAACGGCTGTCCGTGGAAGTTGCCGGCGGAGATGACCTGATCCTCGTCGGGGAGGACGGTCGGGTTGTCGGTCGCGCTGTTGACCTCTGTCATGAACACGCTCTCCACGTACGAGATGGCATCCTTCGACGCACCGTGTACCTGAGGCACGCAGCGGAAAGAATATGGGTCCTGAACCTCCTTGCCGGGACCGTCGATAAGCTGACTGCCCTGAAGATAATTGAGGATTACACGTGCCGTCTCCATCTGCCCTTTGTGGGGACGTACTGCGTGTACGCCGGGAGTGAACGGCTCCTTACGGCCGTTGAAGGCCTCGAGAGACACCGTCGCAATCTTGTCAGCGGCAGCGGATATATGCTCCGCCCTGATGATGCACCATACGGCATGGGCCAGCATGAACTGGGTACCGTTCAGAAGAGCCAGGCCTTCCTTGGAGGCCAGAGTCAAAGGCTTCCATCCGAACATACTCTCCAGCTCGCAGCCGGGATATCTCTTGCCCTTGTAGTCAAACTCGCCCAGTCCCAGAAGCGGCAGGCACATGTTTGCCAGCGGTGCCAGGTCTCCGGATGCTCCAAGAGAGCCCTGCTGGTATACGACAGGAGTAACTCCCTCGTTGAAGAAATCCACCAGCCTCTCGACCGTCTCGACTCTTACTCCAGAATAGCCGTAAGAAAGTGACTTGACTTTAAGCGCAATCATAAGACGTACTATTTCCGGCCTTACCTCCTCGCCCACTCCGCAGGCATGAGACATCACCAGGTTCTTCTGGAGCTGCGACAACTGGTCCTTGTCCACTGAGACATTGCAGAGCGAGCCGAAACCGGTGGTCACGCCATAGATAGGCGCCTTCTGGTTCTTCATGCGCTCATCAAGATAGTTACGGCACTTTGCTATTCTATCTTTTGCTTCTTTCCCAAGGTGCAGCATACACCGGGGATCCAGCAGAGTCCTGACCTCATCCAATGAGTGGATCCTCTTATCTATATCAAACTGTATCATGCTTTTGTAATTTAAATTGCTTTTAAACTACAAAGGTAGCAAAATATCTGGAAAATCCACCCTTTCAACAGAGTCTGTCACCATGAATCAGCATCAAAACGGAGAAAGAGAAAGGGGCGGAATATCCGATGACATCAATGCCGCCATTTGACCTCCGGTCCTTCTCAAGCCCACGGGGAAAGTGCTCCATTTTCGCCGAAATTCCCGGCACTTTCCCGGGAAGTGGAAACGGCAAGTGCCGCCAGAGATGCCTGTAGAGCCGACACACCTACAAGCCGCGGGGGAAAGTGAACCATTTTCGCGGGAAAGCACGGCACTTTCCCCGAGGGATATACGCAGTTGGCCTTCCTTTATAGGTCATTCAATCCAAATTAGTGGCTTGCGGGCAGTTATCTCAGCCATAACCTGATCCATGTAACCGGTGAAATACTTTTCCGCATATTTGAAACGCGGGAAATCCGGTGACGGCACTGTGTATTTTCTACCGGACGGACGTATTGGTCTGTCCGTCACACTGAACCTTGTGGCCGGCCGCATGTCCGGCATCCAATTGAAGTTTCTGAGCGTCATCATCTCAGGGGTCAAGTCCCTCACGGGATATACGTCACTGGTGATATTCTCCGTGTAGAGTATCCGCTGCACCTGCCCGTCCTTCATCCTTCCGGTCATGATACGGCACTCCTTCTGGTTCATAGTCGTCACCACAGAGTCTTCAGCCACATAGAACATGGCCGTCACACCACCCAAAGCATCAAAACGGGCTATCTGTCCGTCCTTGAAATAACCTATCATCTCAGGTGACTTTATCTGGTGGTAATACTGCCCCGGCTCCTCTTCCGAAATCACAAAACAGTTCGCGAAAAGCAACCCCTTGTCCAATGTTCCGTTGCGCATGAGGAACTGCATGCTGTCCGCCGTTATCTGGCTTTCTATCTCATACCACAGCACAGGAGCATCAAAAAGTCTGGCTATTGAGTCTATAGAATTGAAGAGCAATGAATCACAAAGTACCTGCACATCGCTCTTGTATATCCTGACATTGTGGTAAGCTTCTACAAAGTCCACCTGTGTGGTATCGGGCGGCACTACAGCCAGTGAATCTGCTACTGAGAGGGAATCCGGAACTGCAAGGGAGTCCGAAACTGAGAGGGAATCCGGAGCTGTAAGGGAGTCCGGAACTGAGAGGGAGTCCGCCGCTGTAAGGGAGTCCGGAACTGCAAGAGAATCCGCCACCGCGAGGGAGTCCGAAACCGCAAGGGAATCAGGCGCGCTGGTGGGGACTGGACTTCCAGACGTATCCGCCACCGATAATGAATCCGACAAATCATCCACACCGGAAACCTCCAGAGAATCAGTTTCTATTCCAAGCGTATCCGACGACTCAGAAGAAGTCGCAGTACCTTCAGACACCTTATCCTCCGTCAGTGAGGAGGTACTGCTTCCGCCTGAGGCTGGCGAGGAGGTCATGGCACCGGAAGAAGATGACGCACCTGGAACCGATGATGCTCCTGACACAGGCGAACCGGTTGAAGGACCTCCGGATGTCTTACCAGCTCCGGACGCAGTACTGTCCCCGGATGTTTTCGGAGCCAGCGGATCCACCAGCGCAGCCTCATGCCTCTCCTTGGCGGATGCCACCACAGCACTGTCCACATCACACATCCGCATAGTGTAATAAATCAGCGTGTCCGAGGCCATGAATATAGAATCCCTGACTCCGTCCTCCTCATTTATCATAACCACCGCCGGGTCCCGGTACAACTCTGCTCTACGCGGCTCGTTCCAATAACGCAATTCGCCTGCCAATGTTATGGCATTGTCCACAGTGTCCAGCAACTGCACCTCGCCAAGCAGATGCGCATAACCGGCATACCTGTCATAATTCAGCGAGTCACACCAAAGCTCATAATCCTCTGTAAGACCGTAGACATCCCTGGTAAAGAAAAATTTCTCAGTAGTTCTGTCATACCATCCGGAGCCGGATGATATGTGATTAAGGTCATACCACCCTGCGGTATGACCGAAAAACTCAGCCAGATCCCTGCTAGCATAATAATAAAGTGTATCGCATACGAAAAACAGCGAATCAGAGAACATCTCTACCTGACCGATAAAATCAAACTGCTCTATCTTCGACTGATACCGTCCGGTAAGACTCTCTATCACATTACCGTCCTCGTCTTTCATCGCCCCGCCACGGTAGAAAAAGGCCACACTGTCTTTGGTATTATAATCCAGATAATTGGTTCTCAACGTATTACTATCCCTATCCACCAGTTCTACCAGATGCCCACGAAACTTGGCTGTGTTCTCCGCTATCACATAACGGAGACTGTCACCGGTAAGGACTGTGTTCTCCTGCTCTATCCGGACAGAACCTATAGCATCTATGTACTCGTCATCCACATTCCAGTACGCGCTGTCGCACTTCAGATACGTATTATTGTGAAAAAACACGGCATTACCCACAACCTTACGGTAGGCCTTTCCGTTCATCTCCACCAAACGGGCCTTGTCCGCCGAAAGCAGACGCACCAGACTGTCCCTGCTTTCCTGGCCGTATGTCACTGTCAGGCACAGAGTCAGAAAAAACGCCAAATTCAGAATCCGTCTCATTTCACCCATCCGTCACGTTGAAACTTACATTCCCTGAAAAGAGGATCTATCACAATGTACATGGTTTTCAGCTTCTCATTGATAAAAGCCTCCACAGCATCTGCGGCTTTCTGATTGGTGGCCATATCGAGGAGAATGTCAAAATCCTGCTCAAATGTAGGCGTATGAGCCTCCCTGATCTCATCCAGACGGATAATCTTATATGCCGTATTGCCTGCCGCGACACCGGCACGGCTCTCATTGTCCGTAGACTCAATCGGACGGGATATCTCACCGGGTCTCATATCCTTCAGCACGTTGTATTCCTCAGACTTCAACTTGTCAATATCTATGAACGGAGCTCCTGTCTCCGAATCCGGAACAAGTCCGCCGTTAGTCCGCGTCAGCGGGTCCTGCGAGAACTTCTTGGCGGCCTGCTCAAACGTTATACTGTCCGTCAGGATTGCATTGCGTATGGAATCCAGACGGATAAAGGCCGAATCCCTGTCCTCCGCGGTATATCTCGGTCTTAGGAGGATATGTCTTGCATTGAACATATCTCCCTCCCTGGCTATCAGCTGGATGAGATGGTAGCCGTTAGGGGTCTTGACTATCGGAGAGACCTGCCCCGGTTTCAAGGACATGGCCGCATCACTGAACTCAGGCCAAAACAACGACTTGGAGGACATGCCCAACTCTCCTCCGCGCATGGCACTGCCAGGATCTTCCGAATAAAGTGTTGCCAGCAGAGAAAATTTTTCACCGTCCAGAACTCTCTGGCGAAACTCCAGCAATCTCTCGCGCGCCGCAAGCTCGGCCCGCTCCACATTTGGATATATCGTAATCTCACTGATCTTGTACTGAGTCGGAATAACCGGCAGACTGTCCTTCGGCACGCGCTTGTAAAAGCGTTCCACCTCCTTCGGCGTGACATCGCTTATCTTACCGGCGATTGTCCTCCTCATCTCACCTGCCAGATTCTGCTCCAGAATCCTGTCCCGAAATTCTTCCCTAATCTCATGCATAGGCTTCTGAAAATACGCCTCAACCTCTTTTTCACCTCCAAAACGCGACAGTATCCCGTCCATCTGCTGATTGAGCATGGCCTCCACCATGTCCGGATTGACAGCCAGACTGTCCAGTACTGCCTGAGTATAGAAAAGCTTAGTCACCATTATACTCTCAAGAGCCTCACACCTGAGATTACGGTCAGTGACATAACCCATGGACTGCATGTACATAGCCTCAGACTCCACCTGAGAAAGCAGAATCACACTGTTGCCGACCAATGCGACAGTCTTGTCTATAAGACCATCATATTTCTGTGCAGACACAGTTCTTCCCGACATCATAAAAATCACAGCCGGCAGCAGGACTGCTGTCAATATCTCCTTTGTCTTCATAACTATCTTGAATAAATAACAAACTTTTCGGAAACTATAGCGTCATTTAGCAGATTTCGTTCCAAACTGGCTATGAGTTCCTGCTTTCTTCTATTGAGTATATGGTTCCTTATCCTCTCCCGGCAGTATTCATAAGGCGCCAGACTGCCGGCGGGAACATAGTCGTCAACTGATATCAGGTAAGTATATCCAAGAAAATTCTTCTCAATGAAAGACCTGTTGTCCAACACTCTGGCAAGTTCCTGCACATCCAGCCCCGTCCCTTCTACCACAGCGTCCAGCCCCACCCAGTCCTCAAAGAAGTAATATTTCTCCGCCGATGTATAGCACAACTGCCCGAGCCTGTCACGATCCTCTTCAACTCTCGAACGGTATATGGACTTGATCGGATTGAGGTTGGGAGAGTCATCGCTCACTTTGATATACCAGCCCTTCATAAGAGGCACATGCGCTACGAAACTGGCGGGATTTGCCTCGTAGAAGTCCATATACTCCTGATCTGTGACTGCTGTATCCAGACGCTGCTCCACATACTGTTGCTCATACCTGTATACCAGAAGCTGCTGGCGATACTCCTCCAACTGAGCCTCTACGTCCCTGTCCGCCTTGGAAAGCTGGCTCTGGGCCATGTCCAGCAACAATCTGCTTTTGGCCCATGATACAATATAACGCTCCACTATCCTTGCACTGTCCTCAGGAGAAAAACCAGTGATATTCAAGGCATCCACATCGCTTCTATAAAGAACGTCCCTGCCGGCTCTCGCTACGACATCCCCTTTGAAAAGGCTGTCATAGAGCCGGCAGGACGATATTGCCGCGACGAGCATCACTATCAGGAGCGCTTTTCTCATCGTCCCTGTAGAATCTTATCTGCTGTAATTGGGCGCCTCACGGGTAATGGTCACGTCATGAGGATGGCTCTCGGCCATACCGGCAGCCGTGATGCGTACGAAACGGGCCTTCTTGAGTTCCTCAAGATTGTGCGCTCCGCAATAGCCCATACCTGCACGGAGACCTCCTATCAGCTGGTACACCACCTCGGACAAAGTACCCTTGTAAGGCACCTGGGCCACGATACCTTCAGGTACGAGCTTCTTGATGTCCTCTTCCATATCCTGGAAATAGCGGTCCTTGGAGCCGAGCTGCATGGCCTCTAATGACCCCATACCGCGATAGGACTTGAACTTACGGCCATTGAGAATGATAGTCTCTCCTGGAGACTCCTCCACTCCTGCGAAAAGCGAGCCGGCCATGATGGTATCGGCGCCTGCGGCAAGAGCCTTGACGATATCTCCCGAATAACGGATACCGCCATCAGCGATGACAGGAATACCAGAACCCTTGAGAGCCTCGGCGGCCATCATGACTGCGGAGAGCTGGGGCACGCCCACTCCGGCGATGATGCGCGTGGTGCAGATAGAGCCGGGGCCTATACCGACCTTCACGGCATCCACTCCGCACTCTTTCAACGCTGTCGCAGCCTCACCGGTGGCGATATTTCCGGCTATGATCTGCAGATGGGGGAATTTCTTACGTACAGTCCTAAGGACTCTTAGAACTCCCTCCGAATGTCCGTGAGCCGTATCGAACACAAGAGCGTCCGGCTCGACACTCATCAGCATCTCGACTTTCTCTATCGTCTCTGAATTGATACCCACTGCAGCCGCCACGAGAAGACGGCCTTTGGAGTCCTTGCTGGCGATTGGATTGTCCTTGATCTTCATGATGTCCTTGTAGGTGATCAGGCCGGCCAGCTTGCCGTTCCTGTCCACTACCAGCAGTTTCTCTATCTTGTACTTTCTCAAAAGCTCAGTGGCCTCCTTCAGATTGCTTCCGTCAGTAGTAGTGATAAGGTTCTCCTTGGTCATCACATCGCTGATAGGAGTCTTGGGATTGTCCTGGAAACGGAGGTCCCTGTTGGTGACAATTCCGCAGAGCATCCCGTGTGCATCCACTACTGGTATACCGCCGATATGGTTCTCACTCATGATCTTGAGAGCGTCACCCACAGTGGCGTTGTCACGGATGGTCACAGGATCGTATATCATGCCGTTCTCCGCCCTCTTGACCTTGCGCACCTGCTCTATCTGCACATTGATAGGCATATTCTTGTGTATCACTCCGATACCGCCCTCGCGTGCTATGGCTATAGCCAGATCTGCTTCTGTAACTGTATCCATAGCAGCGGACACGATAGGAGTATGGAGGGTTATCTCCCTGGTCAGTCTGGTGCTGACATCCACCTCACGCGGCAGTACGTCGGAGTGCGCGGGTATGAGAAGTACGTCATCAAACGTTAGCCCCTCGATAATAGGCGAATTAGTATAAATCTGCATATTCACGTCTCCCCATTTATTCTGACTTCTTGGACACAGCCTCGCTCAACTTGTCGTACATGACATCCAGAGAACTCAGAAGACCGTCCATAAGATTGCGGTAATATGTTTTCTTGTCCCCCTCGGGATGGCTTATCTTTGTAAGAGTCTCATCGCGGAGATCCAGGGCGTCATTGGCAAGACCCACTATTTTCCCTGACTTTTCCTTGTCATCTGTAAAGCTCATGCTGATAAATGCGTCTGAAAGAAATTCATCTATCAGATAATTGACATCCTTCTTAATAACTCTTAAATTCATAGCACTATTATTTTATTTGTTGTTGATTCTGATTGAAATACCATGGATGCCGGATAAGCGTGACTATCCCTGGCCCTGTGTCCTGACAGCCAAGAATCCTCACTGCCCCTACAATCCGCTTGCTCGTATAGGAGTCAGACCGGCCCGGCATCAGACTGTTGATCCTCACACGCAGGGACGAGTGTATCATCATGCCGTCTCCCATATAAATACCGACATGGGTTACACTGCGGGGCCTCTGTCCGTCGGCCGGTCTTCCGAAAAATACCAGATCCCCGGCCTTGAGATTGCCTTTTATGTCATTGCAGTCCAGCGCAACCCCCGTATCTATCTGCTGACGAGCGTCCCTGAGCAGTATCAGGCCGTTCATGAAGTAACTCAGTTTTACAAGTCCGCTACAGTCCAGCCCTTTGGGAGACAGACCGCCCCAGAGATACGGGAAACCTGTGAACATCCTGGCTGTCCGGACGATATCCTCACCGGAAGAGTGCTCCACCGACTTCAGCCACAGTTCCAGCATCTCCAGACTGTCCTTATGAATATAACCGGTCCTGCCGTCCGGCAGCCTTACCGGCACATACGTGCCGTCATCCGAGCCGTGCTCACCGAGTTCCACGATGTTGCCCATCACACAGTCCGAAATAACCTGGGCTGAGTCATGCGGGACTTCCCTGACCACCGCGAAATAATCCGTAACGATGAATCTGACCGTCGATTTCCATTGATTAAAACGTTCCTCTGACACAAGAGCCAGATTGAGCTCGGTCGTCCAGCCCCTGTAGCCTTCTGGCGTGACTATCGAATACCAGTAGCCTTCTTTTCCAGTCACCTCGACAGGAGTCCCCATAAGGGCCTGTGAAATCGTCTCTGACTGATAATCAGGGGCCGATTTCATGTCCGTCACAGATACGGAGATCAGGGCCATGCTCTTCTCCGACGCAACGCAGGACACGGCGCACAGGACCAGAAGCATGATTGTGAACAAAAGTTTATTCATTCCTGCAAATATAAACGAGATTTTTATATTTTTGAAATTAATTATGATGAAACAGCTTATACTGACGATTCTGACAGTCATGATGACTGCCTGCATGCAGGCACGGGACTCCCTTTCAGTCTCGTTGCTGACCTGCTCTCCGGGCAATGACCCCGCCTCCGCATTCGGACATTCCGCCATCCGCATCAAGGATCACTCATCCGGACGCGACCTGGTATTCAACTACGGAACCTACAGTTTCGAGGAACCGCATTTTCTCCTGAAATTTCTCCGCGGAGACCTCAACTACTGTCTGTCAATCAACTATTTCCAGAACTTCCAACAATCCTACGAGAAAGCCGGACGGGGCATCATCGAGCAGCCGATGAATCTCACTCAGGAACAAAAAAACCGATTGTGGATATTTCTGATGGACAATGCCCGGGAGGAGAACCGCTACTACCGCTACGACTTCCTGCAGGACAATTGCGCCACCCGTATCCGGGATATATTTGAAAAAGGGGAATTTTCTTTCCGTGACACCCTGACCGGAGAGACCTACCGGGACGAGCTGACCCGAATGGTCGGGGACAAACGCTGGATGATGTTCGGCATAGACCTGCTGCTCGGAGCCAGAGTGGACCGGGAAATCACCGCCAGAGAAGCAGAGTTCCTGCCTGACCGGCTTTCCGAAAACCTGGCACTCTACGCCAACAAGTCACTGGAAGACATACCGCTAATGACAGAGTGCCTCTCCATTGTGGAACCGGCGCCTGGTCCGGGTAAGTTCATGACGATACTATCCAAAGCCACCAGCCCGTTCACAGTATTCACACTGTTGTTTCTGTTCTACCTGATATTTTTCCTCAAGACCTCACATAAATGGAAATTTATAAATATCTTCTCGAACACACTGTACGCAATACTTGGCGCAGGTGGAGTCATCCTTACCCTCATGTGGCTGGCTACAAATCACATATGGACAGCAAACAACTGGAATCTCATCTGGATGAATCCGCTTTTCCTCATCCCTGCAGTACTGCCTGACGGAGTCACCAAGAATCTGAGCGTGGACCTGCTCACAGCAATAGCTGTCCTCGGTCTGGTATTCTCCTGGATTATCCCCCAGACATTCCACCCGGCAGTGGCCGTCATCATCCTGCTGCTCGCGCTTATCGCGTTCAGCCGCAGATCCATCTATAGAAAATATTGAAACTCACGATATATGATACTCGATTCGCTTAAGAGCTTTGAAAGATACATCACCCTGCACGAGAGATTCGGCAAGGTATACGAATTCATAAAGAGCCATGACCTGCATACTCTGGAGGAAGGCAGACACATTATAGAAGATGACAACATATGGTGCTCCGTCTCGATGTCGGAAGCACGGGAAGAGGCTCCGCTGGAAGCGCACGACTCGTTCATTGACATCCATGTCATCCTTGATGGAACCGAGATCATGGGTTTCCGGGACAGGGCAAAATGTCTCGGCGTCGGAGTCAACTATGACGAAGCCACCGACACCGCCATCATGAAAGAGAGTCCCGAAGCCTTGATCAGCTATTCAGACGACAACTTCGTCATCTGCTTCCCCCAAGACTGCCATGCACCGCTCATGGGCACCGGTACTGTACGTAAGGCTGTCTTCAAAGTCCGTCTGTAAGGGAGAGCCGTGGGCAGATACAACTCGTACATAGGATATTTCAAGAAGACTTACGGTGAGCGGCTGCAGAAAGTCGTGGTGGACGCCGGCTTCACCTGCCCCAACCGCGACGGTAGGGCCGGTACGGGCGGCTGCACCTACTGCGACAATGCCGCCTTCCATCCCGGCTACAGCACTGCCGGCATCCCTATCCACGAGCAGATAGACGAGGGTATAAAGTTCCACCGGGTCCGCTACCGGAAAGCGGAGAAGTTCCTCGCTTACTTCCAGCCCTACTCCAACACCTATGCCCCGTTGGACAGACTGCGCTCCGTCTACGAGGAGGCCCTGTCCCATCCCCAGGTGGCAGGTATCGTCATCGGCACGCGGCCGGACTGCGTGGATGCTGAGAAACTGGACTACCTCGCCTCACTGGCCGGCAGGGGGCATATCGTCATAATCGAATACGGCATCGAATCGTGCTATGACCAGACTCTACGGCGTATCAACCGAGGCCACACCTTCGCTGACACGGTCCGGGCCGTTGAGATGACCGCTGCACGCGGACTGACTCAGGGTGCGCACTTCATCTTCGGCCTGCCCGGAGAATCCATAGAGGACATGCTAGCCTACGCATCTATTATTAATAAGCTGCCGCTGCACTCGGTCAAGTTCCACCAGCTCCAGATAGTACGCGGCACGGCCATGGAGCGTGAGTTCGCCTCGTGCCCGTCGGACTTCGTCACATTCACCCTAGACGGGTACCTGGACTTCATCACCGACCTGCTGGAACGGCTCCGTCCCGATCTGTACATCGAACGCTTCGCCGGCGAGGTACCACCCCGCTTCGTCAATTCCACTCCCTGGGGCCTGATACGCAACACCGAGCTCATCCGCCTGCTGGAGCAACACCTCGAAGAGCGCGACACCTTCCAGGGCCGCCTCTACCGCCCATCCTCTCCAGCCACTCCGGAAAAGTGACCCGGTTTCCTACAAACCCAGAGCACTTTTCCGTCACGCACCCATTCTGCGCCAATCACGAAGCACACGCCCTGCCTTGTGGTTCACGTTCCCAAAGGTCCACAAGAACGTTTTAGGAGAACCGAGACCAAAATCTTACGGTCATCGGTCATGAGCCGATTCTTACCGCAGAAATTTGGAACGGTGCTCTTTCTGACCTGAAAAACAAGGAGCCTCCCTACAAACGGCTGCAAGCTGAACACATATCCGGATGCCCGATTGCAGCTTCTGAAACCGGGACATCACTCATGGAACACGCATACGTATTCTAACTGACTTACAGTAACCGTCATATATCGGCGTATAAAGCCCCGCGACATGAAAATGCCAGACTATCAGAGCCAGTATTCCATCACTTCCCCTCGACAGGCTGCTCCGTGGCAGATTCTTCATCCGGCCCCACACCACCATCCGGCCACCAC
>ENA-OOWN01002081-OOWN01002081.1-human-gut-metagenome-genome-assembly--contig:-NODE-2081-length-13042-cov-2.612690_pt1 | contig 13042 bp, 7 predicted proteins | sample MGYA00241406_ERZ501319 | MGnify/ENA primary metagenome ERZ501319 (study PRJEB25962, sample SAMEA2042734) | human gut metagenome | biome: human gut; feature: human-associated habitat; material: faeces... | reverse complement strand
GACAACGGTTCGGGGTACAGTTATGAACATACGACCATCGAGGGCTTTGCCTTGACCCAGATGAGCGGCATCGGATGGTATGGCGATTTGGGGAATTATTTAGTGATGCCCACCACGGGGCCTTTGCATACGTATCGCGGCGAGGCAGAACGTCCGGAGGAGGGCTACCGTTCGCGTTACGATAAGGAGAGCGAGACGGCACGTGCCGGATATTACGCTGTCCGCCTGACCGATTATGACATCCGGGCGGAACTGACGGCCACTCCTCACGGCGGGGTCATGCGTTTCACTTATCCGGAAAACGAATGTTCGCGCATTCAAATCGACTTGGCTCGCCGCGTGGGCGGTACGTCTGTCCGGCAGTACGTGGAGCGTGTGGACGACTATGCCATCCGCGGATGGATGCGTTGCACGCCCGACGGAGGCGGTTGGGGCAACGGGGGAGGGAAGGCCGATTATACGGTTTACTTTTACACCCGTTTCAGTAAGCCGTTGGAATGTTACGGCGTATGGTCGGCCGAGTTTCCCGAGGGCATGGGGCGCAAGCTGGAAAACGTGACTTCGCCGGAATTTGCCGAGGCTGTACGCCGAGCGAAGGTGACGGAACGTCCCGACCGCATGGAGGGAGACCATTTGGGATTTTATACGGAGTTCCCCACGCGCGAAGGCGAACAGGTGCTGATGCGCACGGCCATCTCCTTTGTCAGTCTGGAAGGAGCGGAGGCGAACTTCAAAGCCGAATTGAGGGGAAAGGACTTCGAGCGGTATTGCGAAAAGGCGGCTGCGCTGTGGGACGAGGCCTTGTCGAAAATCAAAATCTCCGGAGGGACGGAAGATGAGCGCACGATTTTTTATACTTCGCTGTACCACACGATGATAGACCCGCGCGACTATCGCGACGTGACGGGTGAATACGTGGGAGGAGACCGGAAGGTGCACAAGACCGATGCATTCAAGAAGCGTACGGTGTTCAGCGGTTGGGATGTGTTCCGCAGCCAGTTCCCCCTGCAAAACCTTATCAATCCGGAAGTGGTGAACGACATGATCAACTCGTTTGTCACTCTGGCCGAGGAAAACGGTACGGGCGTGTACGAACGTTGGGAGTTCCTGAACGCTTACAGCGGCTGCATGTTGGGTAATCCGGCCATAGCCGTCATCGTCGATGCCTATATGAAAGGCATACGCGGATACGACGTGGAGAAAGCTTACCGCTTTGCCCGTCAGACAGCCGACCGCATCGGGCACCATCCGGAACTGGGATATTCGCCCGGCGGCAGCGGCATATCGGAAACGTTGGAATACGGATACTTCGATTGGTGTGTGGGCGAATGGGCCGAGGCTTTGGGCAAGACGGAGGATGCCGGCATCTATCACCGGCGCGGACAGGCATACCGTAAAATATTCGATAAGGAAAAGGGATGGTTCCGCGTGCGCAACGCCGACGGCTCGTGGGCGGACTGGCCGGAAAAAGGACGCTTGCAGGAGTGGTACGGTTGCATGGAGTGCAATCCCTACCAACAGGGTTGGTTCGTGCCGCACGACGTGCCCGGCATGGTGGAAATCATGGGCGGTCGCGACAAAGTGCTGGCCGATCTGGAATCCTTTTTTGAAAACACGCCGCGCGAATTCTATTGGAATCCCTATTATAATCATGCCAATGAACCCGTGCACCACGTGCCTTTCCTCTTCAACCGCTTGGGGGCGCCGTGGCTCACGCAGTACTGGACGCGTGTGATTTGTGCCGACGCTTACAAGAACAGTCTGGCCGGGCTGTGCGGCAATGAGGATGTGGGGCAGATGTCGGCCTGGTATATCCTGGCTTCTGCGGGGTTCCATCCGCTTTGTCCGGGCGAGACGCGTTATGAATTGACAGCCCCTGTGTTCGACCGTGTGGAGATCGCGCTCGACCGCCGTTATGCCAAAGGCCGTAAGTTTGTAGTCACTACGGAGGGGAATGCGCCCGACGCCTGTTACATCCAGTCGGCCACGCTGAACGGCAAGCCTTACAACCGTTGCTATATCGACCACGAGGATATCGTCCGTGGCGGTGAGTTGCACTTCGTGTTGGGGCGCACGCCGAACAAGCAGTGGGGTGTGGAATGAGCGGCCGTACGGCAAGTCATATAGGAATGGAGAGAATCGCAAAATTGTCCATGTGATAAGTGATTCTCTCCATTTCGGCTTTTAGTGAAACGGACTTACTTTGCAGACGAATAATCATTCTTAAATCTATATAGCGATATGGCTCAAAAAATCATGTTATCTTTGGCGGTATTCTTCTGCTGGACGTTTGCCCTGAAAGCGGAAGAGTACAAATTGTCTTCGCCCGACAAGAAACTGGAGGTGAAGCTCCGTGTGGAAGGGCGTACGGAATTTGAAGTGTGGTACGATAAGGTGAAGTTGGTGGAACCTTCGGTGATAGGGATGAACCTGTCCGACGGGCGTCACGTGGGAGGCGACCCCGTGACCTCTGTGAAGAAAGACCGTGTGAACCGCAAGATAGACGTCGTGGTGGGGAAAAACAAGACCCTGAAAGAGGCGTACAATGAAATCGTGCTGTCTTACGGCACGGACTACGACCTGGTCGTGAGAGCCTACAACGAAGGGTGGGCTTACCGTTTCGTGACGCACTGGGACAAGGAAATCATTATCGACAGCGAAGATGCCGTGTTCAATTTCGCTTTTACCCCTACGGTGTATTTCCCGGAGTGCGACAGCAATACCGCACCCGAGCGTGAACAGTCGGGCAAGGTGCACCAGATTCATCAGGGCTACCGTAATTTCGAGCGGCTTTACAAGGTGTATCGTTCGCCGGGTGAGATTCCGGCCGGCCGTTTTTCCGTTTCTCCGGTGCTCTTCGAGTATCCCGGCAAGCCCTACAAGGTGGTGGTGACGGAATCGGACACTTACGATTATCCCGGCTTGTATATGGAAGCCGCCGGGCAGAATGCCATGCGCGGAAAGTGGGCGGCCTACCCTAAAGAAGTGATGGACGGAGACCCGTCGAACCCTTACCGTTGGTATTCCAACCATCTGGTGATTTCACGTGAGGATTACATTGCAAGGACGGGAGGCGACCGCACGTTCCCGTGGCGCGTCATGATCGTGTCCGATGACGACAAGACGTTGTTGAACAATGAGCTGGTCTACATGCTGGCCGAACCTTGCAAGATTGAGGATACCTCGTGGATACAACCCGGAAAGAGTGCTTGGGAATGGTGGCACAAAGCCGTGGTGGAAGGCGTGGACTTCCCGGTGGGGAACAAACATCTTTCGTTGCAACTTTATAAATACTATGTAGACTGGGCTTCGGAGAACGGTATAGAGTACATGACGCTCGATGCCGGATGGAAAATGGAGTACATCAAGGAATTGTGCGACTATGCCCGGGGGAAGAACGTGAAGATATTGGTTTGGACTTGGGCCAGTTGTCCGCTGGAGAATCCGGACGATTGGATCAAGCAGATGCACGAGTGCGGGGTGGCGGGTGCCAAGATTGATTTCTTCGAACGCAACGACCAGATTGCCATGCGCTGGGGGCGCGAATTTGCCGAACGGTTGGCGCAGTACCGGATGGTGGCCATCTTCCACGGTTGTCCCGTACCGGTGGGCTTGAACCGTACTTACCCCAACGTGATGAATTATGAGGCCGTGAGAGGGGCTGAATGCAATTTCTGGGAAAAGACCATCACGCCCGAATACCATACACGTTTCCCCTTCATCCGTTCATTGGCCGGACCGGAAGATTACACGCCGGGCGGCATGCGCAACGTGACGCCCGAAGAGTTCCAACCGCGTGACCGGGACAGCATCCCTCCGATGAATATGGGGACGCGTTCGCATGTCTTGTCCATGTACGTCATATTCGACCATTGGATCGGTTACCTGTGCGACGCACCTTCGGAATATAACAAATATCCCGACATCTTGGATTACCTGTCGAAAGTTCCTTCGGTGTGGGACAAGACCCTTCCGCTCGATGCCCGTTTGGGCGAGTACATCGTGATGGCCAAACAAACCGGTAAGGATTGGTACGTGGGCGGCATGACGAACTGGACACCGCGCAGCGTGACGGTGGACTTCGGTTTCCTGAAACGTGGGAAGACCTACCGCGCTGTGGTTTTCAAGGATAAACCGGAGTCGGGCGACCATCCGACAACGTACGCCTGCGAGACGATGAATGTGGACCGGAATACGAAACTGACGTTGGATATGGCTCGTGGAGGCGGCTTTGCGATTCGTCTGACGGAAGAATGAAAGTAAGGTTTTATGCGAAAGGCCGCAGAAGGATCTGCGGCCTTTCGCATGGCGGGTGACCTTTCTTCAGGGAGCCTCTTGTGTACTGAGGATTTTCAGGAGCTGCTTTTCGCGTTGGAGTTCTTTGGTATCCTTGTCCGGTGATATCAGCATCATGCTCCGTATGATGTCCTCGTTGCAGCAAGTGTAATTGTAGTATTCCAACAGTTCCCCGGTCAGTCGTGCTTTGGGTATCACCTCTGTACGCAAGTCGGCAAACTCTTCCAGTGGGATTTCGTCGCCTTGCCGGACAAAGAGAATGCGCCGGGCGATCGGATTGCGGTTATAGTCGTGTGTCAGATAGATTCCTTTCATGATTTGGGGATACTCGATGATGGGCAGTTGCAGGTAGACCACCTTCAGGGCAAGTTGCAGGCGTTTTTGTTCGTTGAACATCAGATAACCGATTTGAAACGGCGAGAACAACCCCACGCCGATATAATAGTCGCCCGACAGGTTCTGGCAATAGACTTTGGGCATGGTGTCGCCGTCTACGATAGAGGATATCATATAAGGCTCCACTTTCAGTCCGTCGGAGTAGGACGAAGAACTGTAAGACTGGTAAAGTCCGGTATAGATGCCGGCATTGGGCAGATATTTGATGGCTTCTTTCTCGATGTCGTCCAGAAAAGGTCGTCCGCCGTTTTTGTTGGAAACGAAACGTGGCTCGATGTGGCTCACTTTGTCGTACAATTCATCGAGGCAACCTTGCAGTTTGCGTTTCGACACGTTGTTGACTTGTTGCAGCCCTTGGTCTAACGCACTTTCCGTACCGCATCCTCCGGAGAGCAGATTGATGTAGGTGGGGAGCACGGAAGAATAGAGCGAGGAGAGTACGCTGGATGCTATGCCCGTCTCTTCGGAGATGTCCTTCATCCGTACACCGGCTTCGCGTAGTTTCTTCATCCGTTCGTAGAGTGATACCAATTTGTCCATACGTATGTTCTTTTGGGCAAAGGTACGTTTTCCATGTTACAAACCTGTTGCTTTCGTGCTTCATTACCGTGAGATGAATGTTACATTATAAATACGGGTTTGGACGGACGTATGATATATAATGAATTAATTTTTTCAGATGGCAGTTTGGGATAGTTTTGCAGCCGAAAACAAAACTATGGTTATGGAACAAATCGTAAAGAACAAAAGATTTTCGGATGCGTTGCTCATCCTGTGGGCGGGCGGTGCAGCCTTGCTTTCCTACTCTTTGGTGTATGCCTTGCGCAAACCTTATACGGCGGCTTCGTTCGAGGGGTTTGATTTTTTCGGCACGGACTACAAGGTCGCGGTGACGACGATTCAGATTTTAGGTTATGTGATAGCCAAGTTCTTTGGCATCAAGTTGATTTCGGAGTTGAAGAAGGAGCGTCGTTTCAAGTTTTTCGTCTGTTCGGCGGTAGCCGAGGCTGCTTTGGTAGGCTTCGGCCTGTTGGCTCCTCCGTTCAATGTGGCGGCCATGTTTTTGAACGGCTTGTCGCTCGGTTGTATGTGGGGCGTGATATTCAGCTTTATCGAGGGACGCAAGGTGACGGATATGTTGGCCAGTCTGTTGGGGGTAAGCATGGTGTTCAGTTCCGGTGTGGCCAAGAGTTTCGGCTTGTTTGCCATGAACGAGATGCACGTGGGACAGTTTTGGATGCCTGCCGTGATTGGGGCTTTTGCTTTGCCTCTTCTCGTTTTTATGGGGTATATGTTGAAGCGTCTGCCACAGCCTACGGAAGAGGATATTGCGCTGCGTAACGAACGTGTGACATTGGACGGAAACGGACGTAAGCTCTTGTTCCGAAGTTATGCTCCGATTCTTACCTTGTTGTTCGTGGGCAACTTCATGTTGCTGGTGCTGCGCGACATCAAGGAAGATTTTCTGGTCAATATCCTGGATATGAGCAATCAGTCTTCTTGGCTTTTCGCCCAGGTGGATACGATTGTTACGTTGGTCATTCTCGGGATATTTGCCGCTTTCATCTTCTTCCGCAGCAATATTCGGGCTTTGATGTGCTTGATGGGACTGGTCATTGCCGGTTGTTTGGTCATGACATACGTGTCACTGAATTATGAGGCATTGGATTGGCAGCCGGTAGTGTGGTTGTTTGTGCAGAGCCTGTGCCTTTATATTGCCTATCTGACTTTTCAGACGATTTTCTTCGATCGCTTCATCGCTTGTTTCCGCATCAGGGGAAACGTGGGTTTCTTCATCGCCATTATCGACTTCATCGGCTACATGGGTACGGTGACTCTACTTTCCACCAAGGAGTTTTTGAACTTCGACATGGAGTGGTTTGCGCTTTACAACCACATGGCATGCGCGGTCGGCGTGGTTTGTGCGGTCTTGTTCACAGTGGCTGCCGTATTGATTTATAAACGGTATTCCGCTCAAGGGCGTAGAAAAGAACAGACGGAGCGTACGACTTTGTATATGAATCCTCAATATAATGCGATTTGACGATGAAACAGGATTATGATGTGATAATTATCGGTGGCGGTTTGTTGGGATGCGCCACGGCTTACCAGTTGGCCAAACGTAAGGCGGGGAAGGTGTTGTTGTTGGATGCCAACGAGATAGCGTCGCAGGCTTCGTCCCGTGCAGCCTGCCTGTTGACACGGGCGCGTACCAAACCGGCTTTGATGGAAATGGTGCAGGAAACGTATGATTGCATTGATGAAATAGAGCACCTTTTGGGGGAGTCGCTCGAACTGCAGCAGTGCGGCAGTGTGACCATCTCTTCGTCCGACGCATCGCTGAAAGAACTCGAAGCATTGGAAGAAGCGTCCGTACGTTTCGGAATACCGAATGAACGTATCGACCGGAGGCGTTTGAAAGAACTTCTTCCTTGGATGGAGGTCTCGGCGGTAGAAGAGGCGCTTTACATGCCTACGGATGCGTTTATAGATTGTGCTTTGTTATGTTCCGGTTATGCACGTGCTGCACGAAGTCTCGGGGCGGAATTGCGTCCGAATACGAAAGTAAAAGCCATTGTGGCTGTTGGAGACAAGACGACAGGAGTGGAGTTGGCGGACGGGGAAAAAGTATTGGCGCCGGTTGTCGTGAATGCCGCAGGCTCGTGGGCCAACCTGTTGATGCGTCCTTTAGGGGTAGGGCTTCCTTTTACTCCGGTGCGGAGTCATTTTTGGATTACGGGAACAAACTCCGGGCGTTTTCCGGCAAACCATCCTTTTACGGTGATTCCCGATGCCCGTGCTTTCACCCGTTCGGATGTGGGGGCGTTGATTATCGGCTTGCGCGAAAGTGAATGCCAAGCCTTCAATCCCGACACATTGACGGATAAGTTGGAGGATTTTGATTTCAATAAGGCAGCCGAATGGAAAGTGCTCGACGAGTGTGCCCCGTTGCTACAGCGTTATCTTCCGGACATAGAAACTCTGGGTATCGCGCATTATGTGGCCGGGCCCTCATGTTACGTGCCGGATGCCAAATTCATTATCGGGCAGGTGCGTCCATACGAAGGGTTGTATGCCGTAGCCGGATGCTGTGGAGGAGGCGTGGCTGCCGGTGGAGGCATGGGACGCTTGGCCGCAGAATTGATTTTGCAGGAAGAGCCGTTTGTGGATCCGGCCGGGTTTGCACCGGACCGTTTCGGGGCAGTGGACCCGTTTTCGGTTGAGTTTCAAAAAAGGTGTGCGGATGCCCGTTCCAATAAAAAAGGTGGATAGGGTTCGGATATATGGAAGATAAAAAACGAAAGATATGAAGCGGTATATTGTATTCTTAAAGCAAGTGCCTTTGTCTACAAAGGTAGAGATGGACCCTGTAACCCGGACGCTGAAGCGTTCGTCGGCCATGGCCCGGACAAATCCTGATGACTTGTATGCCTTGCAGTTGGCAGTAAAATTGAAAAGGCAGACAGAGGCTGAGATCGTGGCAGTAAGCATGGGACCCGCTTCGGCGGAAGAAGTGCTCCGTGAGGCTTTGCAAAGAGGGGCGGATAAGGCGGTTTTGTTGTCCTCCAAGGCATTTGCCGGAAGCGATACGTGGTGTACGAGCCTGGTACTGGCGGCAGCCGTGCGCAAGTTGGGTGAATACGACTTGTTGCTTTTCGGGAAAATGGCGGTGGATGGCGATACGGCACAAGTGGGGCCTGAGGTAGCCGGACAGTTGGACATTCCCCAAGTGACGCATTTGATGGAGGTTTCGGACATATCGGATACTTGTATGTGTGTGAGGAAGAAGGCCGGTCGTTTACTCCAACGTATGGAGGTGGATTTACCTTGTGTCGTGACGGTTGGCCGGGAGACGGGGGAACTGGATTGTCCCACACTGACCGGTTGGCGGTGGGCTCAGCGGCAGAGCATCCTTCATTGGGATGAATGCGACTTGGGACTGGAACCTTCGCAAGTCGGATTGCAGGCATCTCCTACTCAAGTAGTGTCTACCATGGTGCCTCGACGGAAGAAAGATGTGGAATGGCTTCCCGACGGGGAAAAGTTTTTTGCAGTCGTCCGTGAAAGCATGAGACGCGGGATTAATTTTTAAAAAGCAAGATGAAAATGAATAAAGATAAGGATTTTATACTTCAATTGCAGGCCGGGCAATGTATATCCTGCGGAATATGTGCCGAAAGTTGTGCCTATGGGGCTATCCGTATGGGCGACTTTCCGGAGGTGGATGAAGAGAATTGCCGGTTGTGCGGCGGTTGTGTGCAGGCTTGTCCGGTTGGAGCTTGGGTGATGCAGCGTCAAGACGACAGGCAGGAACAGCCTGTGGATGATTCCAATGGCATTTGGGTGTGGGCGGAAGTCATGGACGGCACTTTGGCACCGGTAAGCCGGGAACTTTTGGGAAAGGCTGTGGCACTTGCGGCTTGCCGTCCCCAACCGGTCGAGGCTGTACTGATAGGCGGTGAAGTGTCTGCATGGGCGGATGAGTTGATAGCCGTCGGTGCAGACCGCGTGCACGTGGTGGAGTCTCCGCTTCTATCGGATTTTGTGGAGGAAAACTATACGGAGGTGTTGGCCGGCTTGGTGCGCAAACAGCATCCTTCGGTCCTGCTTATCGGGGCTACGCCATGCGGTCGTGGTTTGTCCGCACGATTGGCTGCTGTACTGCATACCGGATTGACGGCAGATTGTACGGAGTTGGAAATGGATACGGACAGCGGACTGTTGCGCCAAATACGCCCGGCTTTCGGAGGAAATCTGATGGCTACGATTGTCAACCCCGTTTTTAGGCCGCAAATAGCTTCCGTACGTCCCGGGGTGATGAAAGCCCGGCAGAGGGATACTTCGAGGAGGAGGGAAATCGTCTATCATGCTTATGAGGCCGGAAGAGCCGACAGCCGTGTTCGCGTGTTGGAGGCTGTGGCGGAAGAAGTGGGCGGAACTTCGCTGAACGACAGTTCTATTATAATAGGTATAGGACGAGGCGTGAAAACGCGGAGATGTGCCGATGAAATCCGGGAGTGGGCCGAACGTATCGGTGCGACGGTAGCCGGGTCTCGTGCGGCAGTGGAAGCCGGGTTGGTGGACGCTTCCGTGCAAGTGGGGCAGACCGGGCATACGATAGCTCCGGATTTGTATATCGCCATCGGTATCAGCGGACAGATACAGCATACGGCGGCCATCACCGGAGCGCGTTGCGTGATAGCCGTCAACCCGGACCGTACGGCTCCGATCTTCAATGTGGCGGATTATGGTTGGGCAATACCTGTGGAAGAGGCACTTCCGCAATTCATGAACATTTTGAACCGGTGCGTATGAGAAAATGGATGGCATGCGTGTGGTTGGGCATGGGAAGTTGCTTTATGACGGCACAGGCGGACGAACCTCTGACCGTGAAGTTCCGTTCGAGGGCATTGCTGGATGCCGCTGTGTCCGGTTATGGCAAGGAAAGTGTGCAGGGGTATTATCGCTTGGAAGATTTCCGTGTGGGCTTTAAAGCCACTTACAGACAATATGAAATGAAAGCCGACATTGGTTTGGGAGGAAACAAAGTAGCCATCAAGGATTTGTTGTTGAACTATCACTTTAAACATGGTGTCCTTTCGTTAGGAAATGCTTATGAACCTTATTCCATGGATATGCTCATCAGTACGGCAGACATGCGCTTTCATCAGTCGGCCGGATCCGTATTGGCTTTTACGGACGGACGCAAGCTCGGGTTGACCTATCATTCCAGTCTGCCATTTGGATATTGGGCTACGGGATTGTGTACGCATAATGACATCAATAAAATCGGTGACGGACAGGTTAACGCTTTGGTTTCCACTTCGCGGGGCGTTTGGCGCAAGCGGTGGAAAGGGAATCTGTTGCATGTGGGCGGTGCTTTTTCTTTCCGTACCAAACCGGTGAATACAGTGGAACCGCCGACAAAAACAGTATCGAATGATGGCGTGACATCCATGTTCCCGTGTCCATTGATGGAAGCCACCGTGGACCGTTTAGGGACAGAACTCAAAGGCGTTTTTGAGATACTTTATACCGCTCCGCGTTTCATGGTACAGGGAGAATACTTTCTGAACCGTCTCAATCGTACGGAAAGGGAGGCTTACCGTCCGCAGGGAGGATATGTGCAGGCAGGCTTTCTGGTTCGGGGAAGAGGGTTTGCGTATGACGACCTGTACGGTATTCCCGGCAGGCCGGGCAGTAAACAGGCGATAGAACTCACGGCACGTTTCAATTATACGAACTTGAACGATGGCAGAGCCGGTATCATGGGCGGACGGGAAAGCGACGTTTCGTTGGGAGCCAATTTCTATTTGAATGAATATTTGGCCGTAAAGCTGAACGGAAGTTATGTCCTTGTAGGAGAACATTGCAATGAATTTTACAAGAAAAACCTATTCTTGGGGCAATTACGTGTCCAATATATTTTTTGAGGCAGTCCTCATCTGATTTCTCGGATTCGTAACAGACGGATGTTTTCGCAAGGGAGCATCTGTCTGTTCTTTTGTATCGGGGAGTACGATATAAAGGCATTAAAAAAGGATTTCCCGACGGGAAATCCTTTTTCTTTGGGTGACTAGTGGGATTCGAACCCACGACATTCAGAACCACAATCTGACGCTCTAACCGACTGAACTATAGTCACCATTTTGGTGTGCTTGTATGGAAAGTATCATGTTTCTTTCCTAAAGCGATGCAAAGGTACGCATTTTATTTGAAACTGCAAATGTTTCGCCGGATTTTTACTAAAACTTTTTTTAAGCCACAGCCTTGAAGTCCGCGAAGGCTTATATATAATAAGGTGTACCGTCAAGCAGGCGGTACACCTTATGTCTGTTCAATACCCTGTTAACGATAGAATTCCTTTTTGCCCGCCGACAGTGTATTTTTCATCAGCATGCAGATGGTCATCGGGCCGACTCCGCCGGGTACGGGGGTGATGTAAGTACATTTGGGAGCTACCTCGTCGAATTTCACATCGCCATTGAGGCGGAATCCGTTTTTCTTCGTAGCGTCGGGGACGCGTGTCGTGCCTACGTCGATGACCGTAGCTCCCTCTTTCACCATGTCGGCCGTGACGAAATCGGGCTGGCCGATAGCAGCTATGATAATGTCCGCCTCACGGCATTCTTTCTTCAAGTCGCGGCTCCGGCTGTGGCATACGGTCACCGTAGCGTCGCCATACTGCTTTTGCATCATAAGCTGTGCCATAGGTTTGCCTACGATGTTGCTGCGACCCAGGATGACGCATTTCTTGCCGCTCGTCTTGACATGGTAACGCCGGAGCAGTTCCAGGATGCCTTTCGGGGTGGCTGAGATGTAACAAGGAAGCCCGATGGCCATTCTTCCCACGTTGATGGGATGGAAACCGTCCACATCCTTGCGGAAGTCGATGGCCTCGATGACTTTCTGTTCGGAGATATGGCGGGGGAGGGGCAGTTGCACGATGAATCCGTCCACGTCCTCGTCTTTGTTGAGCTTGTCCACTTCGGCCAGAAGTTCCTCTTCGCTGATGGTATCCTCGAAGCGGAGCAGGGTCGATTTAAAACCGCAGACTTCGCAAGCCAATACCTTGTTGCGCACGTAAGTCTCGCTGCCTCCGTCATGTCCCACGAGGATGGCAGCCAAATGCGGGCGTTTCCCTCCGCTTTCTACGATTTGTTTTACCTCTTCGGCAATTTCCGCCTTGATTTGTGCGGCGGTGGCCTTTCCGTCAATCAGTTGCATGGTTATTCCTCTTTTGGTTTACGATTATAGTTTAGGCATTTTAGGCATACCCGGAATCTTGGGCATGTTGGCCATCATCTTGCCCATTTTGCTGCCCGTCACCATTTTCATCATTTTGCGCGTCTGGTCGAACTGTTTGATGAGGCGGTTCACTTCCTGTATGTTGGTGCCCGAACCTTTCGCGATGCGTTGGCGGCGGCTGGTGTTCAGGATTTCCGGATTGGTACGTTCACGCGGAGTCATGCTCTGGATGATGGCTTCGATACCCTTGAAGGCATTGTCGTCGATTTCCACGTCTTTGAGCGCCTTGCCCACGCCGGGAATCATGCTGGCCAAGTCTTTCAGGTTACCCATCTTCTTGATTTGTTGGATTTGCGACATGAAATCGTTGAAGTCGAACTGGTTCTTGGCGATTTTCTTTTGCAGGCGGCGTGCTTCTTCCTCGTCGTATTGTTCCTGAGCCTTTTCCACGAGCGACACGATGTCTCCCATACCCAAGATACGGTCGGCCATACGCGAAGGATGGAACTGGTCGATGGCTTCCATTTTCTCTCCCGTGCCGACGAATTTGATGGGCTTGTTCACCACCGTACGGATAGACAAGGCCGCACCGCCCCGGGTG
>ENA-OOWN01002069-OOWN01002069.1-human-gut-metagenome-genome-assembly--contig:-NODE-2069-length-13093-cov-2.656236_pt1 | contig 13093 bp, 10 predicted proteins | sample MGYA00241406_ERZ501319 | MGnify/ENA primary metagenome ERZ501319 (study PRJEB25962, sample SAMEA2042734) | human gut metagenome | biome: human gut; feature: human-associated habitat; material: faeces... | reverse complement strand
TCGGCGTAGTCATCGGACACGAGATGACTCACGGGTTCGACGACCAGGGACGTCAGTTCAACAAGGACGGCAACTTCATGGACTGGTGGGCAGAAGGTGATGCCGAGAAGTTCAATGCCCGTGCACAGGTGATGGTGGACTTCTTCAACAACATCAACGTCCTCCCCGACCTGAAGGCAAACGGACAGCTGACATTGGGCGAGAACATTGCCGACCACGGCGGTCTGAACGTCGCCTTCCAGGCTTATAAGAATGCAACGAAGGATGCTCCGTTGGCAGACAAGGAAGGCTTCACGGCTGACCAACGCTTCTTCCTGGCTTATGCCCGTCTGTGGGCGAACAACATCCGAGAAGAGGCCATCCGCAACCTGACGAAGAGCGACCCGCACTCTCTGGGCGAATGGCGTGTGAACGGTGCGCTGCCGCACATCGACGCGTGGTATGATGCGTTCCACATTACCGAGAACGATCCGCTCTACATCCCGAAGGACAAGCGGGTCAACATCTGGTAAGCCCGATACGGTTTACTCTGTGAACGTGTAAGAGACTTAAGCAGGGAAAGAAGCCGACACCCCGGTTTCTTTCCCTGCTTCTTTTATGCCCTGGTCCCGGACAATCACTATCTTTGCGGAAACGTCCGATACTATATAAAATCACGGTAGACGACCATTCACCAAGCAAATACAATTGTCCGACGGATTGAAAACAAGTGATTGATTTGCCAGGCACAAGAGCTTGATCGGGCAAGGACTTGTATTTGTCCGATTAAACGCAAATGTCCAGAGGACGATAACCCAAAAAGGCTGTGCCACAAAAAACGTGACACAGCCTCTATTCGAATACTATCTAATATAATCCGATTACCTCAGACGATCGGCAGCCCGCACCAGACGCTCGTCCTTGCGGATGCCACGGATGGCGAGCAAGTCAAGAATAATGGCAACCAGTGGAAGAACAGCTCCGGTACCACAATGGAAAGTGGCGCCTGCCAACTGCTCATTGTACGCCATCAGGAAGGCGGCAAACGTCGCATACCAGCCCAACGTGACCAAGATGTTGAAGATTGTCAGGCGTACCTGTAACTTACGGTTCTTATACAGAAAGATGGTCGCAAAAGCAATGATGGCAGCGAGCAATGCAATGGCAAAGATACCCCAGCATGAACCGTCACGTCCTGCCCCGGCAAGTTCCAGACCGTAAGCATAGAAAGACGACAGACTGCCGTCCTGCCCGACATAAAGCCCCAACGGCATGCTCATGGTCACACCCATCAGTACCACGACCAGCAACAGATAAGCACTTTGTATACGCTGAATCATACTTACTGCAGTTTCTCTTTCTCCTTAGCAGGATTTCTGAAATACACCTTGCCCTCGATATACTCTTGCGTAGCAATCAGCGTCGGCTTCGGCAATTTCTCATAGTAACGCGAAATCTCGATCTGCTCCCTGTTCTCAGACACCTCGTCCATGCTGTCGTTGTAAGAAGCAAACTCCTGAAGCTTCTTCGAAAGGTCGTTCTTGATTTCAACACTAATCTGGTTGGCACGCTTACCGATGATAACTACCGTTTCGTAAATGTTACCTGTGTCCTCACACAGTTCCATCAAGTCGCGTGTCACCGTAGTGGTGGGCGCATTCGTTTTTCTGTAATCCATAATTCTTCTATTCCTTATTATATACAATGACTAGTCTTTGATATGTTTGTTCGCTTCGTTGAACATCTTGTCGACGTCCTTCAGGTACTTGCTTTCAGGGAATTCATTCTTGAAGGCATAATACTCGTCAACCACGTCGCGATAACGCTCTTCCCGCTTCTCGACGACACTCTCGCTCGCCATTTTGTACTTCGCCAGGAACACCAGGTAAGAAAGGTCCTCGCGACGTTTTGCATACGGGAAGTCCTGCAAGGCATTCTGCGCCGTGATGACACACGAACGGTAGTTGTTGCCCATGTAGTTGCCCAGGTTATAGTACAGACGCGCCGAGAGATATTCTTTCTCCACCAGCTTGTCCTGCAACTCGAACATCATCCGCTGTGCCTCATCCTTGTAGACACTGCTCGGATAATACTCGCAGAACACCTGGATTTCATTGATGGCTTCAAACGTGCTGGTCTGGTCCAGACGAGGCTCGGGGGTATCATTATAGAGTGACTTGCAAGTGTAGAAACGTGCCAGCTCGGCAAACTCGCCACGCGGATATGTCGTGTAGTATTTTTTAAACGTTGAAGAAGCCTCCAGCCAGTCGCCTTGCCCGTAGTAACACATGGCAAGCATGTAGAGTGACTCTTCTGCCTTGCCGCTACCTTTCAGGATGGCAATCATGTCATTCAGCACCACAGAGGCTTTGGTATACTGCCCGCTAAAGAAATATTCCTTGGCAGCTTCATAGCGGTATGAATAATCCTGGCTCTTGAGTACCTTGTTATAATCTCCACACGATGTCATCAGACAGGCAGAAACTAAGGCTATTGCAGTTATACTTTTCTTCATCATACTTCAAAATAATGTGCAAATTTATAGAGAAGCGGTGAATAAGCCAACGAAGCCCTTCTTTTTTAAGCTATTTTTTCGAAGCTGACGGGGTTTCCACGCCTTTCAGTCAGCTTTCTCCTTCAGCAGGTCTTCGAGCTTGAGCAGTTCGTCACGATATTGGGCTGCCTGGATGAATTCCAGCTTCTTGGCGGCATCCTGCATCAGTTTGCGGGTACGCTCGATGCTCTTCTCAAGCTGCGGACGGCTCATGTACTCCACCACAGGGTCGGCAGCCATGCTGGCATAGTCCGGTTCCACGTATGCCTTCGGTTCCCGGGTATCGGCTTGAGTCTCCTCTCCTGCCCCCAACAGGGCTGCCGTGGTACGTGCCTTCTTGATTTGTTGCGGTGTGATGCCGTGTTCCTCATTGTATGCCAACTGCTTGGCACGCCGACGATTCGTCTCGTCAATCGTCTGTTGCATGCTGTCGGTGATTTTATCGGCATACATGATTACCTTTCCGTTGACATTGCGGGCTGCACGTCCTGCCGTCTGCGTCAGCGAACGGTGACTGCGCAGGAAACCCTCCTTGTCCGCATCGAGGATGGCAACGAGCGACACTTCCGGCAGGTCCAGTCCTTCACGCAGCAGGTTCACCCCGATGAGTACGTCATAGATGCCTCGGCGCAAGTCGTCCATGATTTTCACCCGTTCCAGTGTGTCGACATCACTATGGATATAGTTGCAACGTACCTCGTTGCGTGCCAGGTAGTCTGTCAGTTCCTCCGCCATGCGCTTGGTCAGCGTGGTCACCAGCACACGCTCGTTTTTCTCGATGCGCTGCTGGATTTCCTCCATCAGGTCATCGATCTGGTTCAAACTGGGACGTACCTCAATGACCGGGTCAAGCAGGCCCGTGGGACGGATTACCTGCTCCACCACGACTCCCTCGCTCTTCTCCAGTTCATAGTCTGCCGGAGTGGCACTCACATAGATGACTTGTTTGGCAAGCTCTTCAAACTCTTCGAATTTCAGCGGACGGTTGTCAAGTGCAGCCGGAAGCCGGAAGCCATAATCCACCAGATTGGTCTTACGGGCACGGTCTCCTCCGTACATGGCACGTATCTGCGGCACACTCACGTGGCTCTCATCGATAACAATGAGGAAGTCGTCGGGAAAGAAATCCAGCAAACAGTAAGGACGGGTACCGGCAGCGCGTCCGTCAAAATAACGGGAGTAGTTCTCAATGCCCGAACAGTGACCCAGCTCACGAATCATCTCCATATCATACGTCACACGTTCATACAGGCGTTTGGCCTCGAAGGGTTTGCCTATCTCCTTGAAGTATTCCACCTGTTTCGTCAGATCGTCCTCTATCTGGTGGATGGCACGCAAGGTACTCTCCTTGGTTGTCATGAAGAGGTTTGCCGGATAGATGCGGAACTCGTCATAGTCCATGATGCGGTGCCCGCTCACGGGGTCTACTTCCTCGATGGCATCAATCTCATCATCCCAGAATACGACCCGCAACAGGTTGTCACTGTATGCCAGGAAGATGTCTACCGTATCTCCTTTCACACGGAAGTTGCCGCGATTCAGGTCCATGTCGTTGCGCACGTAGAGGCTGTCGACCAACCGGCGCAGGAAGACGTTCCGGTCGATTTTCTGTCCACGACGTACATCGATGACATTGTCGTAAAAGTCTGCCGGGTTACCCATACCGTAGATGCATGACACCGACGAGACCACCACCACATCCTTCCGTCCGGAGAGCAGAGCCGACGTGGCAGCCAGACGCAACTTGTCTATCTCGTCATTGATGGCAAGATCCTTCTCGATATACGTGTCCGTCGAAGGCAGATAAGCCTCCGGCTGGTAATAGTCATAATAGGAAACGTAATATTCCACCGCATTGTGCGGGAAGAAATTCTTGAACTCGCCGTAAAGCTGTGCGGCAAGGGTCTTGTTGTGACTCAGGATAAGCGTCGGCTTGTTGACATTCTTGATGACGTTGGCAATGGTGAACGTCTTGCCCGAGCCGGTCACTCCCAGCAGGGTCTGTGCAGGTGCTCCCTCCAGTACGCCTTCTGTCAGTTGTGCGATAGCCTCCGGCTGGTCACCGGTAGGCTGATAATCAGATACCAATTCAAAATCCATAACTCATCACCTCCTTCATTGGTTAGGAAGTGCAAAGTTATGGATTTTCACCGATACCACCGCGCATCCCCTCATGAGGAATAGCAAAAAAGCAACACAGCCCCACCTTAACGATGGAGCTGTGCACAACTATTGCAAATTGGTTCTTATTGGTTCATGGAGTCTTCCAGGGTACGGATTTGCTCTTCCAGTACCTGCAAGTCCGCCTTCAGCTTGTCGACCTTGCGGTTGATTTCGTTGACCAGGCTGTTGCCCTTCTTGGACGCTGCCGTGAGGAAGCCCAGGTTGTTCTCATACGTCTGTATTTCACTCTTCTTGGCTTCATACTGACGAATCAGTCGTTCGCGCTCACGCTGCATGCTGTTGCCCTCCTTGCCTACCATTTCCTTTACGTTGGAACGGAAGTTGGTCATCCGGCGTTGGGCTGCGGTCAGGTTGAGTCGGTCAAACAGTTCATCGACCAGCTTGTGGAACTCCTTGTAGAGCTTGTCTTTGTCACGGAAAGGCACATGTCCCGTATTGTTCCATTCCTTGATGGCATCGCGGACGGTCTTTTCCGTATTTTCATCATCGGGCTGTTCCACGAGCGCCTTCAGACGTGCCAGGATACCCCGCTTCGTCTCCAGGTTATCCAGTTCGGCAGAATGCTGGGACGAGGTGGCACGCTTCTTCTGCTCAAAGAAATAGTCACAGGCAGAGATGAAGCGCTTCCATACGGCATCCGAATATTTCTTCTGTACGGGACCGATGGTCTTCCACTCTTTTTGCAGACGCGTCAGCTTGTCACCGGTCTCCTTCCAATCAGTGCTGTCCTTCAAGGCCTCAGCCTGTTCGCAGAGTGCCTTTTTCTTGGCAAGGTTGTTGAGCAACTCCTCTTTGAGCAACTTGAAGTACTCTCCCTTACGCTTGAAGAAGTCATCACAGGCCCGGCGGAAGCGTTCGAAGATTTTGACGTTCATCTTCTGCGGGGCAAACCCGATGGTCTTCCACTTGGCTTGCAGGGCAAGTATTTCCTGGGTCTTGTTTTCCCAGTCGAGGAAAGTCTTCAGCTTGTCATACTCCGTTGCCTCCACAATCTCACAGATGACCGTCTTCTGGTCCAGGTTGTGTTGTTCTTCGGCCTTCAGCTGTTCGAAGTGCTGCTGATGCCGACGGTTGACAGCCGTAGACGCAGCCTTGAAACGTGCCCAGACACTCTCCCGCAGCTCTTTCGCCACAGGTCCCGTGTCGCGGAACTCCTGATGGAGCTTTTGCAGCTGGTGGAAGGCAGACACCACGTCCGGTTCGTCAGCCTCACAGAGGTGCGTCTTTATTTCGAGATTCTTTTTGAAGTCATATTCGCGGAACTCATTGTTCAGTTTCAGGATGTCATAGAACTTCTCCACCTGCACCTGGTAGCTACGCCAGAGTTCATTCACCTTGTTGGCAGGCACCAGCTTGATGTCGTTCCACTCCTGTTGCAGTTGTTTGAAGGTTGCATAACTCTTGTTTGCATCTTCAGGACTCTCTATCAGCTCTTTCAGCTTTTCAATGATGGCAAGCTTCTTCTGAAGGTTCTCTTCCTTCAGCTGTTCCTGCTGTGCCAGCAGCGCATTCCGTTTCTCCTTGATGTCCTTCATCACCTCCTTGTAGGTCTCCTCGTCGGGGTCGGGTGCAGGGACAAAGTCCTCTTCCGTTCCTCCGTTTTCGACGAACGCTTTGCGGGCGGCATCAGTCTCAGCCTTATGCAGTTTGTAGAAGTTCTGTTTCAGGAAGTCCAGTTCAGCCTTGTCGGCATGCTCGATGTCCTGAGCCAGTTCTTTCAAACGTTCAATCACTTCGGCTTTGGATGATTTCAGTTCATAGGTCGCTGCTTTTTCATTTTCCATATCCGCAGTGTCGAGATTCTCGGTTTGGGGAGTTTCTTCGGGAGCTGCTTGTCTTGTGTGTTCTTCCAATTCCTCTGGTTGCAGAGCGGCATTGGTATTAAGAGAGTCCGTCATTGTTGAAAAACGTTTTTAGTTATCGGGATCCTTCTTCCCACTGTGGTTAGTTAAGCTTGACCGGTGCTCAAACCTGTCAGTCAACAAACCTGCACGGACGGCAACTGGAGCGTCCGATGGCTGCTTGTCAACCGACTCTGTCGGGCACAGGCAAAACTTCAGTCGAATAATAACGACAAATTAAAGCAATAATCTTTTTATATCATAACAAAAACTTAGGTTTTTTGCGGTTTAGGCCAATAATTCAGTCACTCCCATGTAAATCATCATGCCAATGATGTCGTTTGTAATGGAAATGAAGGGTCCGGTGGCGATGGCGGGGTCAATCTTCAGCTTCTCCAGGGTCATGGGGACAAGTGTGCCGAAGATGGAGGCGAACATGACCACACAGAACAGGCTGATGGAGACCGAATAGGTCACGGTGCTGGTGGCTCCGAACCGTACGAAGTTGTAGATATAGACCAGCATGGATATGATGGTAGCATTGATCAGTGCCACGACAGCCTCCTTCGCGATTTGCTCAAACGTCCGTCCTGCATCGAGCGAACTGTTCGCCAATCCCTGCACGACGAGCGCCGAGGACTGTGTACCGACGTTTCCGCCCGTACCACCGATGAGGGGGATGTAAAGTGCCATTTCGGGATGGGCAGCAAACACGCTGTCGAAATTTCCAAGTATCAACGAGTTGCAGATACCTCCAATCATACCGATGAGCAGCCAGGGAAGACGGGCACTGGTCTGACGGAACACGCTGTCATGTGTCTCGACATCCTGCGAGAGACCGGAAGCCAACTGGTAGTCACGTTCCGCCTGTTCGCGCACCTCGTCCATGACATCATCGACAGTGATGCGCCCCACCAGACGTCCGATGCTGTCGACCACGGGAACAGCCACGAGGTCATACTTCTCGATAATCTGCACCACCTCCTCGACAGGCGTGTCGACATGCACCGACACGGGGTCCTTCTTCATCACGTGCTTCACCTTCGACACCGAAGGACTGGTAATCATCTTCTTCAGTGGGAACACACCGCGCAGGCGTTCATCGTCGTCAATGACATAGACATAATAAATCTCGTCCATCTCCTCTGCCTGCAGCCTCATCTCACGCAGACATTCGGGCATACTCCAGTTCTCGTTGACGGTGACCATCTCCGTACCCATGAGACCGCCGGCAGTGTCCTCGTCATATTTCAACAGGTCGACGATGTCCCCTGCCTGCTCGATGTCCTCAATGTGCGAGAGGACCTCTTCCTGCTTGTCTTCGTCCATGTCGCGGATGATGTCGACGGCATCATCAGAGTCCATGTAGTCGACGAAACGCTTGGCAATGGTTTCCGACGGGAGGATGTCCAGATATTTCTTACGGGCGTCCTCGTCCATCTCGATGAGCACGTCGGCAGCCTTCTCGTTGTCCAGCTGATGGAAGATGAAACGTGCCTCGTCGGTATCCAGCTCACTGCACAGCTCGGCAAGGTCGGCAGGGTGAAGGTCGGCCAGCCGCTCTTTCAGCTGTACCGCATCTTTCTGCTCGATGAGTTCGCTGATTTCGTGAATGAAGTCTTTCTCTATTTCCATGATGGTTATGCTTCTTTCTCCGTCGGAGTTTCAGCCAAAGCCTGCGCCACCCGGTTGGTCAACCCGATGAAGTCGGCTACGGACAGCTGCTCGGGACGCTTGTTGAACAGCTCGTCGGCACAGAGCGGATGGTCCTTGCCCAGAATCGGCTTGATGGAGTTGCGCAGTGTCTTGCGGCGTTGGTTGAAGGTCGTTTTCACTATCTGTTTGAAGAGTCTCTCGTCGCATCCCAGCGAGGTGGTTTCATTGCGCGTCATGCGAATGACGGCACTCTTCACCTTGGGAGGCGGATTGAACACATGCTCGTGTACGGTGAAAAGATATTCCACCCGATACCATGCCTGGATGAGCACGCTCAGGATGCCATAGGTCTTGCTGCCCGGTCCTGCCGCGATGCGCTCTGCGACCTCTTTCTGTATCATGCCTGTGCAGCAGGGGATGAGGTCCTTGTAGTCGAGCATCTTGAAAAATATCTGACTGGAGATGTTGTAGGGGTAGTTGCCTGTCAGGACGAAAGGACGCCCCTCGAACAGTTCCCGCAAATCCATCTTCAGGAAGTCACACTCGATGATGTTGCCCTCCAGCGCCGGAAAGTTCTCATGCAGGTAAGCCACCGACTCATAATCCAGCTCCACCACCTTGACCGGTCGTTGCTTGGGCAGGAGGAACTGTGTCAGCACGCCCATGCCGGGTCCTACCTCGAGAATGGGAATGTCGGGACAAGCATCGACCGTGTCGGCAATATCTTGTGCGATGGTTAAGTCTTTCAGAAAATGCTGTCCCAGAAATTTTTTAGGTTTCACCAATCTCATAGCCTTATTTTATGGTAGTTTTGTATGTGGTTTGTCTCTATCCTTATATCTTTGCAACAATTTGCAACACGCAAAGGTACATAGATTCACATAAAATTAAGATAACAACTGTTGAAAAAGATACTAAATACCTGCCTGAAGATTGTATTCCCGTTCGTGCTGGGAGGCGCCATCCTCTACCGTACTTACCGCGACTTTGACCTTTCCCGTGTGGGCGATTACCTGTGGAACCTCGACTGGTTCTGGATGACGGTCTCGCTCCTTTTCGGTATCCTGAGCCATGTGTTGCGCGGATGGCGGTGGAGGCAGACACTGGAACCGATGGGGGAACATGCCCGGATGAACAACTGTGTCAACGCCATCTTCGTGTCCTATGCCAGCAACATGATTATCCCCCGACTGGGAGAGATTTCGCGTTGCGGCATCCTCTCGAAGTATGACGGGGTCTCGTTCTCCAAAGCCCTGGGGACAGTGGTCACCGAACGGCTCATCGACTCGCTCTGCGTCCTGCTCATCATCGGGGCTACCCTGCTGCTCAACATACACATCTTCGATGCCTTCTTTGCCAAGACGGGCAGCAACTTCAGCTCCATCAGCGAAGCCCTTTCTTCACCTATATTATATATAGTCGGCGTATCGGTGCTGGCCTTCCTCCTTCTCCTCTATTTCCTGGTGCGCAAGCTGGCTTTCTTCGGACGCATCAAGGGCATCATGTACAACGTCTGGGAGGGAGTGCTCTCGCTGCGCAAGGTGAAGAACCTGCCACTGTTCATCTTCTATACGGTAGCCATCTGGCTCTGCTATTTCCTCCACTTCTACCTGGCATTCTACTGTTTCGACTTTTCCGCCCACCTGGGTTGGGTGGCAGGACTTGCCATGTTCGTGGCAGGCAGTATCGCCGTGCTTGTACCTACCCCCAATGGAGCCGGTCCGTGGCACTTTGCCATCATCTCCATGATGAGCCTTTATGGCGTAAGTTGGGAAAATGCAGGAATTTTTGCACTGATTGTGCATGGAATCCAAACTTTATTGATAATTTTGTTAGGCGTTTATGGATTAGCCATACTTGCGTTTACCAACAAGAAGTAATTCGAGCGGAAAGGAGGACCGTCTGCTATCATTTTGACAGTTCTCCAATTCGTCAAGCCATACATTTAAACCTTAAAACACATGAGTACAATTTTGTCATTAGCTCCACAGAATGTGTGGAAACATTTCTACGGACTGACCCGTGTTCCCCGTCCTTCGGGTTTCCTGGCACCGGTTCAGCAGTTCTTACTCGACTTTGCAAAGAGCGCAGGTGTCGAGGCTGTCAAGGATGAAGCCGGCAACATCATCATGCGCAAGCCTGCCACTCCCGGTATGGAAGACTGCAAAGGCGTGATTCTCCAGGCACACATGGACATGGTTCCCCAGAAGAACAACGACACCGTGCACGATTTTGAGAAAGACCCGATCGAGACCTACATCGACGGCGAATGGGTGAAAGCCCGTGGCACGACACTGGGTTCGGACAACGGTATGGGTGTTGCAGCCATCATGGCCGTAATGGAAGACAAGACGCTGAAGCACGGTCCGTTGGAAGCTCTCATCACGGCTGATGAGGAAACCGGCATGTTCGGTGCATTCGGTCTGAAACCCGGAAGCCTGAAGGGAGAGATTCTCCTGAACCTGGATTCGGAAGACGAGGGCGAACTCTACATCGGTTGTGCCGGTGGAGTGGATGTGACAGCCACCTTGCAATACAAGGAAGCTGAGGTAGACCCGGAAGACGTGGCCATCAAACTGACCCTCAAAGGGCTGCGTGGCGGACACTCCGGTCTGGAAATCAATCAGGGCCGTGCCAATGCCAACAAGTTGCTGGTACGTTTCGTCCGTGAAGCCATCGCTGAATATGAAGCACGCCTGGCAAGCTGGAAGGGCGGCAACATGCGCAATGCCATTCCCCGCGAAGCAGATGCCGTGCTGACGCTGCCTGCTGAGAACGTCGACGAATTGCTGGAGCTGGTGAAAGAGTATGAAGAACTCTTCAACGAAGAATATCATGCCATCGAGACACCCATCACCTTCAAGGCCGAACGTACAGAATTGCCGAAGGGAGTTGTGCCCGAAGAGATTCAGGACAACCTCGTGGATGCCATCTATGCCTGCCAGAACGGTGTTTGCCGCATGATTCCGACCATCCCCGACACCGTAGAGACATCGTCCAACCTCTCCATCGTTACCATTGACGGAGGTCAGGCACAATTCTGCCTCCTGGTGCGCAGCTCTTCGGAATCCATGAAGGAATACCTTGCCACTTCGCTCGAAAGCTGTTTCTCCATGGCAGGCATGAAAGTCGAGATGAGCGGAAGCTACTCCGGTTGGAATCCTGACGTAGAGTCTCCCATCCTCAAGGCGATGGTAAAATCATACGAAGAGCAGTTCGGAGCAGAGCCTGCCGTGAAGGTCGTGCATGCAGGATTGGAGTGTGGCATCATCGGTGCCATCATTCCCGGTCTGGACATGATTTCATTCGGACCGACACTCCGTTCACCCCACTCACCCGACGAACGTGTATTGATCCCGACCGTGAAGAAGTTCTATGACTTCCTCGTGGCAACCCTGGCAAACACGCCGAAGAAGGTCTGACACTTTCCCATCGGCTCGCCGACTGACGGGCCGTCCCTGTATACCTGACGCAGGATGACATGGAACTGAAATCCATGACGTCCTGCGTCATTTCTTTTATCCGGTCATCAGACCGCCTCATCAATCGCAGCATTCACAAAATCCAGGAAGGGCTTCATCACCTGAAAGACCTCGGCGGAACGTTCCAGCCAGTCCGCAGAAGTAAAAAAGGACTCGGGGACAGGATGAAAACACGAATAGTCCTTGCAACGGATGTACTCCGGATAAGGGAAATCCTTCGGGAAACCCTTGGGGACTGTTTTCACATGCGTCTCGCCGATGACGGGAAACAACGTGTGGAACGGCTCAGACCCGACGATGGCATGAAATTCCTCGGGCTGCTCACAGACACTCTGACGCACGGCACGCAGCACGTCTGACGGCAGACAGTATGACCCGCCGGCAAGCATGCAGTTTTCAGGCTCCAGGTGGAAATAGTAGCCACCCTGGAACGCCTTCTTCCCCTTGGCATTGATATAAGCGCCAAAATGACGTTTATAGGGAGACTTGTCCGGAGAGAAACGGGTGTCACGGTAAAAACGATAGGTACAATCCCCCACACCGAGGTATTGCACAGCCGGGTCAAACACGGTGATGCGGGCAATCAGTTCAGCCACCATACTCTCGAAGGCTGCACGGGCGGCATCATACTCCTCGCGGTGTTCGTGAAACCACTCGCGGTTGTTGTGTACGGCTATATCACGTAAGAATTGCAGGCACAAGGCTGCACGGGAATCATCTGCTTGTTTCATAGAAGGTCGGTATTTGTTTCCCGCAAAAATAGACATTCCCGTTGAATTGACCATACCTGCACCCCACTCTGCGAATATCAGAATGACAGCATTCCCGCCTCTTCTCTTGACAGAATCACCCAAAGCACCTCTTTCAGCTAACGCGTCTTTTTAAAAAAACGACCAAAGTAGGTTATTTTAAGAATATCCATGCAACTCCGGACGCATATATATTCCAAAGCAGCCCCAAACTTGCATATTCATGCACTCAAACAATATTGTTTGAGGAGAGCAAACACAAGTGTTTGACATATGAAACAATATTGTTTGACGACCCAAACAATATTGTTTCGTCAGCCGAACACTTGTGTTTGCCTCTCCAAAGTCCAATTTTATACTTGTAATACATTTGTTTGCAAACTTTCACCTCCAGTTTGTACGACGGATACGTATTTTGGGAACTATCATTCAGACAATATTATCCATCTCAGACAAGCAATATTTCATTTCACAAATCATATTTCAATCAGAATCACATTCAAGAAAGTCAATCAGCATCAATCTGTATTTTGCAAATCGCCTGAAAATTCAAAAAAATCCATCAAGCCGTATTTTGGTGCAAGGAAGGGTACTCTCAAGCGATTCGTTTGACACTTTGACAAATTGATAGATTGATTCTACTATCTT
>ENA-OOWN01002066-OOWN01002066.1-human-gut-metagenome-genome-assembly--contig:-NODE-2066-length-13099-cov-2.381478_pt1 | contig 13099 bp, 7 predicted proteins | sample MGYA00241406_ERZ501319 | MGnify/ENA primary metagenome ERZ501319 (study PRJEB25962, sample SAMEA2042734) | human gut metagenome | biome: human gut; feature: human-associated habitat; material: faeces... | reverse complement strand
CACCAGGAGTCATATTCTCCCAAGTGTATGACATTTCTACATACTTTTTTCCATTCTCTGTAAATGTATGAGCATCTACATAGTCCTTTGTGAAAGCGTATGAATGTCTGTATACACGTCCTATATCGTCCTCTAGTTCAAGAACGAAGATAGGTGTGCCGTGCTGATACCAGATGTTGCCGTCGATCTCGTCAAGTGGTATTCTCTTTGTAAGAGTAATCTTGCAGCGGTCAAAATCTTCACTGAAATTGTGATTGCTGTTTGCGACCATGGCAGAAAGATGATCCTTATCAATTGTTATTGGATAGTATGTATCATCCAAAACATACTTAAAGATATTGCTTCTTGGAGCAACAATTTCCTTTATAAGATACTTGCCAAACTCAAGGCCGGACATTGAATATTTACCGTCGCCAACGCTCTTAAGATGTCCGTCCCTGAAGCCTTTTACTGTGTCATACAGCTTATCAACATCAGCCTCATAAGTACCATTGCCGTTTACATCCTTGTATACTGCAAATACCGCACCATCTATCTTGATGTTTGGTCTTGCCGCATTTACCTTGGTAAGAGATACCTCAGTGTAATAGTTCCAGTAATCGTAGCTCTTAGCGTCAGCCACTTTTCCCTTTTTAACCACAACTTTGTCAATGGTCTTGCCGTCAATGTAGCCTGCAGGGATAGTTGACTTGTCCTCTGTGATAGTATAAGTACCGACAAGGATAGGTCCTGATACAGCCACACCATTCTTATCAGTTGTAACTGTTGTTGAAACCTTTACTCCAGCATCTGATGTACCAGAGATAACAAACTTGATACCGCTAAGTCCCTTGTTTGTGTTGGTCTTCTTCTGAATCTTAACATAGCCATAGTACATATCGTTAATGACTGTACCGCTGTTGGTTTTGATTCCTACAACGTTACCTTCTGCGTCGTAGATGCCCTCATTTTCTGTAGTGATCTTTGCTGTTGCATCACACTTCATAATTGAAGACATATCACTTGAGGACTTCTCGTTTACTGTATACTCGCCTCTTGGAACGTCCTTGATAGTGAACTTTCCGTCTTTGCCGAGCTTGAACTGGCAATCAGCGTCCTCAGTTGCAGATGTACCAGCATATACGCCGTCTACCGCTCTGAGGTATCTGCCTGCGCTGTTCTTTACAGTAAAGATAAGGTCTTCTCTTACTTTTGCGGTTGGAACGCTTGTGTTGCCGTCTATATCCTTTATGATCTTTACGATCTCAAGGTCTCTGACTGTAACTGGGTTATCAAATGTAGCATAAGCTGTTGCACTTCCCTGAGTTGCTGATACGCCGTCGTCTTTCTTTTCAGGGTATGTTACATTTGTATACGAAACGTTCTTTATAGTGTCTGTTATACCAGCGACCCAATCATCAGAAGCAATTGGGGCTGTAGACACTCTTGTAGCCTTTGAATAGATACAATATTCGTTATCTGCAACAATCTCTGTTACATTAAACTTATTTGGGAATGGAAGATTATTTATCTTAACTTCATAAACTCCCGACCTACGTTTGTGAATCTCAAGTTTATCCGTTTCGATAGAACCATTCTTATCATATGTGTATTCACCAGTATTTGAGTTGTAGCTTACCTTAAAGGTCTTATTATGGTTATCTGTTACCTTATACTTAATAAGGCTTGCAATTTCTGCAACATTCTTCTTATATGTTGCAGAGTTGATAGATGAACCATTAACGTACTTCCTTATAATGAGGTTGCCCGACATATTATCGCCTGGCAGATCATTTTGAATAGTACCACCGGACATAGGAGCTCGGCTATGAGCAGGGTTCTTAGCTGAGCTTGAGCCTCTTGTTCCACAGAAGGTGTATATAGCATCAAAGCTTGAACCTTTCCAAGCCATACCGATCCATGCGTCCTGATATGCAGCACCTGATTCAGTTGTTTTATACTGATGATCAAACAATCCAATGTACTTTGGACTGCCGTTTACTGCAAATGTGAATCTTCGAATAAGAAAGTCTTTGGTTGTCTGCTTGCTCTGATCAGTCCATGCGCCAACCTTTTTAATAACATTGCTGCCTTCAAGGAAAGCAACGCCCTGAGAGTTGTCGATATCCTTAAATACGGTCTGTCCCTTTACAGAGATGGGCTGATTTGTACCACTCTTGTAGAAAGTATACTTGATCTTTACCCAGTCTACCCACTCAACGTCAACGCCGACCTTGTTTGATGTGAAACGAAGCAGAGCACCATATTTTGAAGAATAGTAGTCTGACTTTCTTACATAGTCATGACCGTTATATCCATTACCTGGCTTGTCAATTGTGTTAAGCTTTTCCCACAAACCAAGTTCTGTTGCTTTGGTATAATAATACGCTGGAACACCATAAACGCATTTATTTGTGTTTTGGGCATCATAAGCAGGAACAACACTACCATCACTGAGTTCCATTGTCCTATAAACAGGGTCAGAAAGTTTTTTACAAACATTTTTTTGAGCTGACGTAAGAGAGCCATATTCGCTCTCAGTGATCAGTGCAAAATCATGTCTCAATTCTCCGGTCTTTCCACTTTTGTCCTGTGTTCCTGTGAAGATATATGAATTAGACACTCCATAATCCTGAACCTCAAGCAAACAGTCGATGTTGATTTCATTGCCCGTTGGATCAGTGTATGTTCCAACGTTCTCATATTTGCAGCTTACGCCGCCTTTATTGAGAAAATCCGACTTTGAATATTTACCTTTATTATACAAGTTATCTGGAAGTCTGATCGCATATCCACAATCTGAACCATCAGCTCTCTTTGTTGCGAGAGTGCCAATATAATTGGTCTTGCCGTTTCTGCCCTCAGAGCTGAAAGTAGTATCGCCGCCATAGCCGTTTATATTTTGAGTATTAACAACTATACCGTTTCCAAGATCATAGATCGAGCTAGAAGAAACAGGGTTATATCCCGTGCCTCCGGCTATCTTCACTTCCTGCTTATCAAAGTTCTGATCCATAGTGAAGTTGTATCCGTCACTATAAAGCTTTGTGTACTGGCTACGCATATCTCCCTTGGTGAGATAAACATTTGTATCCAGATTTCCACTGTTTCCAGTGTACAATGAATCATAGGTTGTTCCATTATTATTCAGTTCACCAAAGGCGTTCAAGATATTGTATGAGGTCTGTCCCATATGGGCAGGCTTTGTTCCAACATCTCCAAGTGCTGCCTCAGCAGTGAACTGAGGCAAAGTCGGAAGGCTTGAAGCCGCAAGAGCCGCCGCCATCACAAACGAAAGAACTCTTTTTCCACCTTTGTTAAATGCTTTCTTAAACATCACTCAAGCCCCTCCTTTTCTTGATTCCAGTATTCCCAGGCTGAACTGTAATCAGTATAATAAGTATCCCCTTTAGCGTCGTATGCCTGGACCGACTCAGCGTAACAGATCAAATCAAAATCGTATACGTTGCTTATGATGTCAGCAACAGAGTGACCGTCGCCTTCTTCAGATTTAACAGTAACCTTTGTAAACAAAGGCTTTGTAGACTCCCCTGGAGAAAGCTTCTTCTTGTAATAATAGTAGCCGTCGTCCTGCTTTGCAGTCCAATCCGTTGTGTTGAAATCGATATCCGTTATATCTTCGGCTGTGCTGTCTGCATATTCGCAATACATACGAACGTAGCAGTCTACTGCACCGTCTTCTTTCACACATTCTACGGAAGGGTTCTTCATTATTACATCACCGGGCTTGACATCATCTGGAGGAGTAAAGTCTTCGTTGATCTTAATAGTGTTTACTCCCACTGTGATCTTGTTTTCCTGCGAATCTCGATCTGAGAAGTATGCTGTCGCTCCCGCACAAGCAATTGCTACTGCCGAAGCTATTGAAATTACAGCTATTTTAAACTTCCTATTCACGATCGCTCACCCTCCTTTCTTAGTTATGCTGACGCATTACTTGTTCTGGTTAATGTACTTAGTATAAGCTCCCTTCATTGTGCCTGTGTTATCAGACTGAATACCAAATGCCTTAACGTTGATATTCTGGACTGTATTTTCAAGTCCCTGTCCTTCAATTGCATTACAGAACGTAACTGTCTCAAACAGCTTTGAAGTGCTTGCTGTTGGAGCAACTACCTTGTTGTAACCATATACATAAGTATTTACCTTTGCGTCGCTCGTATCTGAAGAAAGGAGTGTCCAGTCAGCGCCGATAGCACCAGGAGTAAAGAGCTGTGTTACAGCCTTTGCATTCTTTGTGCCGTCTGTGTTTGCTGTGTAGATGTTCTCCTTAGGAAATGATACAGATACATAAATGTATGCATCATTGACACCCTTGTTTGTTACCATCGGGTCCTTTGTGATTTCCTGGGTAGGAACAACGTCTTCCACATCATCAGGGATAGTATCTCCGTTGTCATCCGGGGAAGCGTCCCATTCAGGCTCTGTAAGGTCTATCTTTACCTGGCCGATATCGATCTTGTTTACAGCGTCATCACGGTCTGTAAAGTAAGCTACTGTGCCACCAACAGCGAGAAGCGCACAAAGTGCTGATGTTACAACAAGTGTCTTCTTTGAGTTGCTATTCATATAGATTATCCTTTCTACTGTTTTTCATCTTTGTTCTCTTTTTTTCTCTTGACTTTTCCTAACGAGAAAAGACAACCCAGTGAAGCCATAGCAAGCAATCCAGATGATATTTTTCTAGCTACTGAGCCAGTGTGAGGATTGTTTGTGTTGCCGCCAGAGGTAGGCTTGTTAGGAATACCTGTGCCAAGATCATTAAGTCCAAAGTTCCACTGAACCTTTGTTTGTGTCATATTGAAAGCGTTGTCAAGGCTTTCAGGGATGCTCAGAGTAAACTCAAGTTGTCCCTTAAAACCAGCTTCAAATGTGCCAAGCGAAATTGCTTTACTTAGGCTTTCAGACATCAGATCACCTGTGTATACGTTCTTTCTTCCTTCAGAACTTACCACATCAATCTTAAGGCCTATCTGCTTAAGCAGTTCAGCGTCTTCAGGAAGTTCATAATCATTGAAATATCCTGTACTAAAGAATAGCTCAATATCGCTATTTCCACGATTTTCAATGTCAAGCGTATCACTTGACACATCGCCAGGAACCATTGATGCGAAGTTTGAGAACAGGTCCTTGTTGTTAACGATAAGGTCCTTAGTTCCGTCACTATATGACATTACAAACTGATTGTCTGCTCCGTTGCTGAGGTTTCTGAAATCACGAGTTCTCTTACACTCCTGTATCTCAGTGTTGCCCCAAGGATTTGAAGTGTCCATAGCAGGCGTAAAGTGTTCGGACTGTACAGCCTCAACTGTTATGTCAATTTGACATTTGCAATTTTCATTTGGCTTCTCCCAAGAAGACGGGATAGTAACGCTGTTGAAAAGGTCTGCTTTATCGGAAACAGAGAGTATACTATTATAATAGTAGTAACCGTCTTCCTTATATGTCCACTTGCTTGTGTCCATACCGCTGATATCGTCCATAGTGAGAACCTGATAATTGGTCTTCCCTTCTGCCGGAGTAGTAGCAAGTTCTACCTTGGCTCTTACATAGCAGTCGGCACCAAGATTAGTTATTCTTGGAATCTTTGAGATCACAGCACCAGGAGCAAGATCGTCGTACTTATTCTGATACGGAATCTCTTTTCCGTCAGTAATCGAGTACTCTGAAAGTGAAATATCCACGGTATCCATTGACAGGTTGTTTACTACACTTACAGTAGAATCATAAGCAGCCAAAGCTCCTGAAGCAGCCATGCATCCGATACAAGCTACTGACAATGCAGTGAATTTAGTTTTCTGTTTCAAAACGCTTTTCCTCCTTCCTCAAAATTTACACAGCTTTAGCTAAAGATATCTGATATATCCTTTCATTTATTCCAAGCATATATGCAGATATCCCAGTATAAGCTGAACGTATGATTAAGCTTTGTCAGCAGTAGTTGTGCCCTGAGCAGGGCTTACAGGGTTCTGATTCAGGTAAACCTGATAGATCTCAGAAAGTGTTGAAGCAGTATCTTCTGGGATGTTCTCAGACTGGATAGCATAAGCATTGATATTGATCTCATAGTGATTGTTATCAATGAAGCCCTCAACAGCATTCTCCAGCTTAACCTTGTCAAAGAGAGTAGCTGTTGTTTCGCCCTTAGCTACGATAGACTTGTAAGCAAATACATAGTAGTTATACTCTGTGCTTGACTTTGTGTCTGTGTAGTCTGGAAGAAGCTCCCACTTATCCTGGTTGTAACCGTCTGCAAGGCTCTTGAATTCGCCATCACCAGACTTAACGAGGAACAGTTCCTGCAGAACAGCTTCCTTGTCAATCCTTGTACCGTCGGCAGCAGCCTTGATAAATGTATCCTTTGGAGCAGCGACCTTGATAAAAACATAAGCTGAGTTCTTACCTGTGTTCTCAACCTGTGGGTCCTTTTCAACTTCTCCTCCTGGTGGTACGTCCTCCGGTGGTGGTGTTGGGAAGTTTGGCTCATCAAGATCGATCTTTACTTCACCAACCGTAAAGTTGTTGACAGCAGAATCTGTATCTGTAAAATATGCACAGATACCTGATACTGACATTACTGCACAAAGTGCGCAAGTTGCAATGGCAATTTTCTTAGAATTCTTCATAGAACTTCAGAAACAGTATCTTTTACTGTTTCTTTCCTCCTTTCCAGTTTGAAATTATAATTTTTCTTTGAGAAGCTTATGATATTTAACATATTTCTCAATAATGTAAAAATAAAAAACAGGAAAAATGCGAGCCAAGGCAAATTTACAATCTTTTTTTATTTACACACATATGTTAAATTCTTCTCATATTTATATAATACCACATTTTTATATAAAACCAATAGGTGAAAGACAAATATTATGGAAAAATTTTAACCATAAAAAAGCATTTTATTGTGCAAAATGTAGAATATTTCATATATCCGACAAAAACATGAAAAAGCAAGAGTGATATAATGAGAAATAAACTGCATTTGTACAATCTTCTTATTTAATTGTGCTTTTTTGCATCTTAAGATTTGCAATTAAAAAACAAAGTTAAGTATATTTTTTTGGATTATAATTTTAAAATTTGCACTTCATCAATGCTGCAAAAATGGCATGACCTGCATTATGAGAAGTATGACTGTATATAATCAAAAAATAGAATATTAATATCAGAGATATCTTATTATAATTGTAATTTTTGCAATAGCTGCCGTTTATTTTGAATTTAAAATGGAACAAACAGGGCTGTTTTTGTCCCGATTTCATTAATTTTTTTGAATTTAAAATGGAACATTCGTTATTTTTATTGCAAGTATGCACAAAATATTTTGAATTTAAAATGGAACAAAAAGCTGTTTGGAGCAAATAATATTATTAAAAACATTATAGTTCCTTTTAAAAAATAGAGGAAAAGATATCCGTTTAAAAAGCATCGCCTGCTGGTTTAGAGGTTCTTGCTATACGTTTAAACATAGTATTCACCCGCAAAAAGAGAGATCACGCATTGCACATGATCTCTCATTCCCATTTGTTCCATTTTAAATTCAAACTTGTATTTATGAACTGCATATTAATGTTCCATTTTAAATTCAAAATCACATTTATGGATTTTTTGTTAATGTTCCACTTTAAATTCGAATGTTCCATTTTAAATTCCAAATTCCATTTTGCTTTTTTGTTCAATTACAATTCATAATGAGATATTTATATCTTAGACATTATTTTTGTAGAGCAATAATACAATTCATAATGAGATATATTCCGCTCAAAGCAAGTAAGTTATGCACTTTTTTTGATTTAGAAGAAATTATAGGATATTAATGCCAGAGATATCTCATTATAATTGTAATTTCATTTTGTGTACAAATCGTTAATATCTCATTATGAATTGTAATATCTCATTATAAATTGTAATTTTACACGCAAAAAGGAGCGGTCATGCATAATGCATGATCGCTCCTTCACTATTTTCCTAAAAGAAATCCATTTAGATTTTTGAACTTTTGAGTTTTAACGGCTATAATGTTCAAAAATTTTCGAATTTGGCTGAAAAAATTTTTGGGTTTTCATTTTGGTTTTGATTTCTTTTCTCGGTTTTTTTTGGATTTATAATTGTAAATTTATGGGCTTTTTAAATATCATAAAAATATCCAAATCTTACATATCCTGTAAAATTGCAAAGACTCTTATAAATGCAATTTTCGCTCTGCAATCTCCTCAGTGCGCCCAAAATTCCAGAAATTTACACCTATGTAGCCACATGTCCTTCTGGCGATATTTAGGAAGTTCTGGTCTGTGTTCCCGCAATTGGGGCATTTCCATACGTATTTGCCGTCTTCCTTGAAGAGCTTTATCTCTCCATCATAGCCACATTTCTGACAATAATCACTCTTCGTATTGAGTTCAGCATACATTATGTTATCATAGATAAACTGTATAACCTGAATTACCGCCGGAATATTATTCTGCATATTTGGTACTTCCACATAGCTTATAGCTCCTCCAGGGGAAAGTTTCTGGAACTGAGATTCAAACGCAAGCTTTGTAAACGCATCTATCTCTTCTGTCACATGAACGTGATAAGAGTTTGTTATATACGCCTTATCTGTTACACCTTTTATAATACCAAACCTTTTCTGGAGACACTTTGCAAACTTATACGTTGTGCTTTCAAGTGGTGTACCATACAAAGAGAAGTCGATATTCTCTTCTTCCTTCCATTTTGCACAAGCGTCATTCATATGTTTCATAACTTCAAGTGCAAACGGCGTTGCAGAAGGGTCAGTATGCGATTTTCCTGTCATATATCGTGTGCATTCGCAAAGTCCTGCATAGCCAAGAGAAATAGTAGAATAACCGCCATACAACAGTTTATCTATTGCTTCACCCTTCTTAAGCCTTGCCAAAGCACCGTGCTGCCAAAGGATAGGGGCAACATCCGAAGGTGTGCCCTTGAGTCTCTTATGTCTGCACATCAAAGCCCTATGACAAAGTTCCAGACGTTCGTCAAAGATCTCCCAGAACTTATTTATATCCTTATGAGAAGAACAAGCTACATCTACAAGATTTATGGTTACAACGCCCTGATTAAATCTTCCGTAATATTTAGGCTTGCCATTTTTATCAAGATATGGAGTCAGGAAGCTTCTGCAACCCATACAAGTATAACAATGTCCCTCTCCGTTCTTATCTTTCTTAAGTTCCAGCATTATCTTTTCAGATATATAGTCTGGAACCATTCTCTTTGCTGTGCATTTAGCAGCAAGCTCTGTAAGATAGAAATACGGTGCGTCCTCTGTTATATTCTGTTCTTCAAGAACGTATATAAGTTTTGGAAACGCCGGTGTTATCCAAGCTCCCTTTTCGTTTTTTACGCCTTGTATTCTTTGTCTGAGTACTTCTTCGATTATAAGAGCGAGATCTGCTTTTTCTCTTTCGTTCTTAGCTTCGCCAAGATACATAAACACAGTAACAAAAGGAGTTTGTCCATTGGTGGTCATTAGTGTAACAACCTGATACTGTATAGTTTGGACTCCCCTGTTTATCTCTTCTTTTACCTCTTTTTCGACAAGTTCGCTGAGCTTATCTTCTGTAACGTTGATACCAAGCTCTTCAAAGTTTTTTCTGAACTTATTATATATCTTTTTACGAGAAATGTCAACGAAAGGTGCAAGATGAGCTAACGAAATGCTCTGTCCGCCGTACTGAGCAGAGGCTACCTGTGCTACTATCTGTGTTGCAACATTACAAGCAGTATGGAAGCTATGTGGTTTCTCAATGAGCGTGCCGCTTATAACTGTGCCATTTTGAAGCATATCCTCAAGATTAACAAGGTCACAGTTGTGCATATGCTGAGCAAAATAGTCTGAGTCGTGGAAATGTATAATTCCCTTTTCGTGTGCTTCTACTATATCCTTAGGAAGAAGTATCCTATTTGTAAGATCTCTTGATACCTCTCCTGCCATATAGTCTCTTTGTGTACTGTTTATAGTCGGATTTTTATTGGAATTTTCCTGTTTTACCTCTTCATTCTGAAGTTCGATCAAAGAGAGTATCTTTTCATCCGTAGTATTGGATTTGCGAACCAGCTGACGATTGTATCTATACTTAACATATTCCTTTGCAAGTGCAAATTCGCCATGAGCCATAAGCTGATCTTCGACCATATCCTGTATATCTTCCACACTTACGGAATGGTCCAGCTTTTTGCACTTATATGTGATGTAGTCAGCTATATCGGCTATATTTTCATCTGACAGATTTGAAGATGTGCAAGCATTTCTTGCTTTCTTTATCGCCGCCTCTATCTTTGTTGAATCAAATTCAACTTCCTTCTTGTCTCTTTTAATGACTTTCATTTTAAAAACTCCTTTCACAATTTATTTCCAGGGAAATAAAAAAAGTGTTCGGAGCTTGCCACTCACGAACACTTAACTTATCTAATTATTCCTATACATATAATATATCACTTATATAATGGTTTGTCAAGTACTTTTTAAAAAAAGCGACGTCCTCTTTTCAGAGGATGCCGCTTCTTATCTTATTTCTCATCTTTCTCGTCCCAGTATATTTTCAGATAGCTTTCAGCCTCGTCGTCATTAAGGTTCAAACGCTGCTTCAACTTTGCTTTGGTTTCTTCATACGTGTAGTTGATATCCTTAGCAAAGCAGATTATCCCACGAGCCTCACCACGGGCCTCACCACGAGCCTCATCTTCTGCTCTGTATCTGTCACTCAAATCACACATTTCTAACAGCCTCCATTCTGTTTCTTCTTGAGAAATATTAAATTCCTTTTGAAGTATTTCAGCTCTCTTTTTGAGCCATTCCCTTTTTTCTTCTGCTGTGAGCTGTATCGTTTTGCCTGCAGCGTCTTTTAGCTCTTCTGTAAGCAAAAGGTCAAGCATACGAATTATCTTGCAGTTGCTATCATAGTTATCGTTTAGCCCCACTATGATATATTCAGAAGTATCATATGCAGTTTTTTTGGCTCTGACTCTGCCGTACAGCTTCTTTGCCGTTCTCGGAAACACCGTTATAGTATTTCTGTACTTTGCGATCGGATCGGTACATATCCAAATAGAATACACTTTCTTTATCTTTTCAAAGTTATCATTGGCAAAGATGGTATTATTCTGTCCGGATATCAACCTGCTCAGATAATATTCAGCTCTTTTGTGAATATAGTCTTCCGATTTGAATTTTGTCTGCGCCTCAATATTAATAATGAGAGATATTGAGTCTTCAGACTTTTTAGGGTCTTTGGTATAGAATTTCACATCGAAATATCTTGACCCGTCATTCAATGAAGAACTTTCCGTGCCTGCCATTGGTATCTGTGGCGGTGCTTCGTCGTCAGATGTATCGCTGCCTATAGCGGGGTTAAATACCCATTTTTCAACCTCAGAGAGATCCATACGTTTGAACTCATCTGTAGTTGATTTCAAGATCCACGCTAAAACCGTGCGGAGCTTCAGTAGTGATTTCGCTATCTGATCGTGTTGGATTTTTTGTTTGCTCTTTTTAGGCTCAGATTGCTCGTCTGTTTGTACGATACCAGCTTTTTCACCAGTGCTCATATTGAACACTTCCTTTCTGTTATTATACCTCTTTGCAGAGGTTTCTGTCAAGTTTATTTTCCCTCTGTTGCTGACCTCAACAAAAGAAAAAGGTCAACAAAAAAAGAGAGCATCTTATATTTAAGACACTCTCTATACTGAAGACATATTAACTTGTACTTATGTTATATCACTCCAGCTTAGCTTTGTCAACTGCAGTTATACAAAGGTGATTTCCGCATTAGGCGAGCTTACAAAGGCATCTACGGCTATGTCCATGACACTATCCGAGATGAATATTTCTTTTATATTTTTGCACTCCGCAAAAATAGTTTTTTCAATATTTCTATCTGATAACCATTCGATCTTTTCCAGATCGTTGCAACAGGCAAAACAGTTTTGATCAACTGCAGTTTTTTTGCTTAATGTTACAGAGGTTAGTCCGCTGCGCCAAAAAGCATATGCTTCAATTTTTTTGACGCTTGAAAAATCAAATTTTGTTAAATTCGAACATCTAACAAAACATTCGACGGGAATTACATTACATTTACAGTTCCATATGACTGTTCTTAGTATTTTACAACAGCTAAAAGCCTTTTTTGAAACAACTTCTGTATTTCCTGTCAAGCAAACCTCTTGCAAACCGCTTTCATAAAATGCACGTCCTCCAATTTTTTTGATACCCGAAAAATCGAATTGCATTAAATTCGAGCACCCAAAAAAACAATCGGCGGGAATCACATCACATTGGCAGTGCCATGTGACGGATTGTAGTTTGCTACATCCGCTAAATGTTCCTTTATCGAGAATTTCCATTTTTTCTGTCAAGTAAACCTCTTGAAGTCCGCTTTTATAAAAAGCATATAGTCCGATTTTTTTGACGTTTGAAAAATCAAATTGCGTTAAATTCGAACATTCAGCAAAACAGTCAGAGGGGATCACATCACATTTTTGGTTCCATGTGACAGAGCTTAGTTTTTTACAAACGCCAAAGGCCAATTCCCCTATTTCTCTTATATTCTTGCCAATTTTGACGGCTGTAATGGGACTTTCCAAAAAAGCTTGTTCTGCTATTTCTGTTACAGGCATGTTATCTATTGTTTCCGGGATCTCAACAGCGGTTTCGGCTGTGCCTTCTTGCAACCCGGTTATGGTGATCTCACCATTTTTCTCGACATATAAAAAAATACTATCCAAAACCTTTCCTCCTTTTTTTGCTTTTAACAACAAAAAAAGAGCCCAAAGCACTTACGTACTCTGAACTCTCAATTATTTGCTATGCCTTTATTATATCACTCAGGCAAAGATTTGTCAATCCTCATATGAAAGAGATTTCCGCATTTGGTGAGCTTGCGAAGGCATCTACAGCTATGCCCATGACATTATCCGAGATAATTATTTCTTTTATATTTTGACACTCCTCGAAAATATCTCCTTCGATACTCCTGCCTGATAGCCATTCAATCTTTTCCAGATCGTTGCAACAGGCAAAACCGCTTTGATCAACTGCAGTTTCTTTGCTTAATCTTACAGAGGTTAGACCGCT
>ENA-OOWN01002064-OOWN01002064.1-human-gut-metagenome-genome-assembly--contig:-NODE-2064-length-13115-cov-3.119985_pt1 | contig 13115 bp, 10 predicted proteins | sample MGYA00241406_ERZ501319 | MGnify/ENA primary metagenome ERZ501319 (study PRJEB25962, sample SAMEA2042734) | human gut metagenome | biome: human gut; feature: human-associated habitat; material: faeces... | reverse complement strand
CGCCGCAGGCGCGAGAATGTGCCAAGGCACATTCTTTGTTCTTTCTCACACTTTGGATTAGTGAGAAAAAAGAAAAAAGGAGCAATTATTATGGATGAAGATTTTATGAAAGAAAAACCGATTTTACCACTGCTGACTACCATGGCACTTCCTATGGTTATCTCCATGCTGGTAAATTCTCTTTATAATATTATAGACAGTCTGTTTGTGGCTAAAATCAGTGAAGATGCCATGACTGCCCTTTCCCTGGTCTATCCGGTGCAGAATTTTATCAATGCTGTGGCAATTGGATTTGGTGTAGGAATTAATGCTTTAATTTCTTTTCACCTTGGTGCAAAAGAAGGGGAAAAAGCCAATATTGCTGCAACCCATGGGTTCTTCTTTTCTATTTTGCATGGTGTCATTTTAACGATTGGAAGCATTGCCCTGATTCCTACGTTTTTAAGCCGCTTTACCACCGACAGTAATGTTCTTAAATCAGGTGTAGAATATGCAAATATTGTATTTGTATTCAGTATCATTATTATGATGAATTTAACCTTTGAAAAGGTCTTTCAGTCTGTCGGCAGAATGAATGTCTCCATGATTGGACTGATGCTAGGCTGTATTGCCAATATCATTTTAGACCCGCTTTTGATTTTCGGAATTGGCTTTTTCCCGAAACTGGGAATGCGCGGTGCCGCCCTTGCCACCGGTATCGGACAGCTGCTGACTCTTATTTTTTATCTCTTTGCCTATTTTCTGAACCCAATCAGTGTACGGATTAGCAGAAAATATCTTATCCGGGACAAACATCTTGATTTGAAATTATATGGTATCGGCATTCCTGCCATCTTAAATCTGGCTCTGCCGTCCTTACTGATCTCATTTTTAAACGGACTCCTTGCCGCATATGACCAGTGTTATGTGGTAGTCGTCGGAATCTATTACAAACTGCAGACCTTCCTCTACCTTCCTGCCAATGGAATTATCCAGGGGATGCGTCCGCTGGTGGGCTTCAATTATGGTGCCGGTGAAATCAAGCGTGTGAAGAAAATCTATCATCTTACCCTCTGTATGAACGGTGTCATTATGCTTCTTGGTATGATTATCTGCTTTACTGCATCACCTTACCTTATCGGAATGTTTACAGACAATGCCACCACAATTTCCGTGGGAAGCAATGCCCTTCGGATTATCTGCTGTGGTTTCCTGATTTCCACCGTATCCATTACTGCCTCCGGTGCTTTGGAAGGGCTTTCAAAGGGCGGACAATCCTTAATTATTTCACTGCTCCGTTATATCCTTTTTATCATTCCGCTTGCATTTGTTCTCTGTAAAGCCTTTGGTCCACAGTGCGTATTCCATGCTTTCTGGATTACGGAAATTCTCACTGCCGCAATTGCAGCCCTGCTGATGAAATCAAGCCTCCGGCTTCCGGGCACACAGGCATAAAATACATTAGAGAAAGCTGCCAGCAAAATTTTGCTGACAGCTTTCTCTATGCTATTTCTTATACATATATAATTGTTACGCCGGAAAAGGATGCATCCAGATAAATCGTTGCCTGTGGCTGCTGCATCATCGCATTATCAAAATACACTTTCATGCTATCAAAGCCTATGGACAAAAGCAGTGCTGCGCCAAGTATCTGCCATGGTGTATGTCACTCATTATACACAAACACATTTTTCTGTAAATGCCTTTGGAATAAGTGGTAAGAAATACGAACCAAGTGGTAATTATTTCCGTTCTTTTTCTTCTTTCAGACGCTTCTCAATTGCTTCTACCACCGTACGAAGTACTTTAATTCTGGCATAATACTTGCAGTCTGCCTCTACTAAAATCCATGGTGCATAAGTGGTAGAGGTACGAATCAGCATTTCATCCACTGCCTTTTCATAAGCATCCCATTTCTCACGGTTGCGCCAGTCCTCATCGGTAATCTTCCACTGCTTTGCCGGATTTTCCATACGTTCCTTAAAACGACGCTCCTGCTCATCCTTATCAATGTGCATCCAGAATTTTAAAACAATGGTTCCATGATGCGCCAGCTGCTCTTCCATTTCGTTCATCTCATGGTAAGCACGCTTCCATTCTTCTTCCTGACAGAAGCCTTCGATTCTCTCAACCATAACGCGGCCATACCAGGAACGGTCAAATATTGCTACATGACCATCCTTTGGAAACTGTTTCCAGAAACGCCACAGATAATGATGTGTTTTCTCCGCATCATTGGGTGCTGCCACCGGATTTACCTGATAGCCCCTTGGATCCAATGCCTGGGTCAGCCGTTTAATGGCTCCGCCTTTTCCACCAGCATCCCAGCCTTCAAATGCCAGCACCACCGGAATCCGGTATTTATAAAGTTCATTATGAAGCTCGGAAAGTCTTGCCTGAAGACGTGCAAGTTCTTTTTTGTACTCCTCTTTTTCCATCTTCTTTGAAAGGTCAACTCCAGCCAATACGGAGCTCTTAAGTACCTGCTCCTTTTGTGATGCGGCTCCTGCTTCCTGCAAAGTATCCTTTTCCTGTTTTATTTCCTGCGCCTTTGTTTTCTCCTGCTCCCTCTTCTCATGTTCGGCTTTCTTATCTGCGATTGCCTGCTCCAACACAGAAACTACGATTTCCGTCATCTTTGCTGCTGCATATTCCCGGTCGGTACATTCTAAAATATGCCACGGTGCATATTCAGAATCCGTCTTTTCCAGCATTTCTTCATTCATGGCAAGATATTCTTCATAATGCTTATTTCTCGCCAAATCGTCCTTTGTTACCCGCCATGCAGTCTTCTTATCTTCCAGAAGCTTATCAAAACGCTTCTTCTGCTCCTTCTTTGACACATCTGCGAACAATTTGATAATTACCATGCCATCATCCGTCAGCTGTTTTTCAAAGGAACAGATTTCTCCAAACGCATAATCCAGCTGCTCCTTTGTAGTTATACCGTCAAAACGGTCCACTAACACTCTCCGGTACCAGCTTCTGTCAAAAATTGCAATTCTTCCCTGGGATGGAATCTTTGTCCAGAAACGCCACAGGAACGGATGCATTTTCTCTTCCTTAGTCTCCACTGCGGTAGCATAAACAGAAAATCCCCTCGGGTCTAAAGGCTCAATGATTTTATTAATCAATGTTCCTTTTCCTGCTGCACCAAATCCCTCAAATACAATCATGACCGGAATCTTCTGTTCCTTACAGGCTCTCTGCAGATAGGATAACTTTGGCTGCAAATCGTCCATCCACTCCTTATATTCCTTTTTCCCCATCTTCCGGTTTAAATCTACCTTCTCTAACATCGCATGTCCTCCTTTGCTTATAACTCCACAATACGTTGCATTTTTATATATAGAAATAGTATAATATTTTTCTTGAAGAATATCCAGTCTAATGGGTATAATGAAACAAATATGTGATTGCGAAAAGAAATTATTATTTCAAAAGGCTGTATTTGAAGCACGGTGGCTTTGACATGAAATACCGCTTTTTCGCAATCACCGATATGTATCAATAAAAAGGAGACTCACTATGAAATTTATTTCCTGGAATGTAAATGGCTTACGTGCCTGTGTCAATAAAGGATTTTTAGATTTCTTCCATGAAATCAATGCAGATGCATTCTGTATTCAGGAGACTAAACTGCAGGAAGGACAGATTGACCTTTCCCTTCCGGGCTATTACCAGTACTGGAATTATGCGAAGAAAAAAGGCTATTCCGGCACTGCCATCTTTACCAAAAAGGAACCTCTTTCTGTAAGCTATGGCATTGGCATCCCGGAGCATGATGAAGAAGGACGTGTTATCACATTAGAATATGAAAACTACTATCTCATCACCTGCTACACGCCAAACTCCCAGAGCGAACTGGCAAGGCTTTCCTACCGTATGGGATGGGAAGATGCTTTTTTACAGTATTTAAAGGGATTAGAAGAAAAGAAACCGGTTATTTTCTGCGGTGACCTGAATGTTGCCCACAAAGAAATTGATTTGAAGAATCCGAAAACCAACCGTAAAAATGCCGGATTTACAGATGAAGAACGGGAAAAATTCTCTGTTCTTTTAGAGAATGGTTTTATCGATACCTTCCGTTATTTCTACCCGGAACAGGAAGGCATCTACTCCTGGTGGTCCTACCGTTTCCACGCAAGGGAAAAGAATGCCGGATGGCGTATTGATTATTTTCTGGTTTCCCAGTCCTTAAAAGAGAAGTTAAAGGGAGCTGCCATTCATACGGAAGTTCCTGGTTCCGACCATTGTCCGGTAGAACTGGAGATAGACTGCTAAACTTAAAATGAGTAAAAAGCTTTCCTTCCATCAGCTTTTTACTCATTCTTTTATTTCTACAGATACTTCTTTTCAAAGTCCTCTGCACGCATTGGCTTACCATAATAATAACCCTGAATATACTGCACCTTCATGCTGCGGAGCTTCTCCACCTGTTCCGTTTCCTCTACCCCCTCTACACAAATCCGTACTCCGATGGTCTCTGCCAGTTCTGATACCATCTTTACAAAGGCCTCTGCATACTCATCTTTTCCAATGTCAATGATAAAGCAGCGGTCTATCTTGATAATGTCAATCGGCAGCTCACGGATATGGTTCAAGGAAGAATAACCTGTTCCAAAATCGTCCAGTGCAACCTTTACTCCAAGGCTCTTGATATCCGAAAGAATCCTCTTCATACGCTTCATATCGTTAATTGCAAGGCTCTCTGTTACTTCAAGGGTAAGGTTTGCCGGATCCATCTTTGTCTCTTCCAACACTTCCCTGACTTTTTCTTTCATATCATTCTGCAATAGCTGTACCACCGAAAGATTTACATTGACATGATACTCCGGATGTCCCATGTCATTCCAGTATTTACAACGGCGGCAGGCTTCTTTCAATGCAAAGCTTCCGATTGGATTGATAAGTCCTAAATATTCTGCCAGTGGAATAAATTCAGACGGGGAAATCATCCCCATTGCCTCGGAATTCCAGCGGATAAGTGCCTCTGCTCCACTACATGGATCTCCCGGTCTGGAAATATCCACAATCGGCTGATAATACACCTCAAATTCCTGGCAGGAATTTGTAGTGGCATAACGCATATTCTTCTCTAAATCAAGCCGCTTAAAGGATGTTGCTTCTACATTTTCATCATAGAATTCTATACGGTTTTTGCCGCCCTTTTTGGCTTCGTATAAAGCAATATCTGCTTTTTTGATTAATTCCTGTACATTGTCTCCGTCATCCGGGAAACGTACCACCCCCATACTCATGGTACAGTAGTAATCTCCACCTTTTAAGAACCACGGCTTGGAGAAAATATTCCTAATCTCTGTTAAAATCTCATCCAGACGCTGATATTCTTCCTGATTAACAATGATGATAAACTCATCACCACCCATGCGGTAGCAGGTAGAATCCAGTCCGGTCACTCCCTGCAGGCTTCTTGAAATCGTCTGCAGCAGAATATCCCCATACTGATGTCCCAGACCATCATTAATATGCTTAAAGTCATCCAGGTCAATATAGCAGAGTGCTCCCTTGCCACCTTGTTCCCTGGCTCTCTGGATATAGATTTCCACATCATGCTCACAACGCATTCTGTTATAAAGTCCCGTCAGGAAATCATTATTCGCCTGGCGTTCAATCTTCTGCTGATAAAGCTTTTTATCCGTCACATCATAAACCGTCAGCAGCATAACCCTTCTGCCATCCACCCAGTTAATCTGAGTATGATAAATGTCAAAATACCGGTTATCCTCTTTGGAATAATATTCTACAAAATTACCATTTCCATAACGCTTATTACCGGAACGGAAAATCTCATCCTGCTGCTTTTCAAACCGGCCATCTGCAAATAACCTGTGAAACTGCTGGTTCGTATAAAGAATCTTCTCCGAAAGCATATCCCTTACACAGATTCCACAGCCTACATTTTCAAGGATTGCCTCTAAGGATGCATAAGAACTTGCCAGCGAATTCTTTGTAATCCGCTTAATCAAAATACTCTGCACAATCTGTTTTACTTCATTTAAAAACTTAATATCGGAAACATCCCAGATACGGCGTTTCCGCAGTTCAAAGAAGCATAAATACATGGCAGCTTCCCCGTTAATCTCTACCGGCAGGCTGATTGCCGCCTGAATATTCCATTTTTCAAAAAACTGTGCAAATGCGGGCGGCAGTAAGGAATCTGCTGAAATCATATAAGGCTTGCCATTGGTAAAAGGAAATTCTGATGTGGAAATGCCCTGGCATTTTGCAATCAATGCATCCTCTTCCTCCAGACAGCATTCACTTATCATATCCGCAGTCTCGCCATCCCGGTTAATACGAAGCAATGCTGCATTACTGATTTTCAAATAATTGCATACATCTGTCAGAATTTCGTCTGCAATTTTGGAAAAGCCATTTTCACTCTCCAGCATTTTCACGATAGAAGTCATGACCTCTGTACGCTGTAATTCTGTCTTAATCTGCTCCTGGCTTTCCCTGTTTTTGGCAAATGCTTCCTGTGCCAGAAGCTCATCCAACTTTGTAGCAAAATACTGTTTGGATATATAGGTTAAAAAATCAAGTGAATTGTAATACTGCTTTGTCGTAGTCTTCTGGATATTCTCCGGAATCTCCTGTTCTGGTGCGGCTATATCAGAAAGCACACCAATGACAATCCAGATTGCTGCAATCTTACCGCCTACACGGATTGCAACACCGTTCATTTTCAAATAATCCTCTTCCAATGGTTCTTCCACTACATCTTCCATCTCAGAGGTAATCAGTCTGTTCAGCAGCACAATATGGCGTGCCATACCGACTTTTTCATGAAGATAATTCAGTTCTTCCTTGGAACCATATGCCTTGGTCACAACCCCCTGCATCTGGCTTAAGCATACACAATATAAATTATTGCAGGCACAGAAACGGTCCTGTAATCCCTGAAGCACTCTTCCGTCGAGTAATTCCGCTCCAAACATTAACTCATTACTCCCCTGCATGTCCAACTTCTGCTTCATTTTTGTTACCCCTTTTTACCGACTATAAATAAATAAAAACCTTCTTTTTCCCGTATACAGAACTCGTCTAATAGACGATATTCCATATGTCTCCGCAGCTGTTTCTTTACAAAGCCGCCCTCATTGGAATATAAAATCATATGACCACCATTTTTCAGGAATTTTCCTGCACAATCAAAGAACTGACTGTAAAAGGCATCCTGTTCTTCTCTTGTTTTCTTCCCTCTCAATGGCATATTGGAAATGATTTCATCAAAAAGGTATTTATGTGTAAAATCAAAAAAATCACGATTAATATAATTAATCTGCCTTCCTGCCGCTTTGGCATTCTCTCTTGCCTTTATCACAGCCTCTCCAAAAATATCCAGTCCGTACATATCTCCCGCCGGCACCAGAAGGTCACGTTCTATTAACATGGTACCAACTCCGCAGCACGGATCCAATACCTGTGCACCCTTTTTCAGATAAGGTTCTGCCAGCTTCATAAATAATGCTGCATTTGCCGGATGAATGGATGCTGCAACTGCTTCCTTCCGGTAAGAAAATCTCCGCATTGGAATCGTAAATAATTTACAGGATGGATATAATGTGCCATCCGTATTCTTCGTAAGCCGCAATTCTATTTCATAGCCATCTACCGTATTTAACAGCTGATGTCCGGTTAAATCTTCTAATGTTGCTGCCGCTTTCCGGATAAAGCTTCCTTTTTCTTCCGGTGCAATGCCCCTTACTTCCATGCGGAAGCGAAATGGTGGATTGCCCTCATGCAGCCTGTTTAATAACTCCATCAGATTTGATTTTGCATATGCCTCTGCTACCGCTTCCGGTTCTGCAGCAATCCGGTGTCCCCCGGACAACAGCAACAGCATCTCCCGGAAAGTACGAATCTTTATCACATCCCTGAGATGTGTTGTCTTTACTTTTACACCTGCCGGAACCAGCACCGGGCGATCTTTTTTTATCTGTTCTGCCGTAATCTCACGATATGCAGGATTGGTTGTCAGAAGCACTTCTACCTCTTCTTCATATCCAGTAAAACGATGCTTCTTATTCTGGTTCAGCCCACCTAACAATTTATCCAGAGCATGCAGTTCTTCCGTTCTGTGCTTCTTTTCGCTTTCTGCCGGAACTTCTGCTAACAATTCCTTGTAACGCTTCCCGAATGCGTCCTGATAAATCTCTATATCAAGTCCATTCATTGCAGTAAGATAAGAACTTTTCACAAAGCGTGTATTCTCCCTCTGGTATGCCTCAAACAGTGCTTTTGCCGCCCCTGATTCATTTGTCTCACCCAGAATAAGTGCTGCATTTTTCCGGATTTTAGCATCTTCGGAGCTCAAAAAAGCATACAAAACCGGATGCGTTGCATGGTATTCTTTCCATTCCTTCAATGCATCCTGATTTTTTATGCTTTTCTTTAATTCTATCAGATTTTCACGTATATTCGTCTCTTCGGTCAGTGCCTTACAAATCTCTTCTAACATGTTTTTCCTTCTTACAACCAGTGGACTTTTCGTCTCTCCACTATCAATGATTTAATATTACTTGAAATCAGAAGATTTGGCAAGACTTACTCCTTGTCATTTTTTAGATTTTCCGGGGCAACTCCATTCTTTTCTATATAATCTGCCACATCCACCTTAAACTGTTTCCAGGCATCCTCATGTTCCACATAATATTTCGGACAGTTTTTTCCGGTTACGTCATAATGACGGATGACATCATCCATGGTCAGATCATATCTGCCACAAAGCCATGCCACCAGATGCACTAATGTCTGGTAGGTGGCATCGTTGAATCTTCCGGTATCGTCCGGGATACAGCATTCGATGGAAATAGTATCATTGTTCCTGTCATTGGATGCATAGGAAATCTCTTTGCATGGGATGCATTGAATCAGTTCACCATCCAGTCCGATGACAAAATGACTGCTGGCATGTGTTTCATGGCTGTCCTTTAAGCCTTCAAAATAATCACGGTTCTGCTGTGCTGTGGTTCCCGGATTTGCAGTATAATGCACCACAATGCCATTTACCTGATCAATTGCAAGTCCCGGTCTGGAATAATCATTTATCGTAAGAAGCTGCACATCATAATCCGGCGGATTCTCTACCACTTTGGTAATGGCTGCCGGCACATCTGCTGCTGCCAAATGTTTTCCCCTTATCCATCGGAGCAATTTTCCACCTAATACAAATATGAAAATTACTACAAGAGCAATTCCTAAAAGCAGCAGCATTCTCTGAATCCGCACCTGCTGCTGTCTTCTTCTGCGCCGGTATTCTGCTGCTGTATGTGGTTTCTCATATGTATATTTTTTTCTTCCTGTTTTTCTCTTTCCTCTTCCGGTCTGTCTCATTTATTTTTATCTGCTCCTATATGCGTTATCTGTTATTTCATTCCTTATCATCATACACCAAATGTTCCTTACATTTTATTAACAAAAACTTAATTTTCTTTTATGGTAATTTTACACAATTTTTTCGTATCTTTTTTGTTGACATTTACCAAAGGTAAGTATATAATACTAAACGAACAAAGAGGTTTGTTCAGATAATAAATTACATAAGGAGGGATTTGTATGTTCTTAGAGCAGGATGCAGTGCTGGGTCTTTCCAGGTTCGTAGCAAAATACGAAGCATATGTAAGAGAGATGAAAGCACAGAAGAAAGAACCTGTTACCATGTTAGCTTATCTGGTAGAAATGGTTCAGTAGACCAGTTGACCAAACGGCGCTTCATAGCCGCCGCTTTCCGTCACTGGTCTTTTTTTTTGTTCTTTTTTTCTCACTCTTTTGGAAATAACAAAACACAAATGGAATGCTGATGATTGCAGTCAGCCCATCTGACAACGCCTGCACAATCTCCACTCCCGCCAGCCCGATCCATTCCGGTAGAAGGAAAATCAACGGAAGAAATACAATTCCCTGACGGCACGCTGATAGAAATGCCGCCTTCCCCTGCTGCCCGATTCCCTGAAACAGCATATTACTTAAAATTCCTATGGGAATCAGCGGAAAAATCAGGCACTGGCTTCGAAAAGTAAAAATGCCGATTCGTGCTGCCATATCTTCTTTTAAAAAGAAGCTCATGGTCATCGGTGCGAAAAGGAATCCTGCCAGACCGATTCCTGCCGCCGCTATGATGCTGCTCCATAAAGTAAAAATAAATGCCTGCTTTAACTTTTTTTTATTTTCAGCTCCAAACTGATACCCTGCCACCGGCTGAAAACCCTGACCATATCCGATAAAAAGGCTGAAAAATACCATAAATAACCGTCCGTCTACAGACATTGCTGCTACTGCCGCATCTCCATATCTTACCGCCTGCCGGTTTAACAATACGGCTGCCGCGCTGGCAAATCCCTGCCTGCAAAGCGACGGCAGACCATTTTTTATAATGCTACCATAGTCCTTTATTTTAAAAAAATTTTTACTTTGTTTCTTTCCATTCAGTTTCATTCTGCCATGCCAGAAACAGCCTCCCAGTACCATCGCTGCCACTGCCTGTCCGATAAATGCCGCTAATGCGGCTCCTTTTACTCCAAGATTTAAGACAAACAGAAACACCGGTGTCAGTATAATATCAAGAATTCCACCGGTTACCATTCCTGCCATGGATGCTTTCGCCCTGCCTTGTGCCCGAAGAAGCGTACCAAGTACCAGTGTCTCTATGGTAAAGGGTGCCGACAGCAATACAAAGAGGGCATATTCCCTAGCATATGGAAGCAGCTCTGTTGTTGCACCGGAAAGCTTCAGCAAAGGTGTCAAAAAAATCAGACCTGCCCCCAGACTTATAAGTCCAAGCAGCAGCCCTGACATAATTGCCGAATTTGCAATCTGCTCTGCCTGCTCTTTTTCTTTCTTTCCAAGGAGCCTTGAAACAAGGCTTCCCGCTCCCATGCCAACAGTATAGCCCACTGCCTGTATCCATGCCACCAGTGCAAATGTAATTCCGACCGCTCCGGTTGCCCTGCTGCCAAGTCTTGTTACAAAGAAGGTATCCACGATACTGTAAGCAGAAATTACCAGCATACTAAGTACCGTAGGTGCCGCCAGTGACAAAATCACACGATGCACCGGTTCTGTTTCCATCCTCTGTTCCAGGCTCTTATTCTCCATGAGTGCCCTCACTGTCTGATGGAACATATTTATATCCGACTCCGTGCACCGTTATGATATAACGCGGCCGTCTGGGATTCTTTTCAATTTTCTTCCGGATACTCTTAATATAGGAATCTATGGTTCTGTCATAGCCATCAAAGGCATCCTCTAACGCATAAGTAATCAACTGGTTTCTGCTATATACCCGGTGGGGAGATTTCACCATGGTATATAAAATTTTATATTCATTAGGTGTCAGATGAATCTTTTTCCTGCCTCTTCTGATACAATGATTGTCTACTTCTAAGATACAGGCCGTTCCAATTTCAATCTGACTTCCTGCCCGCCTGTCTTCTTCGTATACAATGCGGTAGCCCTCTTCTAAAAGCTGCTGGCAGAGTTCCTGGGGCATCCTTCCTTCTGACTCCTGAATGATAATGGTTCCCTTTGTTCCCATATATCTTCTATCCTTCCTGCTACAATCTTTTCTACTAATTTATACTCTTTTCTATTGTAGTCAGTATCTCCACGGATAAAAATTTTTATTCTCTTTATACAATTCTTCGGATAGAAAGAATCGTCCGGTAGCCTGCATTTGATACTTTAATTCCGGTCTTTGCTGAGCTTGCATGCACAATCTGTCCGTTTCCGATATAGATTCCGATATGACCGGAATACCAGATTAAATCTCCCGGCTGTGCCTCTGCCAAAGATGCCACTGCGCTTCCGCAGGCTCCCTGCTCACCGGAGGTTCTTGGCAGATTAATTCCAAAATTCCTATATACACTCTGCACAAAGCCGGAACAATCCGCCCCATTTGTAAGACTGGTTCCACCATATACATATGGATTTCCTACAAACTGCAATCCATAATCTGCAATCTGCCTGCCTAAACCGGCATCAGATGCAGACGCCGCTGTTCCGCTGTTTCCGGATGCAGCATTTCCAGATGTTGAAGCTTTAGATGTTGCATTCCCTGCTGTTGTATGATTGGTGCTCTGCTTCGCTGCTGCCTTCTTTTGTGCTGCTGCCTGCTGCTCTGCCGCTTTTCTTCTGGCTTCTGCTTCCTGTGCCGCTCTTCTTGCGGCTTCTTCTCTTGCTAACCGTTCTGCTTCTTCCTGAATGGATTCTGCATGGGGATATTCCGTATAGGTTTCTACATAATCTGCTGCTACATAGCCTTCCCCTTCCTCTGCATCAACCTTTAACCAGCCATCCAGTGTCTCTGTTACCGTTAGTATATCGCCTTCCGGCACCAAACCTAATACGGCGGCATCTGTGGATGCTTCCGTACGCACTTTTAAAGTTGTTGTAGTTACCCGGGCAAGCTGTGTGCCAATTTCTTCCGCAAGTGCTCTTGCTTCTTCTCCCACACAGACATATTCTGCACTGACATATCCGCTGACTGAACCGGAAGTAATATAATACCAGCCCTCTTCTGCTGCCTCTATCACACCTACCGTATTACGGTAAAGTTTTCCAAGCACTTCTCCTTCTGTAGACGGTTCTTTTCGAATATTCACATAATTCGGTGCGATTGCAACCGCAAGTTCCGGCTGGTCTGCTGCCGGCATTTCCTCTTCTGCATTTCCAAGTGAAAGTTCTGCCACATCATTTATTTCTGCTTCGCCTGCTGCTTCACCTTCTACCAGTTCACCAGCTCCTGTCTGTATCTGCTGCAGTGCATACTGCTCAGATAAAATGCGCTGCTCATTCAGTGCCCGGATTACGCCTGCACCGGATGCAGCTGGTGTCTCCATGGCATTGACATTGGTCCATAATGAAGTTGTGGTTGTCAGGATTGCGGCTGCAAGCCATAATTTTTTTACTGTTTTGTATTTCATATCTGTCTCCTTACCTATGTAATCATCAGGTATTGCAGAAGAGATATTTTATTTATTTTTGCTAAGTTGCAAAATAGCCGGGCAGTCCGGCAAATGCAAAGACCGCATCATGTCTGCAAGGGGCACTAAGAATTTCGGATTGTATTCTTTTTTATCCGGCAACCGACGCAAATTCACATCCATGTTCAT
>ENA-OOWN01002056-OOWN01002056.1-human-gut-metagenome-genome-assembly--contig:-NODE-2056-length-13142-cov-2.752426_pt1 | contig 13142 bp, 11 predicted proteins | sample MGYA00241406_ERZ501319 | MGnify/ENA primary metagenome ERZ501319 (study PRJEB25962, sample SAMEA2042734) | human gut metagenome | biome: human gut; feature: human-associated habitat; material: faeces... | reverse complement strand
GGAGGGGCCGCGGTTTCGGTGACGACCACGCTTTTTCCGGGCTTCAGGCCCTCGATGCGGATCTCACCGTTTTCGTCCGTCCGGTAGATACCGTTGCTGTCGCCAATCAGGGTCCCGTCCGCATACATGACCTTAAATTCCGCGTCGGGCAGGGTGACACTGGGGTTGACGGAGCAGACCTTGCGGATCAGGAGGATGCCGTCCGGCATATTCTCAAACCGCACGGTAACGACGCTCTGCTCTCCGCTGTCGGCCAGGAAGATGGTTTCCGAGGACTGGATGATGCTGTACCCATCCGCAGGGTCGATTTCTTCCAAAATATAGGTGCCGCTCTTGAGCCCGGTCCAGATGGCAGTGCCATTTTTTCCGGTCACTTTCTGGCCGATAGTAGTTCCGCCCGTTCCGCTGGTTCCGCCGAGATAGCGTAGTTGGAACGTGCAGCCGGGCAGAGCTTCGCCGGTGACGGAGTCATATTTCTCGACGATGATCGCATTTAAGGGGACGTTTTGGAAGGTGACGGTCTTGCTCTCGCCACCATGGAGGATGACTTTCTGTGTGGTGGGTTCCTTCATTTGGAAACCCGGGGCCGGCTCCACCTCCGTGACGGTGTACTCGCCCGGGTAGAGTCGTTTGCCCTGCTCGTGGAGCTTGATCTCGCCATTTTCATCCGTCAGGATCTCCCCAAAGTCGATGCTCTCTGGGGCATCTGCCGCCTCACCTGTGGAGGTGTAGGTGACATGAAAACGCGCCCCCTCAATAGGAGCGCCGGCGATGGAATCTTCCTTATAAATCGTGAGTTCCGGGGCCTTGTGGTTCTTAAAGACCAGTTCCTTTTCGTCACCGGCATTCAGGGAGATCGTCTGAGTACGGTCGGCGTCCTTGTCCGGCAGGTAGTAAGGCGAGGGGACGGACTTCTCCGTGATTTCATAGGTGCCGGGGGCCAGCCGGAGGGTAACGGTGCCGTCCTGCCCGGTGGTCACATCATTCTGGTAATCGCTATTCACCCCTTTGATGGTGAATACGGTGCCGGGGATCTTGGTGTCCGGGTCGTCCGCGTCCACCTTGGCGATGGTGAGCTGCGGCTGCTTGAGATTATCAAAAATGAGCTGAGAATCAGCACCCGGCCCCAGCCAAATGATCTGGGTCGGTTCATCGGACACCACCCAAGGATCGGGAACCGATTTTTCGGTCACTTCGTACGTGTCAACAGGAATGCCCGTGAGCGTCGCAGTGCCGTCCTCCCCAGTCACCACGTCTTGATGATAGCCATGATGAACGCCTTTGATTTCAAAGGTAGTGCCGGGGATGACTTCCTTGGTCTGGCCATCCTGCTTGAGAATGGTCAGGTTTGGCAGCCGCTGGTCCACAGCGGTCACGGATATGGTTCTGCCGCCGTCCACATCAGCCTGATCCACATGGACAACAACAGGGTCCTGGAGCTTGGCAAAAGGCTCCGGCACGGACACCTCAACGAAGGCGAATGTTCCTGCGGTGATATTGGGGACGGTGATGGTCCCATCCGGCCCAGTGGCTTCTGTGCCGATGAGCTGCCAATCCTGGAAGATGTTAAAAACGGCTCCCTCCAGCGGATTTTCCGAATCATCTAGCTTCAAAAGCTCGAGTTTAACCTTCGCGTCATCCTCGAAAACCAGATCGACGTCGTTCTTTCCGTCCCAGAAAAATTCCTGCTTGTTTTTGTCCGGGTCGGCGTTGAGGGTGTATCCCGATGGTGGAGTGAGCTCCGTCGCCACAAATGACCCGATGGGCATGGTATCCCAAGGGACATCCTCCAGATAGCCGCCAGAGCCGGTCACATAAGTACCTGTAAAGCTGTTGTCTACGCCTTCAATCTTGATGACCGCGCCGGCGAGTCCCTTGGAGGGATCGTCGGCATCGACTTTGCGGATGCTGCCCTCCCCGGTGACGATAGGTGTGTTAGTAAAAGTCACTGTAACGGTGGTACCGCTGTCTCCTGGAAGGACAACATATTGCGGGCCCGCATTGTCGATTTCGTAGCCCTCCGGGGGGGTCAATTCCAGGATTGAGTACGTCGATGCTTCCAAGTCTCTTAGAGTGAAGGTCCCGTCACTTCCGGTTACAGCTTCTCTTGAGTAACTTCCATTTGCGTTTTGTACGAGAAACCTTGCTCCAGGTAGCCCCTTATTAGGATTGGTAGAATCCACCTTTTTGACTGTCAATTCATAGAGTTCTCGAGTAACGTCTAAGTCACCGATAATAATTCCTTGAACTCTGTCGGCTGGATGAGAATTGGAACCGGGACCAGCATATGTATATTGATAGGCTTCGCACTCGCCCCAGACGCCTTGCTCACCGAGATCCAGTATGTACTGGGCACGCTCCCGAAGGGACATCCCATCCACGACCTCGTCAATGCTGGTGTAGCTGGTATGCTGTAGATTGTTGTAGACGTACATGAGCTCCTCGGCGCATACCGCCGCCGGGTCGTTCAGGGTACCTTGCTTATAGCGCCAGATCACAGCCTGTACCCAGGCGTTCATAGTCCAGGTGTAGTCAGATCCCCAGACCTGATCCACGCCAAGCGCTTTGGCCTGGTCAGTAAAGATCCCTCTGGAGTGAGCATAGTAGTAAGCCATCATGATCTTGACCGTAGGGTCGTTAATCGGCTGCGGACTATCCCACTTATGTCCTTCCAGGGACCAGCCCATCTCTTTGTCGTGATCCGCACAAAAACCGATGATGCTGTTCCCGCTATAATCAAAACGCATTTGATGAAGCCAGCAGGTGTCAAGCGCTGGCGACTCATAATGGACGCCGTTATGGGTGCAGTCCTCCATCGTGATAGTGCTGGGAACACTGGTGGCTGCGGCGAAAGCCGTAGTAGGTACGAGACCCAACAAACATACAAGTGTTAGCAGCAACGAAATAAGACGTTGTTGTACGGATCGGACTTGCTCTAAAATTTTCATACAGCGCACTCCTTTTCAAAAAATGGTTTGAAAAAAGCCTTCCAGCAATTTTGCTGGAAGGCTTTTTAATAGGAATTGTATCATCCATATGCGTTAAGGGTACCTGGGGTTCCGATAAATAGGTAACAATAAGTTATCCCATCATAACGCGCCACACCGACTCCCATACAATCCCCACGCGCATCAATCATGGTCTGAAAATGCCCCTCAGAGTTGACCCAATTATTTACAGCCTTTTGTGCGGCATTCGTCTCAGATGCGCCAGTAAATACAGTTAAATTTGAACCAAATCCATGGGGATAGCCATAGGCAAGTGCAAAACCACATTCTTCTTTTGCGTGGTGCCAAGTGTATCGCTGAGAAGCGCTTGCCTGTGCAGCATTCATAAGGGACTGGTTGACCACCAACTCCGGCACACCGTTCTCGCGCCGGATGTCATTGACCAGCGCGATGATTTCTTCCCGGATTTCCATATTGGCGTCCAGATCCACCGGATAGCTGATGGAGGGTTCAGGGGTGATGCTGCCCGTCACCGTGATAGTCAGCGATCCTTTTTCCCCGCCTGTGGTTGTGACGGTAATGGTGGCCGTACCGGCGGCTTTTGCAACCGCAACCCAGTTGCCGGCCACCTGTTCCACATCAAGAACGGCCGGGTCGCTGGACGCCACGGTATATCCTGTTCTAGCATTGTTAATGATCAGTGAGCTGCGATCTCCCGTGGGGAGGGAGGACCCCTTATAGCTCCCGATTCTCACGGCGTCCGCATTCCCGGTAGGAGGGGACTCTTGCTCCGTCCCAGCTAGCGCCCGGTAGAGCATAACAGCCAGATCGCCGCGGGTCACTTCGGTTTTTTTTACGGTTTCCGCTGAGGTCAGGCCCAGATCAAGGGCTGTTCGGCAGGCGGTGGAATAGTCCCAATCAACATCAGACAATTCCATATATCGCAGCACAACTGTGCAGGCCGCCGCAGGGGTCACACCGTCATCAGCGCCAAATGCTCCCGTATCATAGCCAAGCATCAGGCCGTTGGTATAGCAGTAGCCCACATAGGGTTTGGCCCATTCCGGTACGTCCGAAAACTTACATTGACCGGCATAATACGTCAGGTTGGTCTGGATATATTCCAAATCTCCGTTCAGACGGGTCAGGACAGTGGCCAGCTGGGCCCGGGTCAGCCCGGACTCCAGATGCATTTCGCCATTCGAGTCACCAAGCATGATGCCGTGCTGGAAAAGGTAATCGGTAGCTGTTTCGACTTCGGTTTCTGACTCCGCTGCCAGCGCGGGGATACTCAGCGACAAGGATAGTACAACGCACAGCGCCGCGCTCAGAATCTTTCTCATGCTGTCTCACTCACGCTCCTTTCCGGTAAAGAGTGGTGCAGGCGCTCAGGCACAGCTGCCTGCGTTCCTCCTCGTAGACGCAGCGCTCAAATTGATAGATCCCCCACAGTTCAATCTGCTCCGCCAGTTCCGCGGGAACATCGAACGTAAGGTCCATACGCATTTTGATGGCGTCATACTTCGGCTTTCGATTTGGTTTCTGTACCATGCTTCGACGCTCCTTTGTTTCATAATTTCCTTTCGGATATTCTGAGCATAATACAGAAAACTGCCGCTGTCAAAGAATTATTTTAAATCCCTGCACCGCCAAAACAGGACAACAGAGCACCTCCCCGAAAGCCTTTGCGATGCAAGGGGTTCAGCTGACTTCGACGGCTTGGACACAGACCCGTTTCTCCGGGTGGTTCGCCAAACAGGTCGTGAGGGTGATGCGGTTGTCCGCCGTTGACTGGAGGTAGCTCCAGTCTGTGCTGGAGATTGTTTTGACCATGGAGACGGCATAAGTACGGGTGCCATAAACAGTGGTATAGGTGATCGTATCTCCAATCTCCAGATCCTTGATATTGCCGATCACATAGCGCGCCCCTCTGTTATGTCCGCAAAGGGCAACATTTCCATCCCAAGCAGACGTGGAGGAATAATGACCAAGCCCTTTTCGCATACTGGCGCTGGTTTCGCCCTCCCACACCTTCATGTTGATCCCCAGGGCTGGAATCTTGAGGGTCCCAATGCTGCCATCCAAGCGTTCCATTCCTTCCGTGCTGGTGTAGGCCGGCTGCGTAATGACCGGGAAATCATCCAGACCGGGAATATCCGCAATTTCCGTAACGCCCGACCCTATCCCGTAGCCGCCTCCGGTCACAGTGGCCACCTCGTCCTGAAGTCCGGGGAGGCGTGCCCGTTCCATAATTCCGGTCTGTGTGGTGGAGAGGACGCCAAATTCCAGTTCCGGGATCTGATAATCCACCACATTCGGCCCGCCATAGTTGTACTGTGACCCGTAGACGTCTTCATAGGCGCTGGACGGATAATAGTCGGCCGGAGCATCCGTTGTAAACGAGTAATCTGCCGCATGGGCGCTGACGGTCAAAGAGAGTACCGCAGTTACCATTAGTGCCGCAGATAAAAACCGCTTTGTATATTTCATGTCTTTCCCTCCTCTTCATCCTGCTCTTCATAATCGACTTCCGGCTCCTCCTGTGCGGCCTGGAGTGAATTGAGCCGTCTCCTGGAGCGGAAAAGCAAAACGCCAAGAATAGCAGCGGCAATCAGGCCGCCGCCAGCCAGAAGGAAGGGCCACGTTGTAGACAAGCCCTCTCCAATAGCGCTGATTACTCCGCCCCCAGCAGGGGCTTCCGTTCCCAGATACGTCAGTTCATAGGTGACGCTCTCCACCCCATCGCGAGTGACCTCGCCTACATATTCCACTGTGGTGATGTACCCGGTCGCCGCGCTGTAGTAAGATTTCCCAGTGTAGGTAGCCACCGCTTGATAGGAGGATGGGGCGAGCACGTCTCCCACAAGATCAGTCCCGATGACCTGCCAATCCACATTTGCCAAGTTCAGCGTGACGCCGTTTTTGACGGTGGTCGCGGGGACATAGGACATATCGTTGCGATCCAGAGGGCCAATCGTCTTTGTCTCCGATAGGGTGGAGCTTCTACTTGCATAGCCGGCAGCTTCCGTATGAAGGCTGGTATGGTCCAGCGACAGAGTGCCGGAGTACAGGCCATCATCGTATTCCAGTGTGGGGGCCAACTGCTCCAAAATCACGGACAGGTCTTTCTTGGAGGTCTCTACCGTTACGGTCTCCGTATGCTGCTTGGACTCCTCTACATGATTTTCCACCTTGACGATATCTGCAAAGGTGTAGAGGTAGCCTTCCAGTTCAAACGGTTCTTCGATCAATTCCTGAGGATCATCACCGGGAGCGATGGTATAGGTCTTGACCACCTGTTGACTGCCGTTGAGGTTCTGCACAACGGTTTCCGTGGGGACCTCCAGAGCGAATGCATTCATGGGCAAGACCATCAGCAATGCCATAGTCAGTAAGACAATCCGTTTTTTCATACAGCGTTTTTCCTCCCTTTGATGAACAGGGCGGCCATAGCGGCAATTCCTGTCGCCGCAGCCGCGATTGCGAATGCTGCACATCGGTCTCTTTTCATTTGACTTCCTCCAGTACATTAAAATTTACCGCAAACTCCGGGGACTCCCGGATATTTGCAAGTATCTTGAGGGAATGCTCCAACGCCTTCATGGTGTCCCGGGGCTGCCGCTTGATGAAAGGCGTGAGCAAAATAATATCCCCGTCCTGAATCGTAAAAATAATTCGGACGAGGACCTTGCTTTTTTCCCGCAGTTCGTAGAACTGGCTGTATTTTTCCAAGACAAAATGCTTATAGTGGGGTTCTTTCAGATCACACAGCGGGATCTGAGAGAGCTGGAATATCTGCCGGAGCAGTTTCCGCCGCAGCTTCTCATCCAGGGAGACGAGAAAGGCGGACAACGGAGCTGGTTGTCCCGGTGGTATATAGGTTTTGATTGCTCGTATCATAACATCACCCTGCTTTCTGTAGTAAGTCTGTAAGCCGTTTGATAAATCCCGCTGAAAAGTGTGCAATCAGGTCCAGGTTTCCGGCCATCCACCAAACAGGTTCCGGAATAGCAAGGTATATCGCGTCATAAGCCGAGCAGATATTCAAAAAAGACCGTCTGGGATTTTCTGTGCCAAGCCGCTCCGCCAGTTCAAGGCATATGGCGTTTACATTGCCCACATCGTCGTAAAAATCAAAGAGCGCATCATAGAACAAACCGGCATAGAGCCGTTCTATGACTGCAAGGGCGTCTTCTTCCGGGGCTCCCTCCGCCGTAAGGAGGCCCATGTGCCGCAGACGCTCTGGGGCTGAGTCATCGAAGGGATTGCATAAATTCCTGTCCATTGATAGACACCTCTTTTCGGACAAGCATAAAAAAGCCTGGCGCCGCATACTGCGGCGCCAGGCTCCGGGAAAGCTGACCTTGTTTACCTTTTTATTCATCCAGCATGAGTTGTCCGTCCAATGCCTTCTGTTTAAGACGTTCCATCTGCTCCTTTTCTAATTGTGCAATACTCTTTTCAGGGGTGGGCAGGTTCTCGGGCATGGTACCTCCGATTTTTTCAATGGCGGCCCTTACCTCTTTCCCGACAGAATGGTGAGTCGCCGTCGCAGTGGCGGCATCCCTGACCTCATCTTTCCGGAGTTTTTCTTCCGTTTGGGAAATACGAAACAGGTTTGCGACCAGTTCTGTACTTCCCATATAGTCAAGAATCTTTTGGCCAATGGCCAGTCCTTTTTTCTTATGGATATCGTCTACGGTCATTCCGCCATAAAGCCCTATGTAACCCGCATTTTGAAACAGCGCGAACTCCTCAGCCGTGATAACACCGGCATTCCTGGCAGTTTCGGCAAGCAGTTGATTCCACTGTTTGATGTCGCCACGCACAACCAGACGGCGGCTGTCTTCATCCAGCTGGTTGAAGCGGTCGGCCACCTCCTGGCGATAGGTCTGGATGGCGAAATAGGTCTGGCCTAAAGCGATCACTTCTTTACGGGGATCACCATTCTGCACAATCAGATAGCAGGCGTAGCGGGAAAGCTCGTAATCCAGAATGGGTTTCGTAGTCGCGCCGGCGTTCACGATTTTCCTGACCTCGGGAAAATCGCGGACAACATCATAACCGCTGTTCTCACAGGCGATCATGGCGCGCTTGATGACCTTATGGAAGTTCTCCCACTTATTATAATCAAGCACCGGAGCCAATTCTCTGGCACACCAGTATTCACTTCCGTCCGGGCGTGTCCGTTTAATGTCCTCGAAGCATTTATACTCGCTTGCGATTAAATCACTCATTCTGAGTTCCTCCATCAAGCAGTGATTACTACTTTTTATGATATTATAGTCGATTTCGCCCGCTCCCGCAAGAATTGCAGAAACAGCGCCTCAATTTCCCGGTCGCTGCCCAGCTTGTCCAGATAGGGGGCAAACTTTCTGCGGTCAAAGGTGATCTTCTTCGGCGGAGCTGTCAGTTTTTTCTCTTCCTTAGCCCGTGCCTCCCGCCATGCGGCAAAAACAGCCTGTTTCTGTGCGGTGGGGGGAGGACAGGCGCGGACGATGTACTGCATGGTGGACTTATTGATCCGGTAGCCCTCAACGCTGCATATCTCCACAAAAGCGGCCTGACTTTCCGCATCATAGTCCGCCACCAGGTCCGCACAGGCGAGATTGAGCTGCTTAGGAGTATTCTCCAGAATGTCTTGCAGTTCAGGAATCAGCTGTGTCAGCCGGATGACCTTGCGGATTTCATACTCCGTCACGCCGAAAAACTCAGCTACAATTTTTCGCGCGTTGTACCTTTGGCGATTGTCGCCAAAGGTTTCAACTGCCGCATTTCGCTGTCCGCAGCGGTTTCGTGCGTCCAGCAACGCTTTATACGCCTTGCCGCGCTCAATGATCGTCAGATCCTGCCGCCGCAGAAGATTCGTTGCGATTGCGATGCTGATGGCACGTTGGTCGTTGACGATCATGACCGTCGCGGGAATATCCGTCCAGCCTGCCAGCTTTGCCGCCTCCGTGCGGTTATGCCCGGCCAGAATTTCAAATTCATCCGTTCCTGCAATGGGACGCACCAGAATCCGCTCATACAAACCATTCTCCTTCAATTCTTCCGCAAAGGCTTCCAGCTTGGCGTGGGGGTAGGGATGAAAGCCAATGTCAGCGGTATAGAACGGGTGTAGCTTGCAGACCGGCACGTCACGAAATTGTGTTTCCGTCTGCGGTACGGGCATCTGAAAGATCTGCTCATACGCCGCGTCGCCGGTCTGCTGCTCGGACGCCTGCTGGGTTGCGCTCATGCGCTTACGCAGCATCTCGTTCATGTTTGCTCTAGCCAAGCCGCAACACCTCCGAGGCGAGATTCCGATAGGATTCTGCGGCGGGATTGCCTGGCTCATAATCCAGAATACTCATACCAGCCATGGGGCACTCCGCAATGCGGATGGTGTACTCAATGGGGCGGTCAAAGACGTGCAAGTCGTCGCCGTAGACCTCCCAGACGCTCTGCTGTACGCTTTTGCAGAGCTGCGGCCGGGACTGGTACATTGTCAGTAAAATGCCCGCGATCTTCAAATCCGGATTGAAATGCTTCTGCACGGAACGTACCATATCAAGCACATCCGGGATGCCCTGTGTCTTGCGATACAGCCAGCTTTGCATTTCCGGGGTCAAATCCGTTGCAAAGCGGGTATACTGATAATGCCATAGACCGTGAAGTAACAGGGCAAATTCCTTGTCGTCCGGCAATCTGTCATATATCAGCCCAGTCGTGCGCCGAGCGGAACGGAACTCTTGCTGTAATACTTGCAGCACACGCGGTGTGCCGACCATGCAGATGCTGACACCCGCGCCGTTGATTAACTGCACCAGAAAATTTATAAAGCGGATGCCGTTTTTGCGATAGGCGATATTTTGCAATTCATCGATTACCAAAAGCCCGACATGGTTGACGCGGACGATTTGGTTAAGCTGGCTTACCAATACGTCAAGGGTCAACTTGTGCGCCAGTGCGTAGTGTTGGTAGCTCGTTCCTAACAGCGTGTCCAGCTGCAAATATATGTCCAGTATCATTGCCTTGACCGAGCCGTCGTGCGGGGTCTGTACGACCAGGTAGGGGATTTGCTGGCAGCAGAGCATTTGCACTTTGTAGCGTTCGTGGTGGATGATTTGCGGAAATAGGGATAGCACTCGCTGCAATGCTGTTGACTTGCCCAACCCGGACACACCAACAACGGAAAAAGAGTTGCCGCCGCCAATGGATGCGGCAACAGCCTTGCCCTGTATAGCGGCGTAGCCCTGTTGGAGAGCGGCAGCCTCCTGCTGCGGTGTGTACTGCCCATAGCAGTGCTGCATGGCGTTGTAAACCTCACAATATAGGTCAAGGGTCATTGTCAAGGGTTGATAAAATTCATATAGTGCCGACAACAGTTGCAGACGCTCCCCGGTGCTGCGGTCACGGTCACTGGTGCTGTACGGTGGAACAGATGCCAATGCGCGAATTAACTCTTGACCTGCGAGCATAGGTGGCAGGGCTTCGACATAGGGATTGCCGGGGTATAAAAGGCTTGTTGTATATTCAGCATTCATTGAAATTCTCCTCTTGCTCGGCGGTCAGCAAATCAATCATGGACATATGCTCCTGCGCTCGTGCAATCGCGCGTCCGCGCTGTATCTGTGGGCTGATTTTACCTTTGTCGCTGATGCCGCGCTCGGCACTGTCTGCGATTTGCATTATGTCGTTCATTAAATCAATTTGGGCTTGAAGCTCTTGCCTTTTCCAGTTGGCGCTCTCGCTTTTCTCATTCTGCTGCATATCTGCAATTTCGGCTAAGGATTTGCCGAGATACATTTTTTGTGCCAACGTGAACGGTATGTAGTTGCTGTCTTCATATAGATAAACGGTGTCAAGGCAATCTGGACTATATGCTACTTTGACAAGTTCCCGGCCATTCAATCCGGCAGCAACGAAGCGTTTTTTAAAAGTGCAGTTTGAAAAACGAAGATTAAATAATTCAAGCCCGCGCTGTGTGATTTTTCCGTCCGTGCGGGGGAGCAGGGCGTAAAGCAGCTTGGGGTCACTGGCAACGGACACCGGGCAATCGTCCTGCGCCGAGCAAAACGACCAGATAGCAGCGGCGGTAGGCGTGATGCCCGCGCTTGCCATGCCCGGAGTGCGGGAAAATCCAGACTGGATATATTGCGAGTTGTAATAGAGAACACAGCGGAGAACGACAGCGGTAAATTGCTCTAAGTCAAGAGTGCCTTGTCGGCGATAATCGGGAGCGCCGCGCTCCTGTATGTCAGATTCTACAACGCCCTTGCCTTTCAGCAACGGCTTGTAGGCGCTTTGGATAAGGTCGAAAAGTTTTTCAACTACACCTTTCAAATCCGGGCGGTAAGCTGGCAGATTTTCGATTTCGATACCGTAGCCCTCGCATAGATTTTCCAGTGGGCCGCCGAGAAATTCACTTCCCCGGTCAGTCATAATTTTTGTCGGCAGGTGATGGCTCGGCCAGTCCTGCGGGTCAATCTCTATGTTGTGCTGGCGGCAGAAAGAAACCTTGTCCGCAAAGGTGTTTTGCAGCAGCAAGCGCAAGGCATACTGCCCGCCCTCTATGCCGACATACACGCCGGTAATCAGACGGCTGTACGCATCAACCATTGTGTAGATAACAGGTCTGCCAATAGGGCGGCGAGAAAGACGGCTGACAATGTAGATGTCCGCAACGGTGGCATCGGTCATGTATGTGCCAATCGTGCCCGCATAGTCGCTGACAGCCCCCGTAAATGGGCGGTGATTGCGTTGGTATGCCTTGATGCCCTCGCGGCTGATGCTCTCACTGATGGGGTCGCGGTGCTGGCGGAAAAAATATCTAAATCTCCAGAACGAGGGGTATTCGGGTTGCAACCGCCCTTTGGCATCGCAGTATTTCGCCCGCAGCATCATTTTGTAGGCGGTCTGCAAGCTCTGCCGCTGTGGGGTGTAGTAAAATTTGTTCAATGCCCAGCGAATAGCCTTTTCGTCTGCGGTAAGTTCGTGCAGCTCTGGCGTAGGGCGTTCTGCGGGTAAAAGCGCATTTTTACTTTGGTAAACCCAGTATAACCAGAGATAGCGTAAGATTGTTTTTCGTGTGACAGAACTATCGGATGCTATGTTGCGTAATAAGCTGTTGCGGAGCGATTTATCATATATGCACTCCTCAACCATGAGTGGAGAAATCAACGCGGCTCGATGGTCACGCTGCTGGCGCTGACGGTCTGAAATGTCCTCGTCAAGTGCGAACAGACGGTACATATCCGGTGGAAGCCTTTCCATTTGCAAAAGGCTTGGCGTTGAGACCGAAAATGGCATTTTGCAACGCTGACAGTTGACAACATAGGATTGTTCTTCACCATAAAGTAAAATCCTCAGGTGGTCGCCATTGCTGGTTTTGAGTAAATCATTCTGCCTCATTTTGCGTACACTCCTTGTCGATGATGATGCCCCAGTCGTCGATGCCCTGCTGCTGCCAGTACCGGCGGGACAATTCTAAGGACGGCTTAGGTGTGAGCGAAAAACAGCTTCACGGACGGCGATTTTGCCGTCAGAAAAGTGGATAACAAAATCCGTTGTGTAGGTTTCGCTCGGTAGGTTGAGGTCGTCGGCTGGAATATCGTCCGGCGAGAGTGGGATGTTACACTCGATTTGAATTACGGACGGGTCAGCGTTGAGCATCCGCGCGGCGGCAAGCTGTACTTTGTCATACAGACAGCAGACACGCGGACATTTTTCCAGTTTGATTTTGGTGCAACGCTCTTTTTGAACTTGTTTGCGCATAATAGCGCCCCTTTCCGGGGCTGGATTTTGAACCGCCAAAAAAGGAAAATATCTTTGCCCTATTGGGGCACAGAAAATTTCCTGTTTTTCCAAAAATCAAACAAAAATGCGGATTTTCTGCGAAAAATGGAAAATGAGTGTGCCTTTTGGCAAAACAGGAAAACGGCCTTGCCCCAACAACACAGTGCTACAACGCACAATTTTGTGTTGTGGGGCAAAGCCGTTTTCTCAAATCTCCCAAAATCGACAAAATATACTATATGGAGAGGCACTTGAAAAATTCCAGAAAGGCAAAGGAGTTTTCCAAATTTTTCTCGTGTGGTCTCGCTCCACTCCGTTCCGCTCGCAGCGCATTTTCTCAGATTTTTTTCTGATTATATTCTGAAAAAGTGGCGGAGAAACGACGGAGTTGTTTATAATCTGAAATCGATTCGGGAA
>ENA-OOWN01002036-OOWN01002036.1-human-gut-metagenome-genome-assembly--contig:-NODE-2036-length-13244-cov-7.453257_pt1 | contig 13244 bp, 19 predicted proteins | sample MGYA00241406_ERZ501319 | MGnify/ENA primary metagenome ERZ501319 (study PRJEB25962, sample SAMEA2042734) | human gut metagenome | biome: human gut; feature: human-associated habitat; material: faeces... | reverse complement strand
CACAACTTTATTGAAAATATACTTAGCTTTTATGCAACTTTCTTCACAAGAGGATTTTATCGTTTTTAAATATCATTCAATACTTTCCTCGATTCGCCCATCCGTCAAATCATAACTCATATCAAGAAAATCTAATATCTTTGCCTCTTGGACTGTCCCATCCAGAAGAATTATTTTTACTTTTCTGCTTATGTGCAAAATACTACATACAAAATCCAAATAATCTTTAGGAGTTATTCCTGTTTTTATAAATTCTTTGTGAACCGATTCTCTCCATTCGCTCGCTCCTTCACCTGAAAACGTGCTCCATACGCTTCGAACGACTGTAAGCACCTTAACTGCCCAATCAACATACTCTTTCCTATTCACATAATATATATGGGCATCATCAATCCCATCCTAGTTAGTAATTAGAATAGTATATACATTAGCGTCTTTTTCTGTTCACGTTTTTGGGGTATTACCAAATGGAAATAATTTAGTCAAAAAGATTGTGGTTAGATATTTGGTATCAAAAAACGTGATACAAAACAGGTGTTTAAAGCGATTGCACATCAACAAGGTGTTTCCGCATCAGAAGTAAAAGAACGTATTCAATCAACCATCTGCATTTACCACAAGCACGACTGCCGCAGAACGATTGCGGCGATTTCCGACGCACTGCCGGATATGGACGCAGCTATGCGTCCGCTGGCAGAGCAGACGATCCATAAACTGCAAAACATAACCGACGCAGCATTTGAGGAAGCGCAGTTCACCATGACGCTTTCAGACGCAGAGTAAAAGATGACGCGGGCGCGGCAGCCGATGATGACTGCTGCGCCCCGCGTTTTTTGTGCTAAGCTGTTTCCAATCGTAGGGATTGTTAAAAGTCAAGCCGCATCTTAGATAAGTTTGCCCAAACACCAATGATGTCAGAAGATGTAAAATAATAAAAATCAGAAGTTTCAGATTGTAGGTATCCCTTTTTTGTTGCAATACCAATGTAAACAAGTTCGTAATTCGTCCCATCTGAAAGATCAAACACGAATTTTATTGTACTACCGTCGTTAGTAGAATCTGAATTTGCATCTTTCACAGGCAGCTCAGAAAAAAACGTATATAGGTAGTCAATATCCGCTTCTTCTGTTAGCGTTTTTTCCTTGGTGTCTGCCTCTGAGTTAGAATAGTACGTTTCAATTTTCACAACATCTGATGCAGAAAAAGGAAAAACAATATATTCTTTCTTTCCACAACCAGAAATTCCAAATATAATTGCCATTGCGAGAAAAAATGTAAAGACTTTCTTCATACTTAACTTCCTTTTTTAATTTAATACAAACTGTGTACTTGAACCGACTAAACCACCGTCTAATGTGACGTGACTGTAACCAGACCATCCGTAATGGACAATTAGTTTAGTAACAAGCCCGCTTGTTGATGTTCCATAAGCGGTAACTGCATGAAATACTTTTCCACGACTTTGAACTTGCCCAGGAGAATCAGGAAAATATCCGAATACAATTACTGGACGGTTTCGACCAACTTCTGCAAAAATATCGAAATTTGTTACATAGTATGTTGAAGTTGCCGCAACTCCATACTCATTGCAATAGTCGATTAAGACATCTCGAATAGTTAATCCCCAAGAGGAATTCGATTTTCCATAAGAGAGTAACTTGTCTTGCAAAGTGTTTCCAGTAGTTTTTAAATTACCATTAGAATCAAGGAATGAACTGTCAATGACATTTCCCTTAACTTTATGCCAGTAATTCAAAATCAAACACGCTGCTGTATATCCACAGGTGTTATTCTCGTTTGCAGGATAAATTGCATTTTTGATATATTTGTAGTTTGGAATATACTTATTTGTTGCACGTGCTGAAAAATGAGATTGCAGTCTATTAACACTTGCCCTCGAATTTAGATTCGTTTGCATAAGGGCTAATACTTCTGTATCTTTCTGTGTACGAGAGTTTTGTAATGCCGTATCAAATGCAGATTGTAAAGAACGGCATTCAGCAAAAGACATATCGTATTCGTTATGAATTACTGTGTGAACAAATTTATCACCCGACAGTTGATAATAGTTAAGGGGTCCAAAGTAGTATAAGTTTTCTGAAAGTCCCAAATATGGAGAAGGCGAATCTAATGCTTCTTCCAAATACTTGCCTGATTGTGGGTCGAAAATCATATATCCTGTATCACCCACTTCGACAAGTTCAAAATGATTATCACTTAGATCCGACAGAATCTTTGTTGTCAGAGTAACATTTTGACCTGTTTCTGCAGCAATCTTAGCGTTATGAATGATTTGATGCTGATTCGCACTGACCAACCAATTATCTGCATTAGTCTCAGTTTCCATAGCAAAAGCGGTGGCACTTGTCGAAAGCAATAATAAAGAAGCAAGCAAAACACTTAATATCTTTTTCATTATAAGTCTCCTTTCACTTAATTATCTGAAAACATCCTGCTTTGTCTTTCCTAAATATGCGCATAGCAATATTTCATGTATAAACTATGCGCCTATCCTGCTGATTTTAAGTCGCAGCCTCCATAGTGGGCAGGAGAAATAAGCAGCCCCGCGCATAATCCTATGCAGAGTAGTAACCTGTGTCATCGCTTATTTCACCTCCTGGTCTGTCGTGTCCTTTTACTCATATAACGGTCAAGATCAAAAAAAGGGACAAACTTTTTTGAAATTATTTTTGATTATTTTTGATTCATACCTTGTTAATGGGTTGCCACTTTCCTGCGCAACATTCTTGTGGTATAATTTGAAACAAGCAGACGCTGTAACGAATACCCATAATGTGCAAGAATAAATTTACTTGCTCACTTAGAATGGATGGCTGCAGGGCTATCCATGAGGAAACTTATATGATGATACTCCTATTTAGTGTTTTGAATGATGAACAACGTGCGCTGGTAGAGCGGATATTCCATGAGCATCATATCCACTTCCAGCGCATTTCGTTTAATATTGTGAAGTCAGAGGAAGCCGCAGAGGATGTCGTGTCCACTGCATTTATAAAAATCATGGACAACATCGAAAAAATTTCTGATTTACCCTGTCCCCAAATGACCGCTTTCTGCGTTACCATAGTGAAAAATGCTTCTATTGACGTACTACGTCAATTACAACAGAGTGTTCACATTGATTACTGGGACAATATTTCGGACGAGGACACGGACGATATTGAAGATGAATGTATTCACAATGCAGATGTACATAGGCTGACTGAGGTAATAGATCAGCTTAATCCCGATGATCGGCATTTTATCTATCTTCGCTATACGCTGGAAATGGGATATAGAGAGATTGGTGAATTGCTGAACATTTCGGAGGATGCCGCAAAAAAACGTGGGCAGCGGCTCGTCAAGAAGCTCCAAAAACTGTATGAGGAAAGGTGACGATATGGATATGAATTGGCAAACCATGCTGCATGAAGCAGCAAATGCCAGCTTTGAAAAGGATATAGAAGTTCGCTCTGCCGCCGATAATGACGCCTACTCCTGTGTAGATTTACCGAAAGCAAAGATCCGAGAATTAAGCGAAAAGATTCTGCACTTGCCGCATCAGGGAATTGTTCTATTATTTAGTAGATACTGCTTCCGGCTATCTCCCCAAGAAACTGAAAAGTTTTTCCAAATGAAAAATGCAAAGGGTCGCTTCCGCTTTTACCGTGAACTACTTTCTACAAGCATGGGGCTTAGCTCGGAGCAAGTGATTTCGGATGCTTCTCTCAATCGCGCCTGTAAAATTGCTATGAAAGACTATTTACGCACGGAGCTAAAAGAGGATGCTGCTGTAAGTAGTACCGGAAAGAGCCGAACGCATATTGTGTTCAGACGGTTCGGCAAAGCTGTTGCAGTCGCAGCAATTACCATAACCCTGTTGTTCTCAACGGCTATGGTAACTAATGCAAAGATCAGGGAAAAAGTGATTGCGTGGATAGTCGAGACATTTGAAAAATACAGTATCTTTGAACTGCAAAGCGACGGGGAAAACACAAAGCCCGATTTGCAGAGCTATAAGCCTACCTATCTTCCCGACGGGGCGGAATTGAAGAATACGGTTGAACAGCCGGAAATGCTTGCCTATGAATATGCCATCAACGAATCGAGTTATTTTAATATTCTTCTTAGTAAATCAGATACAAGGATTTACGCCGACGCAGAAAATACAGAAATTGAATCGTTTGACAAGGATGGTGTGATTGGCTACTACTTCAAGAAAGATGATTTGAATTATATTTGCTATGAGCGGGATGGCGATTTCTTTTCTATATATGGCTCTATTGATATGGACGAACTGATAAAAATTGCCGCTGGTATAACAACAGAATGATATACTCATCTTAGCTGAACAAATCAAAATTTCAGGAGGTATAATAAAATGTCAGACGTATATGAAAACTGTCCAGCTTTTGAAAATGATAAATTTCTACTGAGGTTTTCGCAACTTGATGATGCCGAGGATCTTGTAAGCGTGTATAGTGATAAAAATGCACTACCGTTTTTCAACAGCGATAATTGTCATGGAGATAATTTCTATTATCCAAATGAAGATCGAATGAGACAAGCTATTAAGTTTTGGCTTAGTTCCTATTCATCCAAATGGTTTGTCAGGTGGACAATTATTGACAAAGAAAAGCATGAAGCTATCGGCACGATTGAAGTGTTTCATCGTAGTGCAAACGACAACTTTAATCATGTGGGTGTTCTTAGACTTGATTTGAAAAGTGAATATGAAACTTCAGAAGAAATTTTTACAATTATGAATCTTATTGTACCACCTACATTTGATTTGTTTGAGTGCGAGGAAATAATTACAAAAGTTCCTGTTTATGCAGTTGAAAGAATTGAAGCAATGAAAAGAGTAGGATTTAAGAAGTCAACGAAGCTGTTGGTTGGGACAATGGACGGTTACGCTTATAAGGATTATTGGACAATTAACAGAGGAGTATATATCCCTCTGGATGATTTGGAAGCAAAAGAAAAGGCGTGACCGAAGTCGCGCCCAATCTTCCCCATTGCGGGAGCATTTGCAAATACTGTTTTATGGGAACACGAAAGCATTGTCCCTTTTTTCCTCCTTGTGCGTTATATGGGTGATACCAATAATGCACAAGGAGGATTTTATTTATGAAGAAAAAAGAAATTGTCACATTGGCACTAACTACCGCTCTACTGATGACCGCTCATGCCGTACCCGCATCGGCGGCATCAAATGCGCCTGAGAGTATGTCGCAAACAGGTTCGATACAAACCATTACTCCCCGATGGGAAAGCACCAATGTTGTTGTCCCGTCTATCTCAATCTCTGGCAAGCAGATTTCTGTGTCGGTATACATTTCACCAAAAAAATCGACGACATCATCCGTAGGTACCCTCTATCTGGAAAAGAAAGTTGGGAATGGTTGGACACCCGTCACCTCATGGTCGATTGATGGAACTGGATCGGTTAGCATTACCAAAACTTACACCGGCACAATGGGTATTACATACCGCACCAGAGTAGTTGTCACAACTGGGGTAGACAAGATTGATGCAACTTCTACCGAACGCACCGTCTAAAAAATTTAGAAAAAGATTGTCCCTTTTTCTGTGTCTGTCCGTTATACAAGTAAATCCACAAAACAGGAGGTGAAATAAGCGATGGCAACGGTAAATACTTTATGGGAGCATTTGTGTGGGTCTGCTTATTTCTCTTGCCCACTATGGAGGCTGCGACTTAAAATCAGCAGGACAAGCGCATAGCTTATATAGTCGATGTTTAGGTTATGCGCTGCCGATGGTTTTATCTACTAATTTTCCATGCTCTCAATGGGCATTGATACCAAACGAAAGGAGTTAATCTATGAAAAAAGCATTATGTGTCCTGTTATCCGTTGTTATGCTACTCTCCATGAGTGTTACCGCCTTTGCCGCAGATACAAAAGGAGCACCGTCGCAAACATTACCATCTTGGCTGCCTGATGATGCACCTGCGCCTGATCCAAACTCCGAGATTTCTATTGTTCACTTTTACATCAATGAGGATGGCGAAACTATTGTTTATGATCCAGAAACGGAAGTCATTCCTTATTCAACAGCATACGGTGATGCAGGAACAGCAGCCATTTATTGGGTTAACCGTTCACAAATTTATTGGGGCATTACTTCTTATACCAAAGGACTTATGACTTTTGCAGGAGATGTTACCACGAATCGTGGAGGATTTTACTTGCTTGGAGATATTGAGTTTGACGGAAGTGCTTCTGGCAACATCATGGGAGTAACAACAAAGCGTGGAACCAATACGGCAACACTCAGCGGTTTTATGATTGATGCTAAAGGAGTTTCTTTTACCGCACCTGATGTATCATCTTCTCTGACTTATTGATTATGTCTGTACTTATTATCGAGGAAAAGCCACCTCATTTTACAGATGTGGAGTTTGAATACAAAGGAATTGAATTTAAAGCACAAATCTGTCTGTTAGACACCGGAAAAGTGATGATTTCTTTTCGTGTACCCAAAAATGAATTAGAGCAAAACCTGTGTAAAGGTTTGCTTAATTCTCGTGGTACAAAATTGGATATAAAAATAAATCATTTACCAATGTGTGCAAACGTAGATACTTGCTCCTTTGCAATTCTCAAAGGCTCATCATTATTCTCCGATTTCAGCATTACTGTCGAGAACAATCTGATTCTCAGAGAGGATAGTATCTGACCTCAAATTTGTAATCTTCCCTCTGGCAGAAAAAGGCTACGCCCGTATCAGCAGTAATGCCGATACGGGCGTTTTTAAAAAGGTGAATTTTTATAATATTACTCATCATTTGAGCAAATAAAGCAAATCGCTATATCCCGACTTCATAAGTAATTGTTTGAAACCAGAAAGCACTTCTTCTTTTGTATAATTGTTGTTTTCCAAAAACTTATTATCTTTTTCACTAAGGTACTGATAAAAAAGAGCCACCTCTATTACCTCGTTATTGTTTGTATAGTCAATGCTATCTAAAAGTATGTTCTCTGCTTCGTTAATTTTTCCTAAATCAATCATATCAAGAAATTTTTTCCCGATACTTCATACTTGTTTTCTTTTTCAAGTTCAACAGAAACATACTCTTTCCCAAAGGCTAATGAAAATAATACTCTAACCATTTCTTTTATCATTCGCATGATGTAATCTTTCTCATCGGTAAAATTCATTTTTCCATCTCCTTAAATGCCATTCTAATTGTTTGGGACATATAAACTAACTGTATTGTAAATATAAGTCGACTTATAAAACTGAAATTTACGAAAATCTCTTTTGAATCTTATACAACCATATCCCAGCGACAACAGCTATAAATAATATAAACACAACCGCAATAGAAATGGCATAATCTTTCGGTAATACAACTGCAATTACTCCAGATAACAAAACACAAATTCCTATCAACAAAACAGGCTTTCCTAATGCTTTCGCATATCCATTTTTGTCATTTGTGGTTTCAAATACTTTACCATGAACAGAAGAGTAATTTCCTTTTAACAGAGAAATACTAAAAAATATGAGAAGAGCAGAACTAAACCACATCATTATACTAAAACCTATCATAATATATTCCTCCATCAATTATTTGTTTCGGGAATTCTTATTGTCTTAATTTAAATACCGAAACCATACCGCTAAGTGTTGTAGCCTGAGCTGTAAGTTCTTCACTCGTCGCTGATGTTTCCTGTGCCGCAGCCGAATTATTCTGAACAACTTCAGCAATTCTTTCTGCGGTTGCCTCTACCTGCTCCATACTGTCTGCCTGTTCAATGGAAATTTCTTTTATTTTTTCGCACTGTCTGCAATCGCCTGTATGCCATCCACAACTTCTCTCAATGAAGTTGAGGCTTTCTCTGCATACATATTTCCATCTCCAACCTCATGAATAGCCGCTTCAATAAGTGCTTTTGAATCCACCGCTGATTTTGCACTCTGTTCTGCAAGGTTTCTGATCTGATCCGCAACAACAGCAAAACCTTTTCCGGCTTCTCCGGCTCTTGCTGCCTCAATCGAAGCATTTAATGAAAGAAGATTTGTCTGGCTTGCAATATCTTCAATCTGTGTGATAATTGCTCCTATCTTCTCAGAGGTTTCATTTATGCGTGACATAGCCTGCACTAATACTTCCATATCTCCACGACTGCCTTCTGCAATCTCCGCATACTTATAAGCTTCATCGTAAGCTGTTCCCAATTCTTCTGCTGTTGTTTTTATTCCGCTTGTAAGTTCATTAATAGTTGCCTGCATTTCCTCACCCGATGCCGCCTGATCCGTTGCACCTTCTGCTAAAGACTGTGCTGCTTCTGCAAGATTTGTGGAACCTGTAAGAACCTGCCCCGATGCATCATCTACCCCTCTTACAGTTGTAGCAATCTCCTCATTCATTTTTCTTATACCTGTCAGCAAATCGGTAAATGCTCCTGTATATACTTCCTCACACTCTGTATCAATCGCAAAATTACCATCTGACATTTCATTTAACATTCTGCCAGAATCTTTAATGATAACTCTGATTCTGTCTGACATTGCAGATACACCAGATACAAGTTCCTTAATTTCATCCTCAGACTCAACCGTTGGAAGTGGAGAATCTATGTCACCCTCTGCAAATGTAATAAATCTGTCCTTTAATTCATTTAATGGTTTTTCAATGCTCTTTGATATTGCAACGGAAAGACTGTTTGAATAAATCGTTGATACTGCAATTACAATTATTATAATTGTCAATGCAGCTATCATAACCGTTCTCAACTGTGCACGTTTAGCGTTTCCAAGTGAAATATTCAAACTCATTAATTTCTGTAATGCATCATCCAAAGCCTGATATTTTGGTGCTGCTTCATCGGTCATCATCTGCTGAGCCTGTAATGATTTCGCAGTATCAGTCGTTGCACCGACCTCAATTACTTTTGCATCCACTTCCTTATACTCTGCCCATGCTTTATCAATAGCGTCCATGCAGGCAGTTCCCTCTTTTGTTATCATTGTTGGGCGTATTTTTTCCAAATATTCCTCAAACGATTTAACAGCCTGTTCATGCTGTTCTTTCATACTTTCAATGAGACTATCTGAATCATAACCTACAATACCTCTTGAGGCAGCCCTTACTTCCGCTGATTCATTCATTGCCATAGCAATGTCTCCCTGTGGATACGCATAATTATCCAGTATCGTTCCATAGTTGTTTATCGTATAAAGCATAATCACTACAACCAGTGCTGATAATATTCCAAAAATGAGAATAATCTGTCTGAAAGATTTTTTCAGTCGTGCACCAATCTTCATTTTGTTAAGTTTCTTAAACATTTGTCTTGTCTCCTTCCTAATGGATAAAATGGTTCTTTGTTGTCCCATCAATATGTATATATACAAGTCAATATATGACCGTACATCAAGGTGGTTTCAATATAAAAGGCACATTTCAATTATGCACTAACGCATAACCAAAATGTGCCATATACAATCAGATCATACCAAAAGAAAACAGAATTATCCTGTCTGCCTGTCTGTCTGTCTGTCTGTCTGTCTGTCTGTCTGTCTGTCTGTCGAGATTATATGTATCAGCCTGCATATATGCAACCCCTTTCTACTACAATATATTTATGGTTAATATCCCTTACAGCCAGTAAGGAATTATCCATCTTGTTGCTTAAGCTGTTAGAATGTAGGTAGCAATTGGATATCTTCTCCTTTCTTGGACTTCGCGTCCGTAACACAGACTGATAACCAGCTCCTCATTCGCAGCGTTCGTTTTATGCAGGTTGAATCACCTCAGGTGCATTCGTGTCACACCACAGTAGATTGAATAGGCAATGAGTAAAACTGGTACTTATCCATTGCAATAATCTTAAGGAGTGACAAATTTATGAACGCAGTAGGTATCGATGTTTCAAAAGGTAAAAGTATGGTTGCTATTATGCGGCCTTTTGGCGAAATTGTTTCCACACCCTTTGAAATTAAACACACATCCAGTGACATCAATTCGCTTGTAAAACTTATCAAGTCTATCGAAGGTGAGTCCCGAATTGTAATGGAGCATACCGGACGCTATTACGAAGTCCTTGCCCATCAACTTTCCGAAGCAAATCTTTTCGTTAGTGCCATTAACCCAAAGCTTATCAAGGATTTTGATAACGATTCCCTTCGTAAAGTCAAAACAGATAAAGCTGACTCTGTTAAAATTGCCCGATATGCACTTGACAAGTGGCAAAATCTGAAACAGTATAGCGTTATGGATGAATTACGCAATCAACTCAAAACCATGAACCGTCAGTTTGGCTTTTACATGAAGCACAAGACGGCTATGAAGAATAACCTTATCGGCATCCTTGACCAAACCTATCCTGGTGTTAATACTTATTTTGACAGTCCTGCACGTAGTGACGGCAGCCAGAAATGGGTCGATTTTGCATCTACATACTGGCATGTAGACTGTGTCCGTAAAATGTCCATAAACGCTTTTATTGATCACTATGAAAACTGGTGCAAACGCAAGAAGTACAACTTCAGCAAGTCAAAAGCTGAAGAAATCTATGGAAAAGCAAAGGAGCTTGTTCCTGTACTTCCTAAGGATGACATTACAAAGCTTATTATCAAGCAGGCAGTTGACCAACTTAACAGTGCTTCTATTACTGTTGAGTCGCTACGCACTCTCATGAACGAAACTGCATCCAAGCTTCCGGAGTATCCCGTTGTTATGGCAATGAAAGGGGTTGGAACGTCACTCGGTCCTCAACTGATGGCTGAGATTGGTGATGTTTCCCGTTTCACTCACAAGGGTGCCATTACTGCTTTTGCCGGTGTAGACCCTGGTGTTAACGAATCCGGCTCTTATGAACAGAAAAGTGTTCCAACTTCAAAACGAGGTTCTTCTGACCTCAGGAAAACAATATTTCAGGTAATGGATGTCTTAATCAAAACACATCCACAAGATGATCCTGTGTATCAGTTCTTAGACAAAAAACGGGCTCAAAAGAAACCGTATTATGTCTATATGACTGCCGGTGCTAACAAGTTTCTACGCATCTACTATGGACGAGTGAAAGAATATCTTGCATCTCTTCCAGAATCTTAATTATCTACTATACCTTTCAGACCAGCACTGGTGTGGTGGTCTTGTTTTGATGTCTAATTTTCAACCTGTATAAAATTTTCAAAGTTCTTTCATTTTAGCCTTGACTTTTTATTTGCAGGCTGAGTCTTTCACAAGTGCTTGTAAGTGCTTCAAACTCGTCCATGTAGCTGAGTTTGATTTCCAAGCTACCATCGGCATGAAGTTTCATGCTTTCAATGAATGCGTCTGCCATATCAGCAGAAATCTCGGTTGCGTCATAATAACGCTGAATCATGAATTTCCACTTCATCTCGCCTGTAATCTGCTCTTCGGTTTCCGTCTTTACAGATTCCAACTCAGAGAGTTTCAATTCCAATGCACGGATGTCTTCTCCGATGATCTCACGGTGATGACCATATTCCTCCTGAGAAAGCAAGCCTTCCTTGAGATCAACATACATTCCACTGAGTAGAGACTGTTTATGAGCCAACTTCTGCTTCAAAGCCCTGATCTCCTGAACAGTGTTGTTTTGCTTGAGCTTGGACTTCTTCATAGCAAGCAATCGGCGGATCGTGCTTTCCATATCGAGAAACACATCCATCTGCGCTTTGATAAACGCAAATACCGCTTCATCCAAATCGCCCTTACGCATCTTGATGTCGGAGCAGCCTCGTGCGCCGTGTTCTGCATAGGTGGGGCATTTGAATGTGAAATAAGCCTTGTCTTTCTTTGTACTGATGGATCGTGTCAGCTTCATGACTGCACCACAATCAGCGCAAACGAATTTCTTGCCATAGATATTCACTGCTTTTGGCAGATGATCGTACTTGCCGGAATTTGCTTTCGTGCGTTCCACGGCTTCTTTGTTGATCTGCTGGACTTTCTCAAACAGCTCATCACTGATGATGGGATCGTGCGTATTTTTCGCTATAATCCACTCATCTTCGGAGGCAATGTGATACGGGATGCCACTGTAAAGGCACTGACTGCCCTTCTTCTGAGCGAGATGTCCAATATATACAATGTCATTCAATATCTCCGTAATCTTGTGCTTGTTCCAAAGGATCGTCCGGTCTTTACGATTGTTGTTGGTTACGATGCCGCTGTCAAACTTCTTTTGACTGGGGGATGGGATTCCGGCATCATTGAGCTTCTTGTTGATGCCCATATAACTAACTCCGGCAGCTCTCCACTCGAAAATCTGCTGGACAATCGGTGCTGTTTCAGGATCAACAAGCAAGTGGTTTTTGTTCTCAGGCGATAGCCATAGGGAGCATAATTTCCGATATAGTCACCGCGCTCCATTTTCGCTTGCAATGCCGAAGTGACTTTTCTTGAAATGTCCTTCGCATAGTAGTCATTAACGATGTTGGACAAAGATGCCGAGAGTTGACCTTCACTCGTCACGGTTGCGGTATCATAGGAGTCATTGACCGCTATAAACCGCAGTCCGTAAAAGGGGCAAATCTTTTCAATAAACTGAGAAGTCTCAATGTAATTACGCCCCAAACGGGAAAGATCCTTAACTACAATGCAATCTATCAGCTCTGCCTGGACTGCCTCCATCATACGGTTAAACTCCGGACGCAGGAAATCTGTGCCGGTATAGCCGTTATCAATGAAGATGGCAACCTTGTTCAATCCGGGATGATTGGCAACATACTCATCCAGAAGTGCTGTCTGGTTCTCAACGGAATCGGAGCCTTTTCCGTTGTCCTCTACGGACAATCTGACATAGAGGGCGGTTTTCCAAATGCGGACGGAGGTATCAACCTGAGTCTGTACCGTGTTTTGCTTTTTGCGTGATACTCGTGCCATTTATACCGCCTCCCTTGTCAAATGGATTATTCTCTTGGCTGCCTCCTTTTCCTTTTGTTCGCTGAGGAAGTCCACAATGGATGCAAACCGATCTCCGTGCATCAAACGAACCTCAATCTCCTTGTCCTCATTAACGCGGACATATTCGATGAGGCTGACCACGGCTCTTCGGGTAAGCTCTTGAATGTTTTCATACTCTTTGAACTGAGCCAGCCAGCCTTGCTGTTCAGCCAAGCCTCCCATGACGCTGTTGCGTTCACCGGTGAGGCTCATGATAGTTTCGGTTGCTTCTGCAATCTGCTGATCAAACCGGGCAGTGTAAATCTTGTATTCATCACGGGATATGAAGTCGCTTTTG
>ENA-OOWN01002031-OOWN01002031.1-human-gut-metagenome-genome-assembly--contig:-NODE-2031-length-13268-cov-29.325740_pt1 | contig 13268 bp, 9 predicted proteins | sample MGYA00241406_ERZ501319 | MGnify/ENA primary metagenome ERZ501319 (study PRJEB25962, sample SAMEA2042734) | human gut metagenome | biome: human gut; feature: human-associated habitat; material: faeces... | reverse complement strand
AACTTGTTAAGGAGAAACATCTGCCTACCATTTGTAGGCACGCAATGCCACATTGCATGGAAGACCACAATGATAATGGGGATGAAAATATCAAAGACCAAAAGCAAATGGCTTGGTGACAGAAAGAGGGCAAGGGGTATCGCCAGCAAGAATATTGTGCAGACGACGAGCAAAGGTATCAGGCGCTTCTTGGGTGCGAGATAGGTTTGCATGGGCTATAACATACTAATAAATGTAAGAATGTGAGTGTGTTATTGTGTTACTTCTTGATTCGTTGCAGGACTGCCTTGCCGAGATCGGTAAGGTGAAGGGTCTGGTTAGGGCTGCGCTTGGAAAGACTTTCATCCCATGCAATAACGCCAATTTCAACTAAAGGTGATATATATTTATCACGATTCTTTTTCTGGTATGTTAATCCTAACCTTTCTAGAAGATTTCTCGATGACAAATTTTGTTTTGTCAATGTAGATAGTAACTCAGTTAGTAACCCAGTTGGTAACCCAGCTTGTGATGCAGTTAAATCAATGTGGTACAGAGAGTTTATAGACTCTATTGCCTTAGCTGCGTCATCCTCTCTGACCCAGCTCTGACCCAGCTTGGTAACCCAGTCCTTGCCGACGACATTGCCGCTTGGGTCTACTACGAGTTCGTCAGTCACGAAGTCTTTATGGCAAGGAATGGCTATAATGAAATATGTCCTGTCTGGGTCGGTCTCAATATAAGCGTCGGGAGACCCGTTCTTCTTTAACTCACGGTGAATGGTTGGCAGCCCGGTTCCACGACCTTCGGTCAATCCGAGCTCATGCAGGAAGTCGCCCAGGCGTCTGTTGCGGTAACGGCGGGCATGCAGACGCTTCCCGGAACGCAGCGCGTCAAGACTAAGGCTGCGGTCGGCACCACCATAACTGATGATCTCTATCTGATCGGGCATGACAGAAATCTCTACCGGCTCACGCTCTTGATAAGAACGATGATACATGGAGTTGGTAACAGCTTCCTCCAAAGCCTGATACGGATAGTTGTATGTCCGAATAGCCTCCGCCTGCGTCGGCACCTTCTGCACACGCTGCTGTATAACCATTGTGCGCAGAAAGTCCAAGACCTTCTGTATGATGATGTTGACGGGTCCCTTAATAGGATCTATCTCAATAAAGTTGTCGGGGTCGTCATCCTTACCCCTCGGATAAATGACGATGTCTATCTGTGTGCCCGGGAAGAACTTCTCCGGATGATAGGAGAACATCATCAATGCAACGTTCTTCACCCGCTCGTTTTCTATCGGCCCGTCGAGCAACCCCATTTGTTCGAGCACGTCGTGAGGCTTAGCATCCTCTTTCAGCTTGTCAACGGCACGCGTGTACTTCTCCGTATGCTTCAGTCCGCTATGACTGAGCAGACTGGCCTCATGTGGTCAATCTTGTATGGATTACTATAGAGAAAATGACACTTTTGCCATTACTTCCCTTGGACGCAAGCGGTTATAAGAATATTGCATGTAATCAGTAGAGATTGTCATTCGCTCATACTTTGTCGTTCCAAAGATGTTGTTCACGCCAAGACTCAACTCATATCTTTTCTGCGTCCAAGTTACCTTGAAATCAGAAAAATAAGCAGTATTGACACTTTCGTCATTGCTGTGATAGAGTTCATGAGCCCAGGAGAACTGCCAGTTACCTGGCATGAAGAACATCGTTAGCTTGTGATTGAACGAATTCGTCGCTTTTGTAGTCAACTCAGGATTGGTTGTATTCTTGGACTTCATACTATTGAAGGCAGAATATTCTTCCAATGAAAATACTGTGCTCGGCATGAAGGCAAACTTAAAATGAGCAGAATAGAATTGTAAATGGCAGTGGTTCTCTTTCTCAGAAATCCATGTGCTATAGTTGTTCTGAATAACATCTCCACCCAAAGTGAATGTCGTCTTGCCATATCCGAAAGCCTTGCTAATCTCGGCAGAGCCACGCATCTGCTCGTTACGAGACTTCAAGTCAAGTGATTGCATGGTGTAAACATTGTCCCGATAGTCATAAGTGGGCATCGGAACATCATTGGTCTTAACATAACTACCCGACAGGTTGAAGAATAAGCCTATGTTAGGATTGGAATATTCCAACTTGCCATTATAGCTGTCAAGAGAAGTGAAGTCAAGTTTACCGCTTCCTTTTATCCGTGTTGTATAATCAACAAAGTAAGTCATTGGTACATTGTTGCTGATGCCAAAGCATGTGTATTGATGGTTATAATAGAAGTTAGTGTCCCATGTTCCGCTGAGCTTATAACCTATGAAGAAATAAGGATTCACGAAGAACTTGTAGTCTTCATTGCCTGCAAGATGGAAAAAAGCAAGATAACAAGGGACAGAAAGCGAAGACCTTATACCGTATTTCTCAAAACTTACACGCGGTGTAACTTTCATCTCCACTTCCCTGTAGTTGACTTTCTGAGGCTCACCATTCACCAATTCTATATCGTCATTCTTATAGCCGAGTTGAGCATCGTAAGAAATATACATTCCCAAAAGCCTGTGTCGAAAGCCTGTGCTTACCTTTGCGTTCAATGTCTTTACATTCAACTTTTGCGGTATGGAGTCACAGACCGTCAACAGTCTGCCGGGAAGGTAACGATAATCAACCATTGCGTTGAGATTAAAGCTGCGGCCGTTTCCCAACTTCTTTATGAGGTTGAAATTATCATTTAATCCTCGTTTTCTCGGTTGGACATCCTGACGTATTGACGAACCGTTGAGCATTGTTGTTGCCGCAGATTCATTCCAGTTGATAGAAGCCTTTATGCTGTTCTCCAGATACAAGCTGTCCTGATTTTGCTTGTACAGCACCTCTACATTGGCTTCCCTTCTGTATTTGTTGGCATCATACGATTCATCCATAACAGGCTGTCCTAAAATATTGGTATAGGTGGTTTGGTCTTTCCTGTAACCGATGGTCTTGTCAAAGAGGTAAGTGCCTTGCAAGCGCAAGTCGGCGTTCTTGCCAGTCTTGAAAAGCCAGTTGGTAGCGGCTATATGAGTATTATTGCAGTTGTATCTTTCCAACTTCAAATCTGGCGCGCTGACAGCGATGTCGTTTATCCAAGGGACATCGTTGTCTTCCAAATCCGAACTTGATGTCAAATCACGTATTTCATGCTGTATGTCCTTACCAGTGTTATTCCATTTATACATTGAAAGATTCTGATGCTTCCGGCCAAACAACATCGACACAGCCCTGCCGTCACAAAGAAAATCATTGCCTATACCTTTTTGAACTTGCGCCCCGGCTCCCAACTCAATAAGTCCATTCAAGACCTCTTTTGCTTCGTCTTCAAGTATAAGATTGAGGGCAGCTTGGTCGGAGAAGTGTATGCCTTTCAATGCCTTTATCGGTTGATGATTTCTGAGCACTTCCACGTTTTTCACCTTCTTAGCTGACAGGTTTTCCGATGCCATGGCATATTTTCCACCCATAAGGTCCATGCCTTCAATATAAAACTTGTTGATAGGCTTGCCCTGATATGTAATGGTTCCCTTGTCTGATACATCCAATCCCGGCATCTTCGCAATGACGTCCGCAATGCTCCTGTCTTGCTTCTGCCGGAATCCCGCAACGGAATATATAAGTGTGTCGCTTCTCTGTTGCAGTCGCTTGCTTTTTACTTCCACCTCTTTTATTTTGATGGCATCCTGGTGCATATAGATTGTCATACCAGGCTTATATTCTGAAACCGTAATTGTCTTTTGGGCAAAACCAAGATAACTGACACTTAGTGACTTCACGACTTTGCTGTCAGTCACCTGCAAGGAAAAACTACCGTCTTCCCCTGTATTCCTGAATGCAATGGGATTGCCAATGCTATCCATAGCCACCACAGACGCATAATCCAATGGTTTATGCGTCTTATAGTCCTTTACAAAACCAGTAAAATTTTGTGCGTTGGCTGTAAAAGACAATGCTAAAAGTAAAAGCAATAACAGTTTTTTCAATGACACAACACGTTAATAGTATTCTTTCAGACAGGCTACTCGCGACTTTGATTTTGAGCCGTACTGTATTCCTTTAATGCCCATCGCCTTGGAATAAGCTTCATAATTGCTTTCGTTTAACTGCTTAAGTTTCTGTACTTTTAGCGGTGTCGACTTCAAAGCTTTTCTTAATTCAACTTCCATTGGGGTGTTGACATGAGTCTTTATACCAATGCATTCAAAGGAAAACTGTCCTTTCTTGTCTTTGGCATATAGTATCATACCCGGCAATCCGCCAAGTTTCCATGGGCCGTCATGAATGGGTATGGACATAGCATACCATGCATACCATGTGCGACCTCTGAAAGTACATTCCGCTTTTTTACACGGGTTGTCTAAGATCAGGGTGTCACCGGCGACTAAATTCCAATTCATTTCCGGCATATTCTCCGTATAGATCAAGTCCTTATAAAGCGCAGTAATGACAGTCAAGCTCCTTCTATTTGGATAATGTTTAATGTCTTCTTCGTTGTACAGGCTTGTCGGACCTTGCTGGGCAAGAAAGTCATTTGCTGAGCCTCCGGAAGCCTTGATCTTCTTCCATAATTCATCATTATCTTTCTGCCAACGACTGTAGCAATAGGTAACGCTGTCACCAATATCAACACTAAGTTCGTCATCATACTGTTTTTTTGATGTTTCAGCTAACGTTCCCTTAATAGCGTATGAGAACCGATAGCGGACAGTATCAATTACCGGTTGCTGGGCAAACGCAGAAACAGTGATTAACAATAACAATATAATAAATAATTTCCTCATATTAAATCATTTTTGTTGTTTCGATTGCAAAGTTAGCTATTTTGGAAATGTCGGGCAAGAAAACGATGTCTAATTCTTTAATTTCGCAATATATATAACATACTGTATATTAGCTACTTGCATTTACATCTCTAGAAAGAATGTCTATTTCTACAATGTTTGAGGTTTCAAAACCCTTCAATGTATGTACGTAAAGAGATCTTTTCACCATTAATTCCGACTTTAGCCTTATAGACAAACAACTTCTGCTTTATCGACTTTTCGCTAATTCCATATATCAGGGCCAATGCCTTTGTTGGCATTTTAAGACGGAGAAGCATCATCAGCCGGATGTCGTCATCGCTTAGGTCGGGGAATGTGTTCTGTAGCCTGGACACGAAGTTGCCTTCGACACCGTCTACAAACAGTCTTATTATACCATAACACAGACAAAGCAATGAGTTATTTGTTGAAGATTTGCTGCCACAGCGTCTTGTCGCTGACAACGATACGGGCAGAGACATTCAATCCAGACTGAGCGTTGCTGCTTTTAGGACGAATGGAAGTCTTGGCAGCAAGATAACGCTTGTCAGCGAGATGAGCAACTTGTTAAGGAGAAACATCTGCCTACCATTTGTAGGCACGCAATGCCACATTGTATGGAGTTATGTTGCTTTATAAGTTCCATGGAATTATGGTTTATACACAAGTGTCAGCAACAGTTCCCTGCCTCGAAGGATGGTCTCTGAGCGCAGGGTTGTGAGGTTGGCGACAGTGGAACGGACATAGGACTGATTGTTGAACAGGTTGTTCAGTCCCAATTCATAATCGATATGCCGGGTTGTGAGCCCGATGATGGCATCGGCAAAAAAGATGTCCTTGTACTTCGACGGCATCAGCTGGTTGTGGTCATATTCTCCTTTGAGGGTAAAGCGCAACTTTCCGGCAGGCACGATGATCTTTGCCGTGTGCTGCCAGTTGTTGAAATAGGTCTTGCCGCCGTTCTCCGGACGCATGTCGTTATAGGTGTATTGCAGGGAATAGTCGATAGACATGTCGGTATAAGGCGAGAGGTACAGTGACGCCCCAATGCTGAGCACATTGTATTTTGCCGGAGAGACGAGACCATCCTGATACATCTTCGATTCCGTTTGGTTATAGAGCCCGCGTAAGGAGAACTTCCCGTTGAGGAATGGAAGCCCCTGCTGGTACATCAGCGTGGTGTTCCAGCTGTTACTGTTGGTCTTGACGGGGATCGTTCCTATGATGATGTATTCACCGGCGAACTCACGCGATGGGGTGTACGGTGTGGTATCAAAGGAACGGGAGACACGGGCCATGAGATGTGTGCCTTGCAGGCTGTTGCGGTAAAGCAGCGTATAAGCCAATGTTTTGCTGGTGGCTACGTCATATCCCGTGTAGCCCTGATTGAGATAAAGATAGTCCTGCATGATCAGCGAGCCATAGAAGCGGTTGAAGTCGAGCGGCTCCACGCTATAGCTGCCGTTAACGCTCATGGTGAGCCGCGAGGTGGCATCCCAACGCACATTCAACGACGGCGAGACATCAAAACGGTTTCTGCCGTCATCCTTACTGTATTTGTAATACGAGTTCTCAAAAGGCACGGAAAGAGAGACCTTGATATCTCGGGTGTTGTACTCCAGTTGCGGGCTGGCATACAGCTTGGCATAGCCGAAGTGGCTTTTGCCGCCTGTCGAGCCAATAGAGTCAGGCAATCCGTAGGCGTTGGCTGTGAGATAGCGTAACAATCCTTTCACCCCCAACTTCATGCTCAGGCTGAATAAGCCCAGCTTCCAACCGCCGGAAGCGTATGTGTCGGTGGAATAGAACCGCTGTGACAAGCCTTGCTGTGAGGTGGAGTCGACATACAGATGCTGAGGCCGCTGCTGAACACAGTTGTTGGAGTAGAATGAGATAAGCGTGTTGCCATAGCGGCGGATGACATAGAGATTGTCACGGAAATCAAACACAGGCAGAAGCGCATGCTGGGCATGTGCATACGTACCGCCCTCGTCGAGGTGCTGCGAAAGCCATGTCATGTCACCGGAAAGCGAGTTGCGGAGATAGCTCTTTTGAGAGTTGTGCTCATATTTCAGCAAGGCATAGAGGTCATTCGTGTTTGACCGCCACGCCTGCGCGTTGCTGATGACGCGGTTGCCATCCGTAAGTATGTACTCCGTCCTACGGTCTCCCCATGCCTTTTCACGCTCGTTGTTGTAGGCAAGCTGGAAATTGACCTGCGAGTCCTCGCTGATGCGTTTCATGACATTAGCCGTAAAGGCATGGCTGCGGTTCATCAGACTGCGTTCACGGGAAAGGCCCGAGGCCGAAGGAGCGGAGAGGCAGATGAAATCCTTTGGCTGGTCACTGAACAGATCGTCAAGGGTGAAGAGATTGGTAGACTCACGGCTGACGTCCGTGCCTGTATTGTTGGTCTTGTAGGTGAGCATCGTCTGGAAGTCCGACTTCAGCCGCAAGCCGAATCCCTCGAAGAGCCATCTACCCTTGTCATAGCCATCGTGTGCGCTGCCATATCCACCACCGGCCTTCCATGATGTCACCCAATGGGTCTTGGCACTGTTTTTCATTTTGATATTCACGGCGGCATCGTCGGTAAACGTGAAGTCTTCAAGTACACGGATGGGCTGATGATTGCGCATGACCTGCACGGAGCCCACCTCGCCCTGCGGCAGCGTGTTGGTGGCCGTGCCGTACTTGCCCCCAAGCATGTCAAGTCCTTCGATATAGAACTTGCTGATCGGTTTGCCCTCATAAGAGATCTTGCCCGTCGACTTGTCCACATCGAAGCCGGGCATCTTCGCAATCACATCGCCGATGCTCCGGTCATTGCCGTTGGCGTAATTACCGACGATATAAGATATGGTGTCGCCATGCTCGTGTACCTTGTCCGACTTCACCGCAACCTCTTTCAGTTCTATTGCTCCGTCACTCATCCGGATAGTCAGTGGTTTCATATTGTTTGTGACGGCAACGTGTTGGCTCTTGAACCCCAGCATGCTGAACAACAATGAGTCACCCGCCTCTGCTTTGATGCGGAACGATCCGTCGCTCCCACTATTCGTATATCCGCCTAACTTGTGACCCTTGGTGTATCGTTTGATAATCACTGACGACAGTGGCTCTCCTCTGTCGTCAATAACATGTCCTATGACAATGGTCTCCGCAGAAACAGACAGAGCAGACAGAAAGATGAGGATACAAATGATTTTTATTGTTTTCATTCCGACTCCATTTGGGGGATTACAATTGTTTTCTCGGGATAGGCTTTAGGGTTACTTACCTCTTTGAGGTATGTCTCCTGCTGAATGTCTTCATATTTTTTTATTCCAAAAGTTATGGAACGTCACCGACGAGAGATCCTTTGTTTTGATGCCTATAGCCTCTATCGTGATGAGTCCTTTGACCTCTGCCGACAGAATTAATCCAGGAAGTGCTCCCAACTTCCAAGGTCCTAATGGCAGGGGTATATCCTCTGTAAAGTAGACAGTCCATTTCCTGCCACGGAATATTGTCGTCGTCATACAGCAGTGATAGCCTAAGATTTGCCGTGTGCTATCCGGGATTATGCTCCAATCCTGTACAGGTATGGACCCGGTAACCTTATAACCTTGTTCCATAAGACTTATGTAGGTGACAAATGTATTCTCATTCTGATTTCTATGGAAATAGTCACCATGGTCTGGTCCACTCGCTCTTGGCTTGGAGGCATCATTCCTGTTGTTTGCTTAATCAAGCTTTTCCTGAATAATGATCATAGAAGTCTGCGCATTACTGCCTAATGAGTCATCGCGCAATCTATGATAACTGAAATATTGACTCGTCGATTTTCCAACATGCAACGCATAGTCATCATGGTATTTGCCACATGTTTCATGATAAGTCCCTTCCATGATGCTTGGCTCCAAGACATGAGTTTGCTGTGCCATCAGAGCTGTAGGAAAAAGGAGCAATATCAATACTATTATTTTAGAACGGTTCATAGCACTTTATTGAAGTTTCGCAAGTGAAAATTCACGAGCGTAAATTTAAAATAAGGACAAGTTCAGGAGCTTAATATCTCACAGAATAGGTCCTGAATATATAGGTGCGAAACACACCATAACCATACAAATGGATATGAATTTTGACATTATCATTCTGTTTCAAGATTTGGACTTACTTTAATTTTCCTTTTTATCATTGGCAAAAATAACGGCGAATTTCTACGTTTTAAATATTTTTTTCGCGTTACCTGTTCATATTTACAGTTTCTTGTCTTCAAGATTTTTCCAATTGTATTTGTTTGATTGGTTTTAATGGATGTTAGCTTGAAGTCAATCAATGAATCCACTGTAGCTTCCATTATCAGGCCTGGCAAACCATGTAATTTCCATGGACCATAACTTAATGGAATGTCTTCAGTATACCATACCTTCCAGAGCCTTCCTCTGAAATTCGAAACTGCATATTTACAAGAGTATCCTAATATCGTTGACGAAGAATCAGGTATTAATTCCCATGATATGGGCGGAATATTTTCTTCATAGCTTAGCAATACCATAGGATGACTATTATATAGTGTGAGTTTATCCTTACTATAGTCAAATAGTATGTGTTCCCAGTATAAGATATTTTTGTTTAGTAATGGATCGTCATTTCGTTCCGTAAAATGTTTTTCCATTCTTTTAATTAGGAAATCTGCCTCTTGATTTGTTCCGTTGAGCAATTCTATGTATTGTTGGCATCCATGACTATAAAACAGTGCCGAATCTTTATTGCATATAAAGGAGAAGAGGCTGACTCCGTGATTCTGGTAGCGAGAAGCATAAACACATTCTATGGACCATCTTTTTTCTGACACGGGTTCCTTAGAATGGCTTTCTACAAAGTCACATGGCAGAAATAATAAAATAAACATCAATAATATAAACTGAAAATTCATATTCTTAAATAATTCGTTGTCATAAACTCTTATCGATATCTCTAAATATCATGTTCATTCCCATGGAATATCTATGTTCTGAATGCTTGCTCTATTTGAAATTTTATAAGCTGCTGATGCGATACCATAATAGGTCATGGTACAAGTAATCAGTATCAAAAGCACTGCCCGGTATTAATGTGATGAATGCTAATAATAGTATAAGCAATTTCTGTAATCTATCGTTTAAGATATATCGATACCATCACTTCTCTCCCTCTCAGATAACGTGTGGAGGAGAACGAGACCAGGTCGCCATAGGTGGTGTAGCTGTATGTCTTCGTGTTCAGGAGGTTGGTGGCGGAAAGCTCTATGTCAACTACCTTAGAGAGGGTCCAGGTCAGCTTGGCATCAAGGAAGCTGAAATCCTTCTTGCTGCCATTATACTCCTGATTGTGGTAATAGTCAAGCCCACATTCCAACATGAGCTGTTGAATTGGTGTCAGAGTCATGTTGAATTTATGAATTGCGTTTCTGATATGCCTGTTGGAACTCCCGTTGATGTTCATTGATGACACAGAAAACATACCCTCGTATTGCAGAAACAGAAGTGTTGAGACATTACCGTTAACTCTTCCACCAAAACGGTATGCAGACTGTCTCATAAGCGTGGGCAGATTGTCCGACAGCATCATCGTCCTGACATGCCTGTAAGAGCCTGTAAACGATATGCCGCCACGCATAAAGTCAAGGGTCTTGCTAATGTTGCCCAGAGCATTGACCGTTTGTGTCGAGGCCGTGGACGGGACAAGGGAGTATATCAGGTAATCGCCATAGAAAGTCTGCGCAGACTGGTATGGGGTTTTATTCCAAGCCTTCTGAACCAATGCGTTGGCAAAGATTCCCTTGCTGCCATTACGGTAGAAAAAGTTACCGGAAAGGTTCTTGCCCTTGTTGGTGTAAAACCTGTCGGTGCCGAGTCGGAAAGAACGATAGTTTGCAGCCATAAGCCCGTCGTGGACTTCGTGAAGGCTGATCGGAGATTTATTGATGCCGCCCCTAATGGACAAAGACATACGTCCTGTAGGTTTCCAGCGGATTCTCAATGACGGGGCATGAAGGTATTCTGATCTGTTGCCAATACTTTGGTTCATGAAGTATCTTGAATAGTTCATAGGATCTGAAATGGTGAAATCAAATCCCTTAAGTTCATATTCAATCTTTGGCGTGAGGAAAATCCTGAGATAGTTTGTCCTTACATCATTGTTCATGGTATTGTCAATGCCCGTTTCCCCGCTGATGCCACTGTTCATATTGCGAAGGTAAGCCTCCATACCGCCTTCCATGGAGATTCTCATTCCATGGAACAAGAAGGCGTAGCTTGCGCTTTCATTTGAGAAAAACGCATATTCGCCGACATGCTGCGAGAAACCTTTCCCCTCTGACATTGTTACCGTCAAATTTTGAGGCTGGCTTTCCCATTCATTGGTGGACAGGAATGTTACAAGATGATTTTTATGGAAACGTTTTATAAGCTTGAAGTTGTTAGCGGCATAATAGTCCGGCAAGTCGGCATGCTGAATATTGGGTACCGTACCTGTCATGTCGGTTGTCAGGTTTGTCCAGCGCATCTCTGTCTTGAGGATGTTGTTAAGATAATAGGTCTTTTGGTTTGCCTCGATGGAAAAAGACCCTGACAGAGTGTTGGCATGCTGCTTGCCACCAGACTCCTCAGCTATCACTTTGTCGCCGCCTTCCCGATAATAAGTAGTCACGGATCTTGACGATGAGGTAATACGGTTGTTGGAATAATCAACCTGGGCCTTGATGTCAACGTTACGGGATTTCCATAAATGGTTGGTGGAGAATATGTGGGTGCGGTTGAACAGCGACCGTTCTTTCTCAAAAGCTGGTATTGACGGTAATTGTAATTCGACATAACTCTCAATGCCGGTGTTCCTGCCGTTTGACAGGAAGTCCGTAGTTTCTTCCGTGAGGTCATGACCGTCATTATTGCTCTTGAAAGTCGTGATTGCCTGATACTTGCTTCTCGCCGTCATCAAAAATGCGTCAACATCCCACAGACCACCCTCCGGCTGATTGGAATAGCCTCCGCCAACATGCCCATTGGCAAGCCACGTACCTTTCGACTTGTTTTTCAGCCTTAAGTTGATTCCAGCCTGTTCGCTGAAACTGATGCCAGACAAAACCTGCATCGGCTGGTGGTTCTCCATAATGTCAACGGCACCTACATCATCGTAAGAAATTCCGTTTGTCGCCACGCCGTATTTACCGCCAAGCAAGTCGCTGCCTTCGATGTAGAACTTGTTGATGTCCTGCCCCTGGTATTGTATCCTTCCATCGCTCCTTACGTCTATTCCAGGCATCCTTTTCAGAACGTCACCGATAGTGCGGTCTTGCTTCTGCGCGAATGTCGCGACATTGTAGGTTAAAGTATCGCCATTCTCCCTTATCCTGTCTCCCTTGACGGTCACCTCTTTTAATTGGTATGTACCGTCATCAAGTAGTATAAGTATAGGCTTATTGCTGATGACAAGCGGTGCCGAATAGTTTTTGAAGCCGAGAATGCTTGCGTTTATCGTCAAGCCCGTCTGCCCTGTGGGAACAGACAGAGTGAATCTTCCAATACTGTCCGTTGTAGCAAAAGTGACGATCTTGCCATTGCCGTCTTTCACAAAGACATTAGCCAAAGGTACGGCCTCACCTGTGATCTTCTCCACGACATTGCCTGACAGTGTGTCTTTCTGCGCAAAGACACTTATGCTGCCGAAGAACAACAATAGAAATCCTATAAATACGCTCCTTGCCATTTTTTCTATTTGTGCGGATAGTCGGTCTCCTCAAAGTCATAATTTGTGTGCGCAGGACGACCTTTATCCAGTTTTACCTTTTTCGGGTCTATGCCAAAGGCTCCCGAAGCTACAATTTGATTCTTTATGCTTTCACCCAATGCCTTACGCCTTTGAATAAGGGATTTAATTCTTTCGGTCTTAAGCCTGTCGCTATAATTGAAATATTCTACATCTCCGATATTGTCTGTTCTTAAACTTATCGCTGTGTAATGATAGTGCTGTTTTGAATCGTACGCCTCCAATATTATTCCTGGCAACCCGGAAAGCTTCCAAGGACCGTCCGATATTGGAATCTCGGGGGTAAACCAAGCTATCCAAGTGCGACCTCGGTAATTGCAAACAGCCAACATACATTGATAGTCCAGAATTATCTTTGAGCTATCATTGATAATTTTCCATTCTGGTTTCTCTATATCTTCAGTATACACCCAATTTTCCAAGTCAAAACGCTGAAAAACTGTATTCTTCCCATAAGGATAGTTCTTAAATATAACTTCTTTTTCCAATGACGCAGATTCCTCAAAAGCCTGAGGATTCTCAATTATGGCCACCATATAGTCAACATTTCTCTCAGAAATCGAGTCTTCAGTCTTCCTTTGGGCAGAATAGAAAGCACTTACATCCTTTCCAACTTGTAATGTAGGGACTGTCGTAAAAAGGCTAAAACTTTATAACAGATTGATTGTTAATGTGA
>ENA-OOWN01002021-OOWN01002021.1-human-gut-metagenome-genome-assembly--contig:-NODE-2021-length-13313-cov-1.971941_pt1 | contig 13313 bp, 10 predicted proteins | sample MGYA00241406_ERZ501319 | MGnify/ENA primary metagenome ERZ501319 (study PRJEB25962, sample SAMEA2042734) | human gut metagenome | biome: human gut; feature: human-associated habitat; material: faeces... | reverse complement strand
CTTGTAATGGGCAATCTTATGCTTGCCGCTCACAACGAGGGCGTTGGAAGCTGCTGGATACATCGTGCAAAGGAAGAATTTGAGTCCGAAGAAGGCAAGGAGATCCTCCGCAGCCTTGGCATCGAGGGCGAATACGAGGGCATCGGTCACTGCGCACTCGGCTACACTGAGGGTGAATATCCCGAGGGTCACGAGAGAAAAGACAATTGGGTATACTATATCAAATAATCCCGACAAACTATCTAACAAAAAACGGAGCGGTCAAAACCGTTCCGTTTTTTTTCTTATTAATGAGCTGTCACGTCAGAAAATTCTATGCCGACCTGCTTGCCCTCATATGTTGCGGAATACTCAAACGTTGTGCCAACAACTGTCGCCTTGCCATTGCTGTCTATCTTGAGCTTGCACTTCGGAAGCTTCTGAATATAAAGCTGTTTTGTTTCCCCAGGATAGTTGTTGTCATATATCTGAAGGATATATTTTCTGTGGCAATCAGAATCCTGAATAAGTCCGATAGCGTTCACTGTATGAGTATCGTCTATAGTTGTAACAACTGGTATACCAAGGCTGAGCTGATCCTCAAGCTTTTCAAAGCCCTTACTGTCGTTGTTAAGGTTATACTCTGACGAAGAATCGTCCCACTGGAGGGTGTTAAGTCTGTAGAGTGCCTTTGCGAACTCTGCGTCATTTGAGGAATAGCCGCCCTTTATTTTGCCAATGCCGTTTGCTATATCCATATCAAGCAGCTCTACCTTTTTCCAGCGGAGATTGCCGCCTGATATTTTCGTAACGTCCTTTACCCAGCCCTTGTTCTTGCTGTCATACTTATAGTCATCATTAAGGGTGAGAATATCCCCTGTGCAGGAATAGTCGAGATACTTTGTAACGTCTGAATATGTGCCCGCAAAAAGGTCTGAGGTTATCTTGCTAAGCGGCACTCTTTCGTCATACTGTTTACCAAAGTCTGTTCCGCTTATGTCATAGCCTGCGGCATTCACCTTTATGTCGCTCTTATCTGACGGAGCGATATCCCCAAGAGAAGTCTTTACATTTCCGAGATACCAATCTCTTGCCATAACAGCCATGCCGAAGTCAACGCTTGCGGTAGTTGTTGTTCTGAAATTCTTGAATGAGAAGCCGTTCACCTTTGGGTCAAAGCCTGTGTTGTAAAGTGAATAACCTCTTACGTTATCGTCAGCGTTCGTGTATGTAACGATATCATAGTTCAGTGTAGTAACTATCTGCTTGTAAACGTCATTGAGGGCGTTTGCGTCGGAAGCTGAGTAATACTTTCCGCCTGTGGAATAAGCAAGCTCCTGAAGCCAATCTCTGTCAACATCTCTGCCAAGACCAACTGTGAGAACGATTATGTCCTTATCCTTTGCAGTATTTGCAAGGCTTGAAACGCTTGCAGGATTAAACTCGTCAGACTCGCCGTCTGTGAGCATCACGATGATATTTCTGTATTTTCCACCGGAAGTTGCCTTGAACTCGTCCATGCACTTTTTAAGAGCCGTCTGGCTGTGAGTGCCGTTAAATATCTCTTTCTCAGACTTTATCTTATCGAGAGCTTCCGTAAGCTTCGTCTTATCATCAGTGAAGTCTACCATCTTTTTGTAGCTTCCTGTGAACTTGCAAATGCCGACCTGATAGTGGCTCTCAAACTTGTCGATAAGATTCTTTGCAAATTCAAGACGCTTGAAGTCAACATCATTCTCAGAAGAAGTTACACACTGCTCCTTTGGATACATAGAGCCGGAGTTATCAACGAGGAAGCAGATCCTTGTTGTGGCTTCATCGTTTACAGTTTTCTCAACTCCTACCACATAAGTGCCAAGCTCTGTAAGAGAAGCAGAAACTGTCTTTTTGCTCTTGTCTGCCTTTGAATCCACCTTTGTGTAAAGGGTCGAGCGTGAATCAAATCTCAGCACTGTAAGGTCATCAAATGAATATCCCATTTTACTCAGCTTTGCAGAGTCGATATCAAAAGTTATCTTTGCCGAGTTGAACTTATAGTCAGAATAAGCGTCATAAGCCTTTGTGACGATACTTGCATTTGAAGAGATACCAAAGAGGTCAAGCTCAACGAGGGTCGCACTGGCAGCGTTTGCGTCGCCCTTTATTTCAAGACGGCAGTCCCCTGCATTTTTTTCCACTGTAAGCTCTCTTTCAGCGTCATTGGTCTTTCCGTCAGACTTTGACTCTCTCGGATTTGTGCCTGCCATAAGCTCATAGCCGTCAAGAAGACCGTCGCCGTCAGTATCGGCTTCAATAGGGTTCGTGCCTAGCTTTGTCTCATCGCCGTCGCTTATTCCGTCATTGTCAGTATCCTCGCTTTGAAGGTTAGTGCCATGACGTACCTCATCGGCATTCTTTATGCCGTCACCGTCCCAGTCCTGATCGTCAGAAAACTCCGACTCCTTGAAGGTAGTGCTTATATCAAGCTTTGTTATGACCGATTTCGCCATGGCGATACGGTTATTTTCCCTTATTTTCAGACCCACGACAACACAGGCAGCCACAAGGAACGCAAGCACTATACACAGCACCAGCAACGCTATCTTCTTTTTGCGTTTTCCTCTGTTCATGCTCTGAACAAAATCATTCGTATCAGAAAAATTTGCTTTCATAAATATTAATTCCCCTTATCAGATCACATATTTCACGATATTAATATTTTAGCATATATGTACCTCATTTGCAAGCAAAATAGCCTAGAATAATTCACAAAATAAACTGTTCTTTTTTGTTTACAAACAGTATATCTTACCAAAACATTAACAAGATAATTCTTTTATTATTAACCTAAAATAAATTAAAACCTTCTTTTCCCACAAAAAAGGGCAGCCCCTCCCGGAGCTGCCCTTCGGCATAATACTATCACTCTTCTGTAACAGTATTATAAATAACGTTCACAACGAAGTCCTTGTCATAATCTACCTGCAAGATAGAATCAGGCTCAAGCTCGTCTGCAATGATCTTCTTTGCGATAAGAGTTTCGATACGTCTTTGGATAAACCTCTTGAGAGGTCTTGCACCGAAGTTCTGGTCGTAGCCCTGATTTACGATAGCTTCCTTAGCGGCGTCTGTTACCTCTATGCTGAGCCTCTTGTCTTCAAGACGCTTGCCAAGCTCTGCAAGCATAAGGTCAACGATCTTGTATATCTCCGTCTTCATAAGAGGCTTGTAGTAGATTATATCGTCAAGTCTGTTAAGAAACTCAGGTCTGAACTGCTGTTTCAGCAGAGCGTCCACCTTGTCCCTTGCTTCCTGAGATATCTCGCCCTCAGGTGTGATGCCCTCAAGGATATAAGGAGAACCAAGGTTTGAAGTGAGGATTATGATAGTGTTCTTGAAGTCAACCGTTCTGCCCTGTGAGTCTGTGATACGTCCGTCGTCAAGCACCTGCAAAAGGATATTGAAAACGTCAGGGTGAGCCTTTTCGATCTCGTCAAGAAGAACTACTGAATAAGGCTTTCTTCTTACAGCCTCGGTGAGCTGACCGCCCTCCTCATAGCCTACATATCCCGGAGGCGCTCCGATAAGACGGCTTACGCTGAATTTCTCCATGTACTCCGACATATCTATACGAACGATATTGTTCTCGTCGTCAAACAAAGCCTGTGCAAGAGTTTTTGCAAGCTCTGTTTTACCAACGCCAGTAGGACCGAGGAAAAGGAACGAACCTATCGGCTGATTTGGATTTGCGATACCGGCACGAGATCTCATGATAGCCTCAGACACACGCTCAACGGCTTCGTCCTGACCGATAACTCTCTCGTGGAGGATATCAGGCAGGTGGAGAAGCTTCTCACGCTCGCCCTCCATAAGCTTTGCAACAGGGATACCTGTCCAGCGGCAGATTATCCTTGCGATCTCTTCCTCTGTTACCTTATCTCTTAGCAGAGTGTTCTTTGTCTTTGACTTCTCTGCCTTTTCTTCTTCCTCGGCAAGCTGCTTCTGCAAGTCAGCCATTCTGCCGTATTTCAGCTCTGCAAGCTTGTTAAGGTCATATTCACGCTCTGCTCTCTCGATATCCTTTGAGCATTGCTCGATATCCTCACGGAGCTTCTGCACCTTAGAGATAGCAGACTTCTCATTCTCCCATTTAGCTTTCATTTCATTGAACTGCTCACGCATTTCTGAAAGCTCTTTCTGCACCTCATGGAGATGTTCAACTGCAAGCTTATCAGTTTCCTTTTTAAGGACAGTTTCCTCTATCTCGTGCTGGAGTATCTTACGTCTTATCTCATCAAGCTCTGTAGGCATTGAGTCCATTTCCGTTCTGATGAGTGCGCAGGCTTCGTCCACAAGGTCGATAGCCTTATCAGGGAGAAATCTGTCTGTGATATATCTGTTTGAAAGAACAGCCGCCGCAATAAGCGCCTGATCCTGAATTTTTACGCCGTGGAATACTTCGTATCTTTCTTTCAGACCACGGAGTATAGAGATAGTGTCCTCAACTGTCGGCTCGTCAACCATAACAGGCTGGAAACGTCTTTCAAGAGCGGCGTCCTTTTCGATATACTGACGGTACTCGTTAAGAGTCGTTGCACCAATACAATGGAGTTCGCCCCTTGCAAGCATAGGTTTCAGCAGGTTGCCTGCGTCCATTGCGCCGTCTGACTTGCCTGCGCCAACGATATTGTGAAGCTCATCTATAAAGAGTATAATCCTGCCCTCAGACTTCTTTATCTCCTCAACGACAGCCTTAAATCTCTCCTCAAACTCGCCTCTGTATTTTGCGCCTGCGATAAGCGCACCCATATCAAGTGAGAAAACCTGTCTGTCTTTCAGACTGTCAGGAACATCTCCGCTGACGATACGCTGAGCAAGGCCCTCTGCAATGGCGGTCTTACCAACGCCAGGCTCACCAATAAGACAAGGGTTGTTCTTTGTTTTTCTTGACAGTATCCTTATAACGTTTCTTATCTCACTGTCTCTGCCAATAACAGGGTCAAGCTTGTTCTGTCTTGCAAGCTCCACAAGATCCTGACCGTACTTTTTCAGCACGTCATAGGTTTCCTCAGGGTTCTGGCTCGTTACCTGAGCGTTTCCTCTTACAGCTTGAAGAACTTTCAGAAACTTTGTTTTTGTTACCCCAAAGGTCTTGAATATTTCCTTCAAAGCACTGTTAGGGCTGTCCATTATGCCCATAACAAGATGTTCAACTGAAACGTATTCGTCCTTCATTCTTGAAGCTTCCGACTCGGCTTCCGCAAAAGCCTTGTCAAGGTCGCTTGAAATGTATACAGAGTCCTGCGCACGTCCGCCTACCTGTACCTTAGGTATATCGTCAACTGCTCTTGTAAGAGCCGCCTCTATATTTTCAGGGGCGATATCCATTTTTACAAAAAGCTGCGGCACAAGACCGTTTTCCTGTGAAAGCAAAGCCAGCATAAGGTGCTGCTGGTCAACAGCCTGATTTGAGTTTCTTGAGGCAATGCTCTGCGCTTCCTGCAAAGCTTCCAATGATTTCTGTGTCAATTTCTGAGCGTTCATAAAATTACCTCCCTTATCATCTAAAAAGATATATGCTCACAGCAGGCGGAGCTCTCCGCCCACCGTTTAAAGAACGACAACGCCTTTTTTTAGATATTCTTCATACATTTCAGATACCTTTCTTGCCGCCGTTTCAGGTTCTGCGGCGTTGTCAAAGTAAAGCTGAATACAGCTGTCCATACAGCTTATATAATCACCGATAGCGTTCGCTATATCCTCGTCGGTCAGCTCCGACTGAGGCGGTGCGTAAAAATCTCTTGTAAATCTGCCCTCGGCTGTTTCATAAGGCACGCCAGTAGTGAAAAGATACGAAAGATATTTTTCTTCGAGCCTTGCCCACAGCTTAAAAAAGCTGTCAAGCATTGAAATGAGCTGTGTGCTCTGAGTTCTGAAAGATACTTTCAGCCTCCCCACCTTTCCGTGAAAATCTCGGCTCAGCTCTATGCTGTATCGTATGGTCGGCTTATATTTATATCTCAACGGACTTTTTATAGACATCATAGCGTCAGAGGGCTGATTAAGGGTCTGAAACCTGCTGTCCATAAGCTGTTCTATTTTAGCGAATATCTCACGCATTCTTTTTTCAGGGGTGAGAAGCTGGACACGCTCTGCCAAAATCTGATTTATCAGATTTGAACGACTGGTATTCATGGAATATGCCAGTCTGTCGATAGCCTCCACCACATCGTCTGCAAGCACCAGACTATACACGCTCTTGTTCACTTTGCTCTCATTCCTTTCTTTAAGGCATTGCCTTTTATCACTGTACTTATTATACCACATTCTAATAATTTGTCAATAGGATTATATAATTTTAATTACGAATTATATAGATGCACAATAGAATGTATGTTCTGCACCTCTAATTTGTGCAGTTTTATTGAAAACTTGTCAAAAGTGTGATATAATAACAGATACCAAGTTGGAAAGGCGTGATAAAAATGCTCAAAGGCGTTATATTTGATATGGACGGACTAATGATAGATACGGAAAAGCTGCTCACAAGGTTTTGGTGTGAGGCGGCGAATCATTACGGCTATCCAATGACAAAGGAACACGTTCTGGGCATACGCTCTCTTGCAGCAAAGTATGCTATCCCACATCTGAAAGGCATTTTCGGAGAGGATTTTGATTACTACAAAGTTCGTGCAAAGCGTATCGAGCTTATGAACGAGTTTATCAGGCAAAACGGCATAGAAAAGAAAAAGGGGCTTGATGAGCTTCTTGACTATCTTGACAGCACAGGGCTGAAAAAAGCCGTTGCCACTGCCACCGACCTACAGCGTACCACACTGTATCTCAGTTCTATAAATATCATTGACAGATTTGACAAGCTTATCTGCGGAAACATGATAGAAAACGGCAAGCCTGCCCCTGATATTTATCTCGCCGCCGCAAAGGAGCTGGAGCTTGACCCTAGCGAGTGCATTACCCTCGAGGACTCACCAAACGGCATACGCTCCGCCCACACCGCAGGTTGCAAGCCTGTTATGATACCCGACCTTTCGCAGCCTGACGAGGAAACAAAAAAGCTTCTGTATGCCTGCTGTGATGACCTTTCCAATGTCATAGGCGTGATACAAAAGCTTGTATGATATGATATATTCTGTCAATCCATGTAGGGGCGAACATTGTTCGCCCGCTTTTTGTAAAAACCCTATAAAAATTGATACAATGTTACACGAATTGACACAAACGCTACATAGGGATAGTAAAACCGATAGCTTTATCACTTCGGCGGGCGAACGCTGTTCGCCCCTACACTGACTACACTGATTTGCAAAATAAAATACAAAAATGCGGATACCTCCACGAGATATCCGCATTTATTTTTCCTATCTATTAATCCTCGGCCTCAGAAACAGAAGACGTGTCAGTGTCCGTCTTGCTGTCCTTGTCTTTATTATCAGAAGCCTTGCCGCCCAGATACTTTTCATAAATAGCTATCTGATCCTCAACAGACTTCAGCTCGTCCTTAGACTTTGTTGTAACACAAATATATGTGTGTCCGTTATCATCAAGTATAGTTGAAAGGGTGTACTTTGCTTCGTCGGTGAAGCCTGTCTTTCCGCCCTCGATGCTTATACCGTCGTCAGCCTCGCCGTCACCGTCACAATCCACATAGTAGCCCTCAATTCTCTGTGCAACAATGCTTGTAAGCTCGATACCGTCCTTGTGCTGTTTTGTCTTTGAAGTTGTGTACTTTGTTGCTGTAAGCACTTCACTGCAAGTTTCGTTATCCATAGCCGCCTTTGTGATAACTGCGATATCCTGCGCTGTGGAATAATGATTTTTGTTGTGCAGACCGCTTGCATTCACAAACTTCGTGCCAGTAAGACCAAGCTCCTGGATCTTAGCGTTCATAAGCTCAACGAACTTCTCCTCTGAGCCTGCAACTGCGTTTGCAAGACCTGTTGTGCCGTCAGCACCGCTCACAAGGATAGCTGAATAAAGCAGGTCTTTCATTGTAACAGTTTCCCCGGCTTCAAAGCCTGCTCTTGATGCGTTGTCCTCGATAAGAGGGTCGATATCATCGCTTGTGAACTTATATGTAGCGTCCATATCCTGAATATTCTCTGCGGCTACAAGAAGCGTAAGCATCTTTGTAAGAGAAGCAGGATATACCTTTTTCTCGTAATTATAACCTGCAACTATCTCGTTTGTGTCAGCGTCAACAAGTATAGCTGAGTTTGCTGTCATACCCTTTATATTTATATCCTGATAATTTGCAGACTTCACAGGATAATTGCTCACAGGCTCTTCCACAACTGATGAAAGGTCGTCAACCTCTGAAACCTCCTCAGAAGAACTTTCCTCAGGTTTGCTGTTCACCTTAACAACTGCGTCTGCCACCTTGCTTGCCTGAATGGTATATCTTCCTGTCACCACCAGTGCCGCCGAGCCAACAGCCACAAGCATTATAACTATAAGCACAGCAACTATAGCTGCACCGCCCTTTTTGTTTGTCCTCTTCATTTTTACAACAATTCCTTTCCTGGTGCTTATACTGCACCTATCTCCTCTTTTTCTTCCTTATGACCATATTTCGCTTCATACTCGTTAAGAGTATCGTGACAATATTTAAGTATATCTCTTCTCGTCACAATACCTATAAAAACTTCCCTGTCATCAATAACAGGCACAAAGTTCTGATCCATTGAAAGAAGTATCAGATCCTCGATAGTAGAATAAACATAGACGGGTTTCATTCTAACACGCCTTGTTATCTCGCTTATCCTATATTTCTCCAACTCACGCATATCCTGAATGCCATTATTGAGCATGAACCACAGAAAGTCGCCCTCTGCAAGGGTCTTTACATATCTGCCCTCACGGTCGATAACAGGCACAGCGGTAAAGCTGTGATTTTTCATTTTCTCAAGAGCCTGCCTTGCTGTGTTGTCATCATAGACAAAATCCACGCAAGCCTTCGGCTTCAAAAACTTTAGTATATTCATTTATATATATCCTCTTGTAAGCATACGTTTTTATGCGGTAAAGACCGCACCTATAATTATACCAAAAAAACGCATACAAGTAAAGCATAGAGAGGGCATTTTCCACCCTGCGTTTTCAACAAATCTCCACGCTGAAATTGTGCATTTTGACTTACTGCTGTGCAGTTTTGTAGCCGTATGTGTAAACAATGCTCACAAAGCTGTCATAGGATATGGTCTTAAGATCGTCCGTCTGATATCCCCCTGCACTGAGATCGTCTGTTGTAACGCCTGCTTTGTTTAAGATACCCTGACAATAGCCAAGCCTCTGATCCTCTGACATACTGTCAAAGTCCACAAGACTTGTCGCCTGAGATACGTCAAACAGGCTGTCGTCAGCTTCCCCCGAAAGCTCGTCAACAGTGTATTCTGAAACTGTATCATCTGAGCCTTCAATGGTAAAGGTCTGCGTGTATTTTTTTAAGCTTCCGTCAGATTTATCAAAATACAGGTCGATAGCAGTAATGTATGTGTCGCCCGTATAAGTGTACTCCTCGATATCGAAATCATCCGCCTCATCACTGTTTATATGACCATAGGTTCTCGGCAGGTTTTGCTTGACTATGCTTTCAAGAACACCGTCAAGCTCCGTCACGTCTGACTTGTGATAAACACCGGTCACGTTATCGTAATCATATCCTGCTCCGTCAACATAGATAAATCCGCTGGTACCTATATCCGATGTGACTTTCAGATAGATGTTTCCGCCCTTTTTGGCTCTTACTACCTCCTGCTTTGAGCCGTCGGCCTCTGTGCAGGTCGTTTTCAGAGTGTAGTCACCGTCAAAGATCGCAGCAGTTTTTTTAATAAGCTCACCCTGCTCGTTCAATACCTTACTGTCTGCATCACTCTCGTCACCCTTGCTGTCCTCAGACTTTGCGCTGTCGGCATTGTCGGCTGTTGAAACGTTCGCCTTGCTCTCTGTGGCAGATGAGCTGTCCTTACTATCCTTTGAACAGCCCGCTGCACACAAGCATACCACGCAAGCGCAGAGAGCCGCACATATTTTCTTTATATCCATATGTAAATATCCTTTCAGACCATGTACTATATTTCTTTTTCAAGACAATACTGCTGTTAACATTATACACCCCTTAAACTTTTATGTCAAGAGATAAGGCAGAGCGTAAAGATCGGTGAATTATTTGCTATTTTACCTTATTTACGCACATAAAAATCACAAAAATCACCTATCAATGTATACTGTGAGTTCATGCTTTTTTCACAAAAGTCTGATATAATATTTGGGTATTATGACGAAAGAACACCTAAAGAAGAAAAATATATGTGAAAGAGGAAGTAAAAATGGAAGCAGGTCTGATAATCGGAAACCAAATAATAATAATGTTCATTATCCTTATTATAGGCGCATTTTGCTATTTAAAAGGGATAATCACAAAGGACGGTACAAAACAGTTGTCCTCATTCGCACTGAATATAATCAATCCTGTGCTTATATTCATGTCCTATCAGTCAAAATATGACAAGACCCTTGTGCATGGATTGCTGTGGTCTTTTCTGTTGTCAGCGATATCCTATGCAGTGACTATCTTGCTCACCTATGTTCTTATAAGAAAAAAGACTCCCGACCTTGCGGTGGAGCGTGTTTCGTCAATATATTCAAACTGTGCATTCATGTGCATACCCCTTATAAACGGCATTTACGGCTCAGAGGGCGTTTTGTATCTTACAGCGTATCTTACGTTCTTCAACGTCCTTATCTGGACACACGGACTTATGACAATGAAAGGCGAGCGTGACTTTTCTTCTCTTGTGAAAGCCCTTATCTCACCGTCAGTTATAGCCGTTGTGGTCGGTCTTATTTGCTATCTTACAAATATCAGACTGCCGAAAGTTCCTGCAACAGCTTTGCAGTACATAGCAGATATGAACACGCCTATCGCCATGGTGATAGCAGGTGCAACAGCCGCACAGACCAACGTTTTGAAAGCCCTTCAAAACCGCCGTATCTACTACGTTTCACTGTGCAAGCTCATAATACTCCCTGTGGCAGGCTTCTTTGCAATGTGGATACTTGATCCTCCTCCGATAGTTCTTATGACAGTTACCATAGCCGCCGCCTGCCCTGCAGCGACCATGTGTACAATGTTCGCTGTAAACCTTGACAAGGACCCTAAAACAGCCTCAGAGATCTTTACAGTCACCACTATCCTCAGTGCTGTAACTCTGCCGCTTATAACTATCTTTGCCGACAGAATTACATATCATATTTAAAGTCAGCCTAAGCAAACATATCCATATAAACAAAAAGACCTGTCAGCATTTAGCTGCACAGGCTGTGAAAAGATAAATAAGCTACGCTCTGCAATGCTTTCCGAAAACCTCGGAGAGCATTTTTTTATCACTCTTTTTGCTGCACCGCAGGTAATTCTATAAAAAGCCTGCCGCACACACTGATCCCCTTCATGACAACACCGTTTAAAGAGATTTCAAACGTCTTGCCTTTATAATTTTTTATCCACCCATAGTATACACCTTACTTCATCGGTGCCTCGGATAATAAAAGTATAACATATAATCAATTCACTGTCAATATTTCTTTGAACAAATAGCATATAAATTGTATATTTCAATAAAACAACCAGAAAATTTATAGCGTTTTACACAAAATTGTCAGAAAGCATTCTCAAACAAGACACAATTTCTCCGCTATTTTACTTTTTTCTGCAAAATATTATCCTCCGCCCTCATAAAAAATCTGTATACATCTCCAAGAGAAGCAAGGTCACTGCATACTGTGTCCAGCAAGTTCACGTTGAAAAGCATCTTGGGGTCTTCACTGTCAAAGCTTACACCGATATCCTTTTTATTGAGCCACAAAGCGTCCTCACGGCTGGCATTTGGAAAATGGTCACGCTTATACTCGTCACCGAACAAAACGAACTTGCTGTTGTCTTTCAGCGCCTTGTAAGCCTTTTTATATTCCTGCGCCCCTGCAAGTATCATCGCCCTCATTTCGTCCATGCTTTCTCTGTCGGTTTTGTAATATCCACAACCATAGCCGAAACCATGGGTAGAGATATAGAAATAAAACTCAGGCATGGGGTGATATTCGCTTTTGTCACGCTGGCATTTCAAAGAACACCACACGCTCTCTCTGAATATCGGTCCGCCCTTGTTGTAACGTGCGTCTTTGTAAAGCCTTGATATCTTTTTCGGATTGCATACTATCCTGCTGTCAATATCGTTCATTATAGGCGTGAGCGCAGTGATAAGCTCCGCAAAAGGCTCTTCTATGAGCCTGTGATAATCCGCCTTATGCTCCTTGAACCATTCCTTACTATCTCTCGTATGATTTTCAAACAAAAAGCCGATAGCCTCTTCACTAAATAGCATTTTTTCTCTCTCCTTGATGTTTCTAAACTTATTATAGTATATCACGATTTGCATTTTTAATCAAGAAAAAAGAGCCTGCCAAAGCAAGCTCTCTTCCAAATGGATTTTATGAATGAAGTCCCATTTCGTAAGCGGTTTTCATGTGTGCACTGCTCTGCACTTCGCCCTTGTCCCACACGCCTGTGCCGTAAAGGATACCCTTTTCAACTGCCCCGTCAAGACAGTCAAGAGTAAATCCCCTTATGCTCTCAACTGTCTTTTCAAGGTTAGCGGCATTGGTATCAGCCGCAGTGAGTATATAATACACTTCTTTGTTTACCATTTCAGTGTATCTCGGCACTGTTCGGTCAATGAGTGTCTTGAGCTGAGCGTCCATGGTGTAGAAATAAACAGGTGTTGCAAAAACGATAACGTCAGCGTTCACCATTTTGTCCATTATCTCCGCCATATCGTCTTTCTGCACGCAGGGCGAATCCGGATTTTTCCCTCCGGCCAGACCCCCCTTGCAGCCGTGAATCGCCATCCGGTCCAGGTCGAAGCGGACCACGGAATTCCCTTCCTCCTCCGCCCCCTTGACGAACTCCCGGATCAGTGCCGCCGTGTTGCCGTTGAGACGCGGACTCCCGTTCAGAATGACTATTTTCTTCCCCATTTTACCAGACTCCTTTCTTCTTTCCCGGTTCTGTGTGAAATCGACAGAGCCTTGAGTTTCTTACAGTAATATATTTTCAAATGACATTTTGTCAAGAATGCACTATTTTGTATTATACTATGCACTCTGTGATATACTATCTATTTTGTAAGTGGTTGTTTTGTGTTGAAAAACTTGTTTTTTTTACGGATGAATGTATATTAAAAAAGAAAAAGATTTTTTTGGAATCAGGAGTTTTCGATGGATAAGAAGAAGGCGTTGACCCTCCATTGCTCGGTGGAGGCGACAATCGCGGTTCTCGGGGG